>OGFN01000950.1_pt1 | contig 12382 bp, 17 predicted proteins | sample 1570921 | NCBI WGS metagenome assembly OGFN01 (sample SAMEA2581940, study PRJEB24529) | metagenome | biome: Human gut stool | place: China | collected 2011
ATTGGGCATCGTCCATTCCGCAAAGGAGTTCATTCAACTCTTCCACCCCGACGAATAGGAGGACAGACCATGAATCAATTTCCCAGCAAAAACTATTTTACAATGCCGAACGAAATCTTTTCACTGGGGCTGGGCACAGGTGAGATCGCAATGTAAAGTATCTGGGTGCGTGAAGTATATAGTGCCACTTATTCTATCTCAATACATAGTAAAGCCCACAGGAGCGCTCCTGTGGGCTTTCTGTGCTATTCCGTAATTTCTTTTTCAACAGCCTCAGCAATAAATTGATTAAGTGATTTTCCGCGTTCTGTGGCGGCAACACGCCATCTATCCTTCGTCCCCTTTGGCACTCGGATCTGTATGCTGTCTGTTTTTTCTTTTAAATACTTAATTGATGCTTTTTTCTGCGCATCTGTGTACTTATCGCCCATGCGCCACCTCCTAACACAGAGTAGTATATCACATCACTATATATGTATGCTATATACGCATTGTGCAATATGCTTGCTATATATTTGGTGTATCCGTCTATTGAATATATGCTTGCTATATACTATACTAAGACCACAGCAAGGGACAAGAGATCGAGCGAAGGTCGATAGCCAACGCGACACCGTAAGAGCTGGAACGGAGAAGCTTGAAAGAAATTCCCAACGGGATAGATACTCAGAGTGCCAGTTACCGATCTCACCCGCAAATTAAGGAGGATAAAACAATGAGCATCAACGAAATGGACAGCAAGATCAAGGAGCTGCGCGAGCTACGCCGCATGGCGGACGAACTCGCCGGAGAGATCGAGAGCATCACGAACAGCATCAAGGCCCACATGGACGCCGAGGGCGTGGACACCATCAATGGTACCGATTGGAAGGTGACCTATAAGGCCGTGACTTCCTTTCGCTTGGATGCCAACGCATTGAAAAAGGCTCTTCCTGACCTCGCACAGCAGTTCACAAAGACCACCACGGCCCGCCGGTTCTGCGTGGCATGAGATCCCCCACGACAAGGAGGTACAAAACATGGACGCGCAAACCGAATTTGCGGCAGAAATTTTCAAAACTCTTACACAGGAGCAAAAGGACGCTATTCTTGATCTTGTGAGCAAGATTGCAGCGCATGAAAAAGGGCTCTATATCCCAGCCGACCAAAGCAAGAGGACATAGAGCCGCAACCAACCATCACAGGGAGGCCGGTATCGGTATTATACCGACCTCCCGCAGAAATTACAAGGAGAAAAAAAACATGAATTGGTATATTGAGAAAACCACCAGCAAGGAAAGAAGGGCCATCTGCGATACAATGCTCGGACTTTTCGTTGATTTGGAGCGGGCGAATGCGCTTCTTGAAACCGTCTTAGATGAACAGTTCTCAGACAGAGAGCAAGCGCCACTCTCCGCATCTGGCGCAGATTGGACGCGCTCCATGCTCCATATCGTCAATGACATTATCAGCGATTCCATTCTCGTTTTTTATCTCACGATAGGAGACGACGAAGACACGCAGGTCAAAAATTTCATTGCGTCTTTAGAAAGAGCCAAGCTCGCCATGCAATGCGAGGGTGCACATAGCGCTGCGATTGCGGCGGGGAATAAACTGCGCGAAGATCGGCGGCGGGGGTTTTTAGATGCTATGGACAAAATCTCGGATATGGAGGACGCAGACGCAATCGCGGCCATTAAACTTCTGGACGACGTAACCGCAAGCAAGGAGGCATCAGTATGAAGATCCTATACTTCGCCCGCTGCACGACGCCGCTGATGAGCGCGGCCATGGTGCTTGTCTGCCCGTGCTGCGGGGCTACGTACCGTCAGCGCGGCACGCGCTTTTCCTTTGTCGCTGATCTGTCCGGTGCGTACATCAAAGAGCTTATGAACGACTTAGAGGTGATTGCATGAAAGCATACCTGAAAGACGTCTTAGAATTTGCTGCAACCGTCTTTTGTGTTACCGCAACAAATGCGATCATTCTTTTCGTTGTATATCTAATCTGCGGAACACTTGAAAGCGGAGCGGCAGCCTTACTATTCTTCATTCTTGGCTGTTTTGTGTTTCCTTTCAAATCCCGTATATTAGATTTTTGGGAGGAAAGAAAACATGAGAAAAAATGAAAGTGACCTTATACGCAAGAAGCTAAAAGAAACCATCCTGAAAATGACACCATATCAGCAAGATTTAATGTTAGTGGCGGTAGAAAAAATGAAGAAAAAAGAATTGCCAAATTAGACCCACACTAAGGCAAAAAGCCGCTCAAAAGGGCAGCTTTTCCTTGTCGGTATGGGTTTTTGTATGGGTTTTCTAAAGAATTCAAAAACCGAGCACAATCCTTTTCTCTTCAAAAATCGCAAACATAAAGCAAAAACCGCTCAAATCAAACGATTTAAGCGGTTAATGTTGGAGCTGCTGGGCAGATTCGAACTGCCGACCTCATCCTTACCAACCACCGTAGAGCCTTCCAGCCCTTGCTGTATAAGGCTTTGCGGCGTTTTTTTGTCCAAAAAGGATGAGGTCGCAGCCTGTTTATTCCATTGTTTCCGTCCGCTCATTTCCCCGTGTGGGTCACGGTGTGGGTCAAAGCGCTTTCAAGACGCGAACGAGGGGCGCACCTCCGACAGCGGTAAGCCGAGCCGCTGTGCCCTGTCCCGCTCATAGGTGACGCGAGTCACCTCTTCAATAAAGCTTTTCTCCTTCGGTGTGGCGCTTGCCCAACGCACGCTGTATTTGCGACACAGTTGAAAGAATATCTCATAAAAACGTTCTTCCTCTGCATCTTTGCGGCAATACCACGCCGCATCAGACGCCGGTCTGATTTTATTCATATCCATGCAAAGCACCTCCTCGCAGAAAATCAATCCAGATAGGTGAAGAAAATTCGTTTGGCAGCCTCGTCCGCAATCAAATACCTTGGCGCGGAAGATTGAAAGGTTGGAAGTAAAACGGCCCCAAAGTCTTCCTCATAATGCTTCGCCAAGCTCGTCGTTTTCGCTTCAAGCACCACATCGCCGGTCAAACCGCTGTCAATGGACAGCTTGATGCCATAGGCGATCAGCAGCCTCCCTATCCCTCTGTACTTCGGGATTCCTCCGTCGAGCGTTGGATTTGACTCGGGCTGTGCCTCCATATACACAATGTGTACGACCAGCGCAGTCGGAAGGACCTCATATGCTGCCAGAGCAATCAGCTCATCTCCAACTCTGGCCGCGTATTTTTCATAGCCTTCATTAGCTAAGTATTCGCTGGCCCAGGAGGTCTGCCACAACGGTTCTCGGTCTGTCAATGCGGCATCCTGCGGCGTCATCGGCTCAATAGCCACCGGCACTTGTCGATTCATTGCATCGTAAACAAACGGTCGAAACTGCACAGCCCTCACCTCATAAACAGTATACCACGGTTTTTGTGAAAAATGAAGTGGGAAATTAAAGCTATCGCAGTCACGTTTTTTGTTCTAAAAATGCACCGCTGTAATCAAAGAGTACGACTACCGCCCTATCCTCTCCATACAACAAATCAGTAGGCTGTAAAAATCATCTTAAATGGATTTTACATTTCAGGTGCCATTATTTGGACAAGGTATCATTTCGTTTGCCTGACTATCTAATTTCAACCCTTGCTGCTTGTGCCTTTGGGCGAAAAAGATTATAGGATAATTGATTTATGCATTATTTCCAAATCCAGCTGAAACAGTATTTTGCACTCCAATCACAGAAAAGATCCCTAACCCAGCAGCATCAAAAATGTTAAGTAATGAATCACTGATAAAATATCTCTGTCCTCCACGCCGCACTTGAAGATAGGAATATAGAAAAACAAGGAAAGCGGATACTACAGACACCAGGAGATAAACATAATTGAGGAACGCTTGAGGTGGTATTTGTCCTAATAGTAAGTCTCTAATAATACCACCGCCAATGGCGGTAATCGCTCCTAAAAATAAAACGCCAAAGAGATTCAACTCTCGATCAATAGCAAGCATTGCACCGGAGACGGCAAAAGCAACTGTACCTATTAATTCTGTAATAAAAGAAAGAAATTGAATATCAATACACAAATATTCCACGCCCTTTTGCTCGGAAAACCATTTATTTGATACACATACGGTATTAAACTCTGTGCAGTTTCTCCTCCCAGTACGATATTCTCAAATATCTGTCTCAATCTAACAAAGTTGCCTCTTGTCGCAGAATCTGCAGGTAGCGCCTCCCAGGCGCAGATAGTGGGTGATCTTTTCTACGAATCGCTACCAAATCAAACATAACATTCGGCAACGACACATTGACTAACGGATACTGCTCTTGAATTCTGGGATGCTGACCGCAGCCATAACTATACGCATTTGAAATTGACACAATTCGGAATCTAGTGTCCCTGTTATCCACAGAAATCCGCAAATCCGGATTTACCATGTGCAGATATTCCTGGTTAGCAGCAGAAGAAAGGACTTGATTACTATAATCTACAAATGGATAATCCCATAACCCCGCCACATCCAGGGTACCATTTTTAAGCAAAGGATGTTGTGCCCGTAGATACACATAAAACGGCAAGGTATAAATCACCTGAAGATCCATGCCTTTTTTTTCGTATAAACGAGAACGCTCTGCTACATCACTTTCTGACTTTGGCAACAAGATAATACCAAGATCACTCTCATTTTGGTAAACTCTGTCAATTGTAACGGCAGTTGTATTGTTATGCAAAGAAAAGTTAACGAGGTTTCCTTCAGAATATTCCGTACATAAAAGAGCAAACGCCTCTTCAATGATTGAGTGATACCCGGCAGAAATACTTAAGCGATGAAGCTTTTGTCTGCTTTTTATCGTTGTAATCTGTTCGTATTCCTGAAGAATATTCCGGGCATACACTAAAAATTCCTGGCCCTCCGCTGTTACAGAGACACCGCTGTTGTTCCGTTCAAATATCGAAAAGCCCAGTTCCGTTTCCAATGTTTTCAGTGCACTGCTGAGATTTGGCTGTGAAAGAAACAACCCTTCCGCTGCTCGATTGATAGAACCAGCATCTGCAACGGCCAGAGCATACTTAATATGCTGAATTTTCATGTGCTCCCTCCCTGTAGCAGTATTATACAGGCAATGCAAAAGACTATCAATATAATTAAGAGAATTCTATATATGGAAATTCAGTATCGGTACTGTGTTTTGAGTGTTCATTTTTGTATGAAATAATCTATAATAAACATAAATATCTAAAAAATAGGAGGGACACACAAATGGCGGATCATTGTTCCATTCAACTAGATGGTACTGCTTTGACCATAGAGCAAGTAACTGCAGTTGCAAATGAAGGGGCCAAGGTGACATTATCTGCTCAGTCTATGGAAGAAATACAGGCTGCACGTCAGGTAGTGTTATTGCTTTCTGAGGGTGAAAAACAGATTTATGGCTTGAATACCGGCTTAGGGGCTAATAAGGACAGAAGGATAGATCCAGAGGATTTTTTACGCTTCAACCGTAGGATTTTGCTTTCACATAGTGTAGCATTACCGCCCTTTGCCTCCAAAGCCACAGTGCGTGCAACCATGCTCTGCCGTTTAAATGGTATGCTAGTCGGTGTATCCGGCGTAGATCCAAAACTTCCCCAAATGCTATGTGATATGTTAAATAACGGCATCCACCCTCAACTCCCACTGCGTGGTTCTGTTGGCTTGGCCGATTTGGGAAATATGGCCTACATAGGCCTTGCAATGATCGGCGAAGGAAGGGTGGAATACCAGGGAAAAATAATTCCTGCGGCAACTGCTTTAAAAGAAGCAGGCCTGTCTCCAGTCCAGTTAGGACCAAAGGACGGTTTGCCCATTGTGAGCAGCAATGCGTTGACAGTAGCGCTTTCCGTCCTGCTTTATACGGAAATCTGCGATTTGTTGCACATGGCAGAGGGGACTTATGCATTAACCTATGAGACACAATCCTACAACCCCATGTTCTTAGATCCCCGTTCTCTTTTAAAACGACCGCTCTTAGGACAGAAAGAGAGCCTGAGTTATGTACGCGCTTGTTTAAACGGAAGTAACCTTTGGGCCAGCAAAAATGAATCTTTATCTGGTGCTATCAGCTTTAAAGCCGGATATGCGGTATATGGTGTTGTCCGCGACGCACTCCGGAGTCTGGAGTTGATGCTGCCAAACTATCTTAATTCTTCCGATGACTGCCCTATGGTTTTGCGTGAAGAGCAAGAAATGATCTCTACCGCAAACTATGTCGTAACTAGTCTGGCCGTAGCTTGGGATACCATGGCCGTAGCGTTGGCACACCTTTCAAATCTCATCGCAAACCATATTATGCGTTTGGATAATCCTGCATTTAGCGGGCTGCCTCGCTTTTTGCGTCCGGAGGAAAAAGTGATTGCGTATGGTACGGTTCAAAAGACAGTAAGTTCCTTGAACAGTGAATTGCGTCATTTGGCCAATCCCGGCTCTCTGGACTCCCTTCCCACCGCAAATGAAAGCGAAGATCATGGTTGCAATGCTCCGTATGTCCTCCGCCGTATCGAAAAGATGGTCGATATCCTCCGGTATATGGTTGCCATTGAAGCAATGCATGGAGCCCAAGCTGCTGACTTAGCTGGAGGACGTCCCTCTGGTGCAGGCACCGGCCTCATTTATGACGCAGTACGCTCCGCTGTTCCCTTCTTGGCCGATGACAACCGTGACCTCGGCGCGGATATACAATCCATCTACGAACTCGTGAAAGACAAACGCCTGTTATTCCATCCTAAGGAGAAAATTGAATGTTAAAGCACGATGCACAAACCCTTCAGAATCAGATTGCGGCGTGGTACAGACATCTCCACCAAATACCTGAAATCGGACTGAGCCTTCCAAAAACTCGTACATATTTGTGTGAAATTTTGCAGGAGATGGGCCTTTCATACCGATTGTTTCGCCATTCATCCGGTATTGAGGTTACACTTCAAGGAAAAAGCCCGGGGAAAGTAATTGCGCTTCGCGCAGATATGGATGCCCTTCCATTTAGGGAGCAAACCGGCCTGCCCTTTTCTGCAAAAGGAGAAAACACACACGCTTGTGGCCACGACGCACACATGGCTATGCTGCTGGGTGCCATTTCCCTATTAAAAGATCAGGAGTTTCCCGGCACAATCAAATGCCTGTTTCAGCCTGGTGAAGAAGGGTATGGTGGAGCCATTGCCATACTAGACGAAGGTGGATTGGAACATCCACATGTAGACGCAGTACTGGGGCTACATGTAAGCAACACTATCCCAGAGTTGCGTCCCGGCGCCATCGCGCTTCGCTCTGGTCCGATTATGGCAAGAAGTGATGCATTTAAAATTACTATTACCGGAAAAAGCGGCCATATTTCTGATGCTTGTCATGTCCGCAATCCTATTTTTGCTGCAGCTGCTGTCGCAAATAAAATTCAACATCTTGGCAATGAAAACATGACATCTCCCGACCCAGCAATCATTTCCCTCGGGATGATTCATGGCGGCGTTCGGGATAATGCTGTACCCGATACCGTCGAGATGCGAGGTTCCATTCGTACCCTGCACGCCGAGCAACGCGCCGCCATTCTTGATCAGCTAAAAAAATTCCTTTTTCAATGTGAAACAGAAACCGGCTGTCATTGTACGCTTACATTGGAGGGCGGGAATCGTCCAGTTGTCAATGATCCAGCCCTTTCCAAGCAAGTCCGCAAAAGTCTGTATAAGCTGTTTCCCGAAGATTGTATTTCTTTGAAAAGCAAACTGATGGCCAGTGATGATATCTGTTTTTTTTCCAAGAACGTCAGGGATGCTATCTGCATTTGGGATGTGGGTTCGAAGATGGCCGAGAACTTTATCCCTTACATAACCCCAAATTTTACATCAATGAGGCTATCCTCTGGCGTGGAACCGCTGCACTTGTCCAAAGTGCTTTGGATTATCTAAACGATAGTAACTAACACAGGGGTACAAACACCCTAGAAATGTAACAGCGTATACTTTACAAAATTAGAAAACAGGAGGTAGTAGCGTGAACTTTTTAGACATTCTGGGTATTGCATTTGTTTTTGTGTCGGTTCTCTTTATCGGATGGAGAGCCACGAAGAAAACAAAAACTGCCAGCGACTATCTGATGGCAAGCCACTCTTTGGGAAAAATTCAGGCTGGTTTCAGTATGGCTGCCAGTGACATCGGTGGAAACGCTGTGGTTGGTGCTGTGGCATATGCGTACACCTGCGGCCTCGGTGGAGCATGGTACAATTGGGGTGCCGTAGCACCTATGTTTTTGCTGGCATTATTTCTTGTAAAGCGACTTCGCAATAGTGACGTATCCTCTGTCCCAGAACTTTTAGGCAGTCGCTATAACAGCACAACTCGCCTGATTTCGGTTATTCTCCATGTACTCGCTATCGGAGCAACTCTGGGCATTCAGTTTACCGTAGCTGCCAGCGCTGTGTCTACGATCAGCGGATTGGACTATAACATGTGCCTCCTTATCACGGTTGTAGTTGTACTGGCCTACACCATGGGTGGCGGATTGCTTGCGGTAGTCAATACGGAAGCATTTCAATTTGTAATCATCTGTGTTGCAATTTCCTTGGTCATTCCTTTCTCCCTTAGTGCCGTAGGTGGAATGGATCAATTGGTCCAAAAAGTCCCTGGGGAGTATTTTAATATTTTCTCCCAAGGCTTTATTGCCCCTCTGTCTTTGGGATTACTCTATCTATTCGACTACGCAACCAATCAGTCCATCCTCCAGCGCGCATTCGCAGCGAAAGATTCCAGTACTGCTCGGTTCGCCTTTGGTTTCTCCAGCGCCGTGTATATCGTTTTTGGACTGGCTGTAGCTTTTATTGGAGTGATTGCCTACGGTCTGTATCCGAATCTGGAAAATACCAGTACTGCATATGCTGTAATTGTCAAAGATATCCTTCCGCACGGAGTTTCTGGCATTGCTTTAGGAGGCCTGTTTGCCGCAGCTATGTCCACAGCTGACTCCAAAATAATGGCCGCTTCCACGCTGTTCGTCAATGATATCTATAAACCTTTTATCCGCAAGGGAAAAGACACTGCTGATAAGAAAATCTTAATGACCTCCCGGATCGTCACTCTCTTGGTCTGCATATTGGGTGTCAGTGTTTCCTTGTATTCTGATAGTATCGTTCAGATGATGTATGTAGGCGGACTGTTTTATGGCACTGCTGTATTTATCCCCATGGTTATGGCCCTTTATTGGAAACGCGGAACAACTGCCGCTGCGCTGACTAGCATCGTAGTCGCCTGTGTGGTTGGTCTATATTCAGAGTATTTCCTGTCTGGCAAGGTGGACGGGCTGTTAGGTATGCCCTCCAACCTGCTCGCTACCATCATCAGCGTCGTAGTGTTTGTGTGCGTCAGTTTAATGACCCCTAAGCCTTCTGAAGCACAGCTGGAAATTACAAAGAAAATGTAAACTAAGCCTCAGTTACAGGCAAGCATCGGGCCATCAGATTTTATATTGAAAAGGGTACTGTCTCAATTGACGCATCCCTCAAATAAATGCAGTTCTTTTTGGTCTCCAGCTTAAAACGATACATATCGCTACAGTCGGTTTGAGACATCAACTCTGAAATTGCATCTTCCCCAGATGTGATAGCTGTCTGATCATAAGTATACACATACAAATTAGCAGTATCAAACCGCATAGGTTCCTTCGTCAAAAGCTGAGGTGCCCCGTCAAGTAAACAATTCCCCGCCGAAAAGTAGAACATCCGGCTGGCAGCCAATGTGCTGCCAGCCGCTTTTTATGGCTGACAGACGAGGCCTGGAAGATGGTCGGCGACCAGTACAAAACCGACAACTGCTCCACGCAAAACGAGTACATCGAAAAAGCGATCCGGTTCTATGCCGGATACCGAAACGCGGAGTGCGACGGCTACTTTCTTCCCAACACGCTGTCCTATATGCTGGAAGGAAATCTGACTGCGCTGGGTGACCGAATTGGCCGTCTGCTGTTCAAACTGTCGGTAGAGGAGTCTACCATCACTTGGGTGGATTCACCCGCAAGCAAGTAAATATCAACAATCAAGTAAAGAGCAGACCTTAATGGCCTGCTCTTTTTTCTACCCTTCTATGAAAGGAGAGTTTTATGAAACCTATGAAAAAACGCCTGTTGTCACTGCTTTTAATGCTGGTGACGATCTTGAGCCTGCTGCCGACTTCGGCCCTCGCCGCGTCGAAGACCGGCTCTGGTATCCAGATCACGACTAACCAGGCATATTGGTCGATGCGCCTGCTCGCCAACGGGACGCCGTATAGCTACCGTCCTCCGCTCGCGGACGGTAAGCTCGTGTACTGCATGGACAGCGGCCTCGGTTACCATTACGCAACGCCCTCGTACCTGAATTCCTTTACATGGACGTCCGGCTCCGGCACAGACGCGGATGCTGTATTACAGTCGGCACTTACGCTCAGCGGCCTCAGTGAGATGGATACCGCAACCGTTGAGAACGTCAAATGGATGATGACCTACCTCAACGACTGCAAGGCGTCCAATGTCGGCCAGCTTTTTATGGCCGTGCAGACTTACGTTTGGGAGAATCAGTCCTATAAAGGCGAACCCGGTGGAGATGGCGACGCGGGCGGCTACGCCAACGCCGACACCTACGATTTGTATCTGAGCCTCATCAACTGGCTTTTGGAGCAGAAGGCGCAGGAGGACGCCGAGTTCCAGCGTCAGATTGAGGAGTGCGCTGCACAGGGTAAGTCTGCATCCATTGTGGAGGACGAGAGTGCAAAATGGGCGGTGTACGCAATTTCCAGTAACCGTAAAAATCAGTCGTTCTTCAATTATTACGCTCCCCAGAAATTGACAGTAACTGACAATCCGCAGGGTGGCGATGAGACCCCTATCGGCAATGCAGATATTACGCTGAAAAAAGTTTCTGCCGGCACGACTACCGGCCTGGATGGCGCAAGGTTTAATATCTACCACGACGGTCAGATCGTTGGAAGCGATGTAACTCGAAATGGCGGTATCATCGAGGTCAAGGGCGCCGCCGAGGGCCTGTGGTCCTTCGTCGAAACGCAGGCCCCAGAGGGCTTCTGCGCAGTTTCCACGCCCATGAGCGTCTATGTCGATACTGCTGATGGTGACAAGCAATACACGGTCGTTGCCGAAAATTACACCCTGCCCGATATGAAGATCATCAAGCGCGACGCCATGAGCGGTAAGCCTATTGCGGGAACAGTATTTTCGGTCAAGTCTGTCACGGGCAACTTCTCTACATCTGTTACTGTTGGTGCGGATGGTTCCGCTACCCTATCGTCCATCCCCGCTGACGTTTATGTGGTGCGTGAAGAATCCGTGCCGGAACCTTACATTGTGAGCAACACCGAGCAGACCGTAGCGCTCCGCCCCGGAAAAACCTCCGAAGTTACTTTCGTTGATTATGAAAAACCCGGCCTTGAAATCATCAAGAAAAACATCTCCAACGGCGCCCCCATCGAAGGTGTGACCTACCGCATCGAGCAGATCGATGGAAGCTATTCCACGACTGCCACGACCAACCGCCACGGACGTATTTTTCTCGACTCTGTGCCTGTTGGCTCTTTCAAAATATCTGAAATCAATGTTCCGAGTCATGTCATTCTCTGCCCCGTCCCGCAGGAAGTAGCACTGAAGGCCGGCGAAACCTCCACCGTTACCTTCTTCAATGCGCTCAAGCCGAGCTTGGAAATTCGCAAGGTGGACAGCATCACCGGCGATCCCATCAAGGGTGCCAAGTATCAGGTCTGGTATGCAAGCAATCATACCGACACTGGTGAACTCAACGATCTCGGAATCTACTATTTCAATGAGAGCGGAAAGATCATTCTCCCCGAAGTAAAAGATGGCTGGTTCAAAGTAACTGAATTGGAGCCGGCACCCGGCTACTCCATCAAGGAGCCGGCCTCGCAGGAGTGCTTTATTTCTGGTGGTGAAAGCAAAGTCCTGACCTTTGAGAACACTCCCCTTTCCGCCATCATCATCCGCAAGGTGGATATCCTATGCTTTGTGACTTCTGTGTGCAGATGCCCGAGATCATGGCATTCTATCACATGGTCGGCAACTTTAATGTCCTGTTGTGTTTTGCAGTTCCTGATGTGAAAACGCTGGACGCTCTTGTTAGCAGGGTCAGGACCTTCGGAGATTCAAGGACCTCAATCGAATTGCAGACCGTGTTTGAAAAAGTCGATCCGACCAATCGCACAGTAGTGAGTCTATATTCACTCTATTGCAACTCAGCAGGGGCGCCGCGCACGGCGTCCCCTGCCTTTGCGCCTTCGGCCTTACCTTGACAATCTTCCGCGCCCGCTTTATACTGATAACAGGCGAAAGCCAAATCTCGCAGCTTTCCGGTGAGGTCCACACCGTAAGTGTGGCCTCAGGCATTCATGGACCCCGT
>OGFN01000952.1_pt1 | contig 12330 bp, 10 predicted proteins | sample 1570921 | NCBI WGS metagenome assembly OGFN01 (sample SAMEA2581940, study PRJEB24529) | metagenome | biome: Human gut stool | place: China | collected 2011
CCTATGGAAAAATCGTATCCTTTTGCTTCATCCGAATAATGTCGAATAGTTATGAATCATGCAAACACTTTTTTCATGTTCTAATACAAATAGCACTAATTTTTACGCTCATTAATTGCAGAAACCCAGCACTTTTGCTATAATTGTTAATAGCAGCCAAGATACATACGAGCAGGTCGCGCAATCTGATAGCCTGAGGCAGCAAAAGTTGTCGGAATGAAACGGAGGATACAATGTATATATCGCGTTTGTCTGTACACGGGTACAAAAACACTTGCCAAAAGTCCGTTATTTCTTTAAACAAAGGCTTAAATATTCTATTGGGTGAAAACGGCTGTGGAAAAACTACTATCATTAATGCCCTCCGACTTCTGTTTCGGGAACCGGAAGCAAATTATGGTTGTTCTTCGGACGATTTCTACTGTTCCTTGGATAGAGCAAATCGAGCAGATATAATTGAAATTGATGCCCTATTGGCAGAATTGACAGAAGACGAGCGAATCACATTTCTTTCCTGGTGCAATGCTGATTTTGATGCTCATTTACACCTTCGCATTTCAGAGAATTCTTTGAAACCTGGCACACTAAAGCGAAAGTACTGGGGTGGTGAATCTGTAGCGGGTGTTTTTGAAGAGGATACTTTTGATAGAGTAGAATGCATTTACCTTCCACCACTGCGAGATGCTGAAACAAAGCTATCCGCCGGAAGGCGCTCCCGACTTGCACTATTGCTCAAAATGCAATATGGAGATAACACAAATTCTCTTGTCAGCGAAATAGAAAAGTTTAACAATAGTATTGTCGAAAATACAGGCGAAAAGTACTCTGAGATACAAACCGTCAAGGCTTCAATCAACCAGAAAATAGAGGATGCGCTTGGCCCCCGACTTGGTCAGAGCGTGAATCTGCAATTCTCCGAGGCTTCATTTAACAGAATTGTCGAAAATATTCGTCTTGTCTTCTTTCCACAGAGCAAGGAAACAGATATAACAAAATTCAGAGATCTGGCAACAAATAGCCTTGGTTATAACAACTTATTATACATTGCGACCGTTCTTGCTGAACTCGAATTGATTAAAGAAACAACCAACTTTACACTTCTTCTAATCGAAGAACCAGAAGCACATTTGCATCCACAATTGCAGGTAAAGTTTATTAAATATCTTGAATCACTGGCTTCCACACTCCCAAACGCTCAAATTATTGTCTCGACTCACTCACCGGTATTGGCCTCCTCTGTAGAGATCAACAAGTTAATACATCTGTCCGGAACAGCAGACTCTATTGCAACAACCACCATCAGCCTCAAAAACTTCGAAGATCCAGCATCTGAGATGTACATTAACAGATGGATGGATATAACAAAGTCTACCATGCTCTTTTCTCGTGGTATTATTCTAGTGGAAGGCATTGCAGAAGCACTAATAATACCTAAGATTGCAGAAGTCGTCCTGAAAAAATATAATCAGGCAATGCAGGACGCAATTCACTTGGCATCGACATTAGATGAAATGGGCGTATCGGTTATAAATATCAATGGGATAAACTTCAAATACTTTATGAAGCTGTTTGGAAACTTTGATAAATCAGAGGGTCCCAATATTCCCATTTTCTGCGCTGGAGTAACCGATAACGATCCGGGTGCAGAAATCTATCCCCTCAAAGATGAAAGAACCGCTAGCAAAAATCCTATCGTCGCGTTGAAAGAAGCCATTGACGCCAACGAGCGGACTCGGCTCTTCGTTTCGCCATTGAAGACATTTGAGTATGACTTAGCTACCTATAATCCAGCACTTCTGGCATCGGTATTAAAATCCCTTTGGCCAACCCAAGATGGCACAGTAAGTTCTGCCCTTCAGGCAATTGCCGATCGAAATAATGAGTATGCTGACAATAGCCAGCTAAGGGACGATGCAAAATATATTTATATGCATATTGACTCTAATTCTGTTGGAAAGGGTATCTTCGCGCATATCTTGGCCAATAACATAGATGAGGATTTCATTGTCCCAGATTATATCAGCAATGCAATTTTGTGGGCTTGTGGAGGCCTGTCTCTGTGACAAGAGAGGAAAAAATTATTGTACTTTCTCAAGTTTTGTCTCCTGATAAAGCATATCTGGAGCAAGCTGCTATCAGAATTAATGAAAAAACAGATGAGCAGTTAGACTATATCTTGTCTCCGATAGACAAATGCATTTACTTAGAGGCATGCGCAGGAAGCGGCAAGACCGAAGTGTTAGGCATTAAAGCTGCTTACGAAATTTCCCGTTGGGCATCGCAACAATCAGGGCTTGCCGTGCTGTCCTTTACGAATGAAGCTACTTCTACCATTGCAAACCGGATTGCACACTTTTATGGAAAACCAATTCCATCCAGGCATTTCATTGGAACTTTCTCCAGTTTTGTTCATGGGTACATTGCACAAAGATTCGGTTACAACTTTTTCAATATTCCTGAAGAAAAGGACGATAAATCATTCAAAATTGTTGAGCCAGATGCGAATCCATACAGCAAGCAATGGTTAAATAATTACAAATTAGAGTTTCCTTTTCCGACGCAGTACTATGCCAATCAGTTAAATTATAAAGCCGGGTGTGACGAGTGGTTTATAGAGCGTAGTGATAATTCTGTATCCTTGACAGAACTATATGGCTCGGAAAAGAATCAAAAATATATTGAAGACATTCGAAAACGGTGTAACGCCCCAAAACTATTTCAAAAAGACCATTTGATCAAGCAGGTATGCAAATGTAAAACTAAATTTTTAAACAGCGGCTTTGCAACTTTTGAGGATATGAATTTGATTGCCCGGAAATGCCTAAGAAATAATGCGACAATCTGTAATTATATTTCCAAGAAGTTCCCTGTAATCATGGTGGATGAATGTCAAGATTTATCCGCAAGCGAACTTGGCATTTTAGACTGCCTGATTTGTGCAGGTACCATTGTTCACTATATCGGTGATCTGCATCAAGCCATCTACTCGTTCAAAGACGCCTATCCAGAACAATTTGAGCAACATATCCAACAAAATGGATTTCTAAGAATGCGCTTGAGTGAGAATTTCAGAAGCACACAGAGCATTGTTGATCTTTCTCGGAAGCTATGCGGAATCGATCATCCTATTGTAAGTCATACAAATAGTGTATCCAGCACTTGCGACTGCGTGTATTTAGAATATACTGACGAGGGCGATGCCATTTCGAAATTCATTGGGTTACTTAAGAAATATGCAATTCCATTCGATGCCGCCGCTATACTTGTGAGGACGCAAAGTGCAAAAAACAAGTTAAGCAGCGGTCAAGCACCGGATTACCTAAAGCATCCAATAATTAATGCGATTCAACTTTGGCAGAAAAACGAACCATCAGCACAGCAAGTAGCACTGAGCCTTTTGGCGTATCAATTACAAAAGTGGCTGGGTACAAAGGGTCAGAAGAACAACTACTATTATTCCGAAGAAATATGTTCATCCCCTACTACATGGAGACTATTGCTGCGGAATATTCTAGCAGCATTCTGTTCCCAGCCATCAATGATCAATATGGACCAGCGCACATATGGTGCATGGTATTCTGCTAATAAAAAAGGAATCCTAGAGATCATCAATTTTCATCTCCATTCTATCGATAAAAGCCTCTCAAATACAAATATTAGAACTCCCCGCGGATTTGCTCCTCAGTTTATCGATCGAATAGACGTAAAGAAAAATGTACCTCTGCGAATTGACACGATCCATTCAGTGAAAGGTAACACATTTGACGCCGTATTGCTACTTTCAACGCCAGATGGCAAGGGCAAAACCGGATATTGGGAAAACTGGCTAAATACAGCCGACGAGGCAGCGCGAATTGCCTATGTTGCCTGCACTCGCCCACGCCTCTTACTGGTGTGGGGCGTCAGCACCTTATCTTCAGATGGTCAAAGAAACAAACTTGAATCACTTGGCTTTTCCAAATTTCAAGAATAAGTTCTTTATTCTTACGCAATGAACCTCCAGCAGAGTGTAACGTGTGGCGTAGGTTCTGGAGTCTTGTCAGATCTTTACGCAAATCCATTGCAGGTGATCATTCAGTTTTCCTCGTTGCCTGCACTCTAAAGCCATTTTGCAGATCCGCGGCACCAATTCCGGCAATGTATTGTCATATGTTTCACCTTCGTTCTGACACAAAGTAACCGAGGGACTTTCGTGGTGAAAGCTCCTCGGCTATATATGTAGATTATTGTTTTCTATATTGGCAGCTGTCGCATATAGATTTAATATTTAGCTTTCCAGCAAAGAAACTCTGATCTGTGTGAAAACTTCTATTAAGTTCATATTCCATTCTCTGTAATAAATCCCCCTCAAAAAGCGGACCGGAAGATATCGTTATCTCATTAAGTATGCTATCAGGTATTTTAACCGCAACGCGACTATACCCAAATGTATTTTCAAATTCCGCTTTAAGTCTGACTTCCTTTTCATAGTCCCACGCGTTATCTTTTATATAACCCGTTAGCTCCGAAAGCTGTTGGCAATTGGGGATTTTTGTATTTTTTTGATTGCTCCACATAAGAGTTTCAGAATCTCCACTCGAGTCACAACTCGCAGTATTTGAGTACGCAACAGAGGAAATGTGAATGGTATTCCGTTCATTCACAGGAATGGATTTCCCTGTTAACTCATAGTTGGTTGGAGATACTTCAAGTATTTCATCAATACCTTTTAACCACTCTTTCATCGTTGACATAGGAATTGCAATTTTCACACCATCTTTCCAAGGTTGTGAGTACATACTCCACATGGCAATACTCTCTTTATTTTCGGCCATAAATGACGCAAAGAATATGTTGTTCCATCTTTGCTGATCGCCATTACGGTATTCGACCACATCGTTCATATCCCTTGGATTTCCAAGATGCCACGTGCCACTTTTGAATATTGCAATTGCATTTCTAATTGTTGTGTAGTGATATAAATACTTCCGTTTATTCAATCGTTCTGAACTATCTAAATATGCGATCAAGTCTTTTAAAGAGGTGATTTCTGGGAATATCGGTATTTTCCTTTTCGATGTTTCATTATGCATTGCTAATCCACCATGCCCTTTCAATTATGCCTTAATATATCTCGTCGTCCTTCCTGCACCGATCCGCTTTACCGAACCGGTCTTAACCATTGCGCCAAGAACCGCTTCGACGGTCGTGGGGCTGACGTCGGGGAGAATCTTGCAAATTTCCGCTTTGGAAAGTGGAGTTAGACTATTCAGAACGGTCGCTTCTACACGAGCTTTCTTCGTAATCTTCTTACCGTGTACCACCGCAAATCGCTTGTCCAGTTCCTTATAGCACATATAGAGGGTGGACAGGAAATTCTCAATAAAAGGGAAATAGGAGTTCTCATTCGTTTCCCATCCGACCGAGGATTGCCGCAGAGCTTCGTAATAATACGCCTTGTAATTGTTGATCTGCTCCTCAAAGGACACATATTTTCCGGCGTCAAAGCCGTTTTTGTATAGCAGCAGCAGCGAAAGCAGGCGGGAAATTCTGCCGTTCCCGTCCCGGAACGGATGGATGCAGAGGAAGTCCAGAATCACGCAGGGAATCAAAAGAAGCTGATTGATATTTGCATCGCTTCGGGCATCCAGATAAGCAAGCTCTAACTGTTCCATTGCTTTCGGCGTTGCACTTGCAGGGATAGGACGGAAACGGACACGACGAATTCCATCAGCGTCAATCTCCAAAATCACATTGTCGTCCGTCTTGTACTGCCCGCCGTACTCATAACCCGCAAAACTCATCATCATTTCATGCAGCCGCAAAATATCGCTCTGCCGAAAGTCAATATGTGCATAGCCCAAGTGGATCTCATTCAGCGCATCTCTGTACCCGGCGATCTCCGCCTCGTTGTGGTTCAGCGGGGCGCTGTTCTGATTAACAATGGCGGCAATACGCTCGTCGCTGGTCACAATGCCCTCGATAGCGTTGGAGCTTTTGATGGACTGCACCCTTGCCACGGCTTCCAGCTCCGTAAAGATCTGCGTGTATTCCTCCTTGCGTACGCCAGCCATTGTTTTCAGCTCTGCAATATTGGCAGTGAGGTTTACAAGGTTCGCTGGTAACATGCCGTTATTCAGAAAAGAGTAATCAAATTTTCTCATATAGCGCCATCCTTTCTGCACATAATTATAGCGTATTATATGCAGAAACGCAAGGGCTCATCTTAAATATCTGCATATGTTCTTGCAAAATATATGCAGAAAAGGCAACTTACTAGCAAGCGCAAAAAGTGATAGCGAGTATTCAACAGCCTCAGCATAAAGTGTAATGTGTTCCTCGTTTTTTTGCTGAATTGTTTCCGCCTGCTATAAACCTTTTAGCACTTTAGTCCGTTATCAACTTCTTCAATTTATTCAATTCTCGCATTTTCTTTGTTTTCGGATGATTTCACTCGAAATTGCAATTTTTTCTAAGAGATTTCCGGGATATGCAGCTTTACAGTCCAAATAATTCTGGATGTTGTGTGATTGCGCTGGAAAGCCATTTCTCCGTTTCCTATGGAAAAATCGTCTCCTTTTGCTTCATCCGAATAAAAAATACTATTCGCAGTCCGCCGATCAGGAGGATCTGATCTCGATCGGCACGATCGGGCTCATCAAAGGGATCTCGACCTTTGACGCCAGCAAGGGCGCCCGGCTCGCAACATATGCAGCAAGATGTGTAGAGAATGAGATCCTGATGTACTTCCGGTCGATGAAGAAGACGGCGGGGGATGTTTCGCTTTCGGACTGCATCGAGACGGGGAAGGACGGGAACGCGCTGTCGCTGATGGATGTTTTATGCTCGGACGAGGATCTGTTCGAGGACTTGAGCGCGCGGCAGACATACAAAAAGCTCTACGAGGTCATGAACGAGGTGTTGTCAGAGCGTGAGCGGATGGTCATCACGCTGCGCTATGGACTCGGCGACCGGACGCCGCTGACGCAGCGGGAGATCGCCGCAAAGTGCGGCATCAGCCGGTCGTATGTGTCCCGCATCGAGAAAAAGGCCCTTGCCGCGCTTCAGCAGGCACTGCAGGACTACACGCAGACGGCATAGGTGCCGCACAGCACTTTACAATGCGGCGGCGAACCGCTATAATGACCGCAAAGACAGTTCAAGACAGGAGAGGGTTCCATGCGGGATTATGCTGCAATGGCAAAGGCGTCCGGATTTACGGACGCAGCAGTTCTGCCGGTGCGGGAGCTGGTCGTTGTGCCGGAATACCGCAGGTTCTGTGCGCAGAACCTCTGCGGCAATTACGGCGTTCTCCCGGCCTGTCCGCCGATGAGCGGAACGGTCGAGGAAATGACGGCGGATATGCGGCGGTACCAGACGGCGCTGATCCTGATGATCGAAACAACCCCCGTCGATTATTGGGATACGGCGGAGCAGAAGGCCGCGAAGAAGCACCAGAATCTGCTGACCGAGCAGCTTATGGAGCAGATGCGTGCGGACGGTCTGACCGATCTTCTGATGATGGGCGCAGGCCCGTGGAAGCACGCGTCCTGTATGTCGGCCTACTGCGTGGACGCGCAGAGGATGGCCGACGCTGTTCACATGAAATGCTGGGCGGACGACGGGAAGATCCGTTACTTTTCTCTGATCCTGTTTCAGTCTGCCTGACCCCGTGCATCGCGCGGCTCTGCGGAAGCGCAGCTGCTTGCGGAGCGTCGTCATATTTCACGCGCATTTTCATGCGCGCCTCCATATACTAGTCTGGATCGTGAAAAAAGGAGGCAGCGAATATGACATACAGAAACAACGGACCCGCCGACTGCGGCGATCTGGACGATTGGATCTTCCGCGACGAAGATTATGAGGTCAGCAGGCGCTGACCCAGGCCCCGGCTCTGCCGGGGCTTTGTCATGCCCTGCGGTGCTCCTGCAAATAGAGGCTTGCGCGGGACTGGATATTCCGCGCGGCCTGCTCCGCCGTCATGCTGCCGGCAAAATAACCGGCCGCCTCCTCCTGCAGGATCTCGGTCAGCTGGCCGTCCAGCCCCGCCAGCACGGTGATGCCGTTCAGCAGCTCGTAAAACTGCGCCGCATCCGCCTCGCTGACCGTCCTCTCTCCGCCGTCCGAGTCAGCGGCCCTGTATGCCGCCAGCTCCGACTGCAGGCGCTGGAAGCTTGCAGGAAGCGCACCGTCCTGCGAATAGGAGAAGCAGAACTCGAAAAACGCCTTCGCGCCGTCCGGATCGCTGCACTGCTGGCCGAGGCCGAGGCTCGACAAAACCTGATACGCGCTGCCGCTGCCGGACTGCGCTGGGAAGCCCGCATAGGTATATCCCGGTTCACCGAACCAGTTTTTCTCTACATATTCGCTCCGCCCGGCAAGCTGGTCAACGCCCCGGATGCTTGTAAGCCTGACCAGCGTCATCTCCGGCTCCTCCGGGGTCGAGCCGTCGCCGCCCCATGCCTTGCACCACGCGAGGCAGTCATAAAAGCCCTGCGTTTCAAAGTCGCAGGTTCCGGCTTCCCTGTCTGCATACGCGCCGATGCAGAACGGAACGCAGAAGGCGAACAGGTTGCCCGGCGTGTTCCACGAATCGATGGGGACCCAGCCGTCCGGCATCTGGCTGCGCGCCTGTTCAAATTCGGCAAACGTCGCGCCCGGCTCCGGGATGAGGCGCGACGGCGCGACGAGCGTGTCGACTGAGACGGTCAGCGGCAGCTGATAGAGCGCGCCGTCCGGCTGCATCAGGTCGAATAACCCCGGCAGAAGCGCGTCGCGCGTCAGTTCATCGCCCAGCAGCGGCAAAAGATCCGCGCAGACGTCCTCCGCCGCAAGCGGGACGGGGGTATAGCCGTTGGTATAAAATGCGAACAGATCCGGCCCGCGTCCGGCGATAAGCTCCGTGCGCAGCAGATCGGCCGGTTCGCCGTCCGCGTACTGCGAATCCGTGTAGAGTGTCCAGTCGATCCGGTACGCGTCCTGACTGAGATTGAAGTCCTGCAGCATCTGCGTAAACGCTCCGAACGGTGTATCGCCGCACACGACCGCCAGCGTCAGAACCGTCCGCTCCGGCGCCTGTCCGGGAACGCGGCGCAGGCGCTGGAGAGATGTATCGCCCGGCGAAAAGAGCAGATATCCGTCTTCCAGTTCCCACGGCTGCTCGGCGAGCACGTTTGCCCCAAGCTCCTGCCAGCGGACAAGCGGTTCGGTTTCTCCGGAACCGGTATCATACGCGAAGAGCTCTTCCCTGTTCCCCATCAGCAGCCGTCCGTCCGCGCACAGGCCAAGCCCGGTGACCTCCGAGGTGCAGGTATCGGCCTCCAGCGCAGAAAGCGTATCCGGCGCGAATTTGCTCAGCTCCGGCAGCTCCTCGCTGTAAAAATTCCGCGTCAGGACATACAGAACGCCGTCCGCCTCCTGTATGGCCGCGAAGCTCCAGCCGTCCTTTGCGTCCAGACTTTGCCGCGACGTTTCCGCGCCCGCCTCATCCAGACGGATAAGCAGCGATGCGCTCATCATGCAAAAGCCGCCTTCAAGCCTGCACAGCTGGAAAAAGCGGTCGGTGTACTGCGTCTGCAGGAGCACGATCTCCTGCAAGGCGAACGCGGCGTCATAGTGGGCCAGCGCAAACTTGCCCTCCGGCTCCTTTGAAAGGAACCGGAAGTTTCCGAACGCATCGAAATAGCCCTTCGGCAGGCTTCCGCAGAGCAGCCACGCCCCGCCTGCCCCGTCCGGGCAGAGCGCGTAGAGATACTCTGTGCTGCCCGGAAGCGGGAGTTCTTCGCTTTTTCCCTCCGCCGTCAGGCGCACGAGCGCAAGCCCCGTCTCCGAAACGCCGCCGAGAAGGAACGTGCCGTCCAGCACGGTCAGCGCCGTGACGGCCGAAAGCGGCTCCGGCAGCGCGGTCTGCTCGTATTCCAGATGAAACACGCCGGGTTCCGGTTCTGCTGAAACAGGCGCGGGTTCTGTGCGGGTTTCCGCAGATGTCTGCGGCATGACTATGGTATCCGGGGCTGTCGGTGTCGAGCAGCCGCAGAGTATAAGTAAAAGCAGAAAAACGGCGGTCAGCCGTTGGGTTTTCTTCATCATGACCTCCTTTGGATTCGGTGTGTGAGGGTGGGATGCCTCCGGCGGCCCCTTCTTTTCCGTCTTGCCGGAAAAGAAGGAGGAGAAAAGGGGCGCTGGTTACGATTGGTGTGTTCTGCGGATACGGTTCAGGCAGGAACCGGTTTTTTAATCGTTGCGAACACACCGAGTCACCTTACGGGCACGATTCTACGCGCCGCCTGTCACGGTACAACGAATTTGAAAGCAGCTGCCTTTGAATGGCTGCGGTAAATCCGCTCTGCGTTCAAAATTTGCAGGGCAGTGCGGATTCGCCGGAGTCCTGTAGGGGCCGATGCCGGTCACAGCCGTTCGCGACGAAGGAGCGTTACGGATGTGGGTCTGCCGCTTGCCGGTACACATCGGCCCATTGGGCAGCTGCAGATTGGTCGCAGATTCCCATAAAAACCGAAGCGGTTTTTCTGGTCGGTTCAAGGGAGCTCCGGGGGGGAAATCGAAATCCCCCCGGGATCGTTTTCTTTTTGCAACTTTTTCTTTTAGAGAAGCAAAAGAAAAAGTTGGACGGCAGCCGCAAATTTCTAATATGCGTTTTGTCTTGCTGTATGTATGGTTGGTTGTTTGTGTAAAAGGGATGCGGAACCTCCTTTCCTCGCTGTACTATCGCGATAGTCTATTTGTAAACTATCACAATAGTCTGCATTTGTCAAGTCCTCTTGACAGATTTGGACGAATGTGATAGTCTGGACGTAAGAGTTGGAATGGGAGGCTGTTTATGAAGCTGTTTGATTCGGAATGGAAGGTCATGGAGGTGCTCTGGCAGGAGAATGACCGCACGGCAAAGGAAATTTCCCTGCGGCTGGCGGATTCCATCGGCTGGAACAAGAACACAACCTATACCGTGATCAAAAAATGCATCGACAAGGGCGCGATCGAGCGGCGGGAGCCAAATTTTGTCTGCCATGCGGCGATCACCAAGCGGCAGGCGCAGAAGGAGGAGGCCGATTCGCTGGTCGACAAGGTCTTTGGCGGCTCGGCAGAGCTGCTGTTCGCATCGATTTTGTCCGACCGCTCGCTGTCCAAAGACGAGCTGGCGCGGCTGCGCGCGCTGGTGGAGGCGCAGGAGGCATGAAGGGTGCGCAGGCGGCAGTCCTTGGCGGAAGCGCGCTGGTTCTCCTGATCCTCGCGCTGCGGCTGACGCTGAAAGATCATCTGCCCCGAAGGCTTTTCCCGGCGCTCTGGTGCACCGCCGCGATTCGGTTCCTGCTGCCGGTCGAGATCCCGACGCGGCTGAGCGTCTGGAACCTGCTGCTGGTGGTGAAGGGCGTCCTGCCGGAGGGTGGCGCTTTGGCCTGGGGCTGCGGCTGCTGGGCGTTAGCTACCTTTGCCGGAGGGCGGGTGGCCGTCCGGGGCAGGGGAGAGGGGACGCTGACGGCGGCTCTGGCCGCCGGTGCGGCGGCGTACCTGCTGGCGTGGCTGGTGGGGGCGGCCATAGGCGACCCGACCTTCCGCACCGGCGGGCTGTACCTGACAGCCGCCATCTTTGGCGGCGCCGGAGCGGCGGGCCTGCTGGGGAGCCGACCCCGGAAAAAACGCCGGGACGCCAGACCGCCGATCCGAAAGTCTGTCCGGCGGAAATAGGCCCGCCGGAGCGGCGTGGTGAAAATCACGAAAATGCCGCCGCGGCAAAAAATTCCTTGACAGGGGACTATACGAATCGTAATCACGCGTACAGGCAAGATATGGGGCCAAAGCCGGACCGTCCGGCCCCATATCTTGCTTTTTTCGACCCGAAAAGAGACGACCTGATCCCACGGTTTGCGAGGTTAACATAACACAGTTTACATAACAATTTAACATAACTCACAAATTTGCCGCCACCGCCGAAATAATCCTTGCGCCGGCGGCCGTTTTGGCCTATATTAAAGGACGTCCCTTTTGTTTGGCTTATGGCTTCTATTTGCCCCGCTTGTCTCATAGGATCAGATGAGGTGAGTGTGCAAATGAAGCTGTTTCCCGTAAGGACCCAAGCCCTGCGGCTTCCGGCGCTGGTACTGGTGTGTCTGCTGCTGGTGCTGGGGGCAGTGCTGGGCTTTGCCGTTTGCCGGGCCGTGCCCCAGCAGGACCGGCAGGAGCTCAGCGACTATCTGCATCAATATGCCCAGGCCACGGCGGACGGCCGGTATCCCGGCCAAAATAAAAGGAGCAATTCCTTTCGGATCATTCTCTACAATCTTTTCCGTTACATAATACTGATAGTCACCTTCGCGGTAAGGGATTCCTCCCAAT
>OGFN01000961.1_pt1 | contig 12252 bp, 9 predicted proteins | sample 1570921 | NCBI WGS metagenome assembly OGFN01 (sample SAMEA2581940, study PRJEB24529) | metagenome | biome: Human gut stool | place: China | collected 2011
CGATAATCACTCCTATCAGCCCCCCCGTGATACTGATCAGGATAGCCTCTATCAGAAACTGGCTCAGGATATCTACTCCTCGAGCCCCGACCGACATACGCAAACCTATTTCACGAGTACGCTCTGTTACAGACACATACATGATATTCATGATACCGATACCACCGACCACCAAAGATATACCGGCAATACAAGCCAACAAGGTAGTCATCAGGTCTGTTGTAGTGTTGAGCATACTACTCAGCTCCTGCTGGGTGCGGATGGTAAAGTCATCATCATCCGTTTCTTTCAGCTTATGTTCACGACGCAGAATGGTCGTTATCTCATCTACAGCCTCATCGGTCATATCTTCTGTCAGAGCTGAAGCAAAAATTCCACTTAGGTAAGTCTGTGCCAGCAATCGTTTCATCACCGTACTGTAAGGAGCCAGTACTACATCGTCCTGGTCCATGCCCATCGAGTTATACCCTTTTGATTTCAGCACACCAATTACCCGGAAAGGAATTTGATTACAACGAATCACTTTCCCTATCGGATCCGATCCGTCGGGAAAAAGATTATCGACAATGGTTTTACCGATAACACAAACCTTGGCTGCCGTACGGATGTCATTCTCGGTAAACATCTCCCCCTGTTCCACGGTGAGCTGGCGTATGGTAAGATAATCCATACTTACACCACTCACCGAAGACGGGTAGTTGTTGGCCCCCGCAACAAGTTGTCCCGAAGAAGAAACGTTGGGACTAATGCCGGAGAGATAAGTACACTCTTCGCTCAACTTTTCATAATTTTCCAGTTTCAGTGTCTGCATGGCCGAAGGGTCTTGGCGGACCCCTCCACGCATCTCTGCTCCCGGATGAATCATAATCATGTTTGACCCCATCTCCGAGATTTGTTGCTGGATGCTCTTTTTCGAGCCCTGACCGATGGCAAGCATAGCAATGACTGATGCCACACCGATGATGATCCCCAACATGGTGAGGAAAGCGCGGAGCTTGTTGTTGGCAAGAGCCCGGAGAGCTATTTTAAATAGATTCGTTCCGTTCATAATGATTCTTTTTTATGGTTAGTCCTCATCATTCTTGGGCAAGGCAGCCAGCGCGGCAGCGGCCGAAAGGATCTGAGGATTGATGGTATCTTCCACTACATGCCCGTCACGCAAGCGGATATTACGGCTGCTATACTGGGCTATTTCGGGATTGTGAGTGACAAAAATAAGTGTACGACCTTCGGCGTGTAACTTTTGGAAAAGTACCAGAATTTCGAAAGAGGTACGGGTATCCAGATTACCGGTCGCCTCATCAGCCAAAATAACGGCAGGATTATTCACCAGAGCACGGGCAATGGCCACACGCTGCATCTGTCCGCCGGACATTTGGTTGGATTTATGTTCCAAACGGTCACCTAGCCCCACGGCTATCAGTGATTCAATGGCACGTTTCCGTCTTTCGGAAGCCGATATGGACGAGTTATACATCAAGGGCAACTCCACATTCTCTACGGCAGTCGTCTTAGGCAACAGATTATAGTTCTGAAATACAAAACCTATTTTACGGTTGCGCAACACAGCCCGCTGAGGTTTGCTCATGGTACGCACGGACACACCATCCAACAGGTATTCACCACTGGTAGGGGTATCAAGACATCCCAAAGTATTCAGCAGAGTGGACTTGCCGGAACCAGAAGTACCCATGATAGTGACAAACTCTCCTTCATAAATGGTAAAAGAGATGCCACGCAGAGCGTGGACGGTTTCATCGCCTACCTGGAAGTTCCGTTTTATATTTTGTAATTCGATTATCTTTTTCATGTGATTTATTCTTTCAATGTAAACGGAAGCATTACCTTTTATTACTTGTTCTTTTTCTTATTGCTTCCCGGAGGGCCTGGCATGAACGGACTTCTTTCACCTTCTCCGGCAGACGGTTCTTCCATTCCAGGCATAGCACCTTTCACTACCGTTTCTGTCACTACCGGTGTATTTTCAGTGATGCCACTCACAATCTCTGTCTTGCTGCCATCAGTAATACCTATTTTCACAGGATGGGCGGTAAAGGTATTGTTATCCAGTGTCCACACTTTATGACTGCTCTGGCAATCGTTTATCTTACGACCTCCCACTATGTCTTTGTTGGGAGTAAAGCGCAAAGCCTTGTTGGGAACGGTCAACACATTATCCTTGGTCAATGTATAAATGGTAGCGTTGGCGGTAAGACGCGGTTTCAGTTTCAAATCGGGATTATCAGCTGTTATCACTACCTCATAAGTAACTACAGTGGTACTGGTGGTTGTTGAAGAGCTGCTGCTCGTGCTGTTCGTACTTCCCAAACGAACCTGTCTGACTACTCCTTCGAACACATCGTCGGGATAAGCATCCACGGTAAAGGTTACACGGGCTCCTTCCTCCACCCCGGCAATATCGGCTTCATCCACATCGGCCACCACCTGCATCTTGGTCAAGTCGGCAGCGATGGTGAACAGTGTCGGAGTTTCGAAACCGGATGCTACGGTCTGTCCTTCTTCCACATCACGGCTGGTCACCACTCCATCGATAGGCGAGGTGATGGTTGCGTATGACAGGTTACGCTCAGCCTTTGCCAGAGCCGCCTTGCTTTGCTCCAATGCACTTTGGGCACGTTGGAAATTATAAACCGTTTCTTCATAGTCCATATCGCTGATTAATTGCTTCTCGTGCAGTTTACGGTTGCGGTCATATAATTTCTTTTGGTAATCGTACTCGGCCTCATTGCCGTCATAAGTGGCCTTTGCCGACTGAAGTTCACTTTGCAGTGTCACTTTATCCATCTCGGCTATCAATTCTCCTTTCTTTACCACAGAATTGTAATCCACATAAATCTTGTCAATAATACCAGATACCTGCGTACCCACTTCCACCTCTGTCACCGGCTCTATGGTTCCGGTAGCAGTAATGAAATTGCTGACATTACCTTTCGTTACGGTTTCCGTTGCGAAATCGACCGTACTTTTCCCCTCCGGTCCGCCAAGCATCCAGAAACCGCCTGCCACGACCACTACGGCTACCGCTGTAGTAAGGATCATTTTCTTCTTTTCCATAATATAATATGTATAGCGTTATGATTATAATTTTATATCCTGACCTGCATAGAAGTTCAGTAGAGTCCGATCCAAGATAGCCATATACTTGGCCTGAATACGTTGCTGCTGTGCACTGAGCAGGTTATTTTTCTCGGTAAGCAACTCTACGGTATTCTTCATTCCCAAGTTGAATTGCTCGCTGACCATCTCATAACTGGCCCGGCTACTTTTCAGCTTACTCTCAGCCGCCGCATATTGCTCTTGAGCATTAGTAGCGTCCAACCACAGACTTTCTATATTCTTATAGAGTTCCTTTTGCTTGTTTATCAAATCGAGTAGACTACTATCATATTGCAAACGTGCCTTCTGCACAGCACTTTTGTTCTGGCGATTATCAAAAATCGGAATGTTTATATTCAATCCTATCATATTATTCCAGCCATATTTCATTTGTTTGCTCCAGCTATTATCACTGGCACTGTTTGTCATACTCCCCGTAGATGCACTCAGACTGATGGTAGGGAGATAGCCGGCTTTAGCCACTGATATGTCCAATTTGGAATTCTCTATGCTCAACTTGCTGCTTTGAATTTCCGGACGTGATGCCAAAGCCTGCTGATAAACATCCTCCTGAGCAGGTAACGGTTGCAAAACATGTTCATCGGCGAGTTCGGGAAGAACCAAATCCATTTCTTCCGTACCATCCAGCTCCAACAACTGCTTCAACTGCAATTTATAGTCACGCAAGGAACTTTCGGAGATCACCAACTGATATTTGTCACTGCCTACCTGTGATTCCAATTGTGCCAAATCGGCTTTTGAAATACTTCCTTTATGAAAGAGTTCTTTGCCCCTGTCGTATGTAGCTTGGCTCACCTGTAAGGTGTTCTGGTTAATTTTCACCGACTCGTCGGCATAAAGTATCTGGATGAATATTTGTGCAATCTGCTCTTGCAAAGAGTTTTCTGTTTCGGCTACGGTAAGCCCTGCAATCTGCTGACTCGTCTTCTTTTGTTTGATGGCATTCAACCGTTTGTTACCATTCCACAATGTCCATTGTGCATTCAGACCATAGTTTCCATTATAAGTGGTTTTACTGTCACTACTGATGATTTCCGTTCCGCTTACCGTGTTACTGGTTTCCTGATACGGACGGTTCGTCACATTCTGTCCTGTGCTGAACGACAGACTGGGAAATAGTGCGGCTTTGGCGGTTTTCACGTCTACCGAGCTCTCTTCCAATGAGATTTTATCCTGCTGCAATTGGATATTTTTCTCCAATGCATAGTCAATGCAGTCGTCCAGCGTCCATTTTTTGGCTTCTTGGGCGGAAACCGAAGTAACCGCGGCCAAAATCATTGCGAAATATACTACTCGTTGTCTCATCCTTTTTACTATTTAATTTGTTGATACAAAAGTAGAGGACCGTGATATTTTTAGCAATAAATATAGATTTGTGGAATATTTCTATGGACAAAAACTTGCTTTTTACCGATAAAGTGTTTTTCTTTGTAATTATTACAACTTTAAGATAAATTTATGAATGATTCTTTGTTGACACGCATCTGGATATTCTATCGCGACGGCTTTCGCGAGATGACCTTGGGACGTACCCTCTGGGCGATTATTCTTATCAAATTATTCATCATGTTCTTTATTCTAAAACTTTTCTTCTTTCCCTCCTTCCTTGGCGGGAAGACAACGGAAGAGAAGCAACAGTATGTAGGTGAGGAGTTAATAGAACGGGCAAATCCATAAACATTTAAATAAATCAGAAAGTTATGTTTGAAAACATTGACACTTCATTAATTGACTGGTCAAGAGCACAGTTCGCTCTAACGGCCATGTATCACTGGCTTTTCGTACCTCTCACTTTGGGATTGGCTGTGATAATGGGGCTCATGGAGACCTTTTATGTAACAACAGGTAAGGAATTCTGGAAGAACACAGCTAAATTCTGGATGAAACTGTTTGGAATCAATTTCGCCGTAGGTGTTGCCACCGGTCTGATTCTGGAATTCGAGTTCGGAACTAACTGGAGTAACTATTCCTGGTTTGTGGGCGATATCTTCGGAGCCCCACTGGCTATCGAAGGAATCCTGGCATTTTTTATGGAAGCCACTTTCATTGCCGTCATGTTCTTCGGCTGGAACAAAGTGAGCAAGCGTTTCCATCTGGCATCCACCTGGCTCACCGGACTGGGAGCAACGATCTCCGCTTGGTGGATTCTGGTCGCCAATGCCTGGATGCAATACCCCGTAGGGATGGCTTTCAATCCCGAAACAGTAAGAAATGAAATGGTGGACTTTGCAGCTGTCGCCCTCTCTCCCATGGCTATCGCCAAGTTCTTCCACACAGTGTTAAGCAGCTGGATACTGGGAGCCGTTTTTGTAGTAGGAATAAGTTGCTGGTATTTACTGCGCAACCGTCAGAAGGAGTTCGCTCTGAGCAGTATTAAAGTTGCCGCCGCCGTAGGTTTGTTCGCCTCTCTCGTCACTGCATGGACGGGGGATATTTCGGGAGTACAGGTAGCCAAAGTGCAACCTATGAAAATGGCTGCCGCTGAAGGATTGCACGATGGCGGAAACGGAGTACCCTTCACCATTGCAGGCGATTTGAAAATCCCCAAAATGCTTTCTATCCTTGCCACTCACGACATAGACGGTTATGTACCGGGTATCAACAATCTGCTGGAAGGTGGTTATCAGATGCCCGACGGTACAACGGCTTTATCGGCCGAAGAGAAAATTAAACGCGGACAGATTGCCATCGCCGCCCTGGATGCATTCCGCAAAGCGCATAAGGCAGGTGACGAAGCAAGTGCCGCAGCAGCTCGCAAGACATTGGACGAAAACGTAAAATATTTTGGTTACGGATATATCAAGGATCCCGCCCATCTGGTTCCTAATGTAGGACTTACTTTCTGGTCATTCCGGATCATGGTAGGGCTGGGAGGTTATTTCATCCTGTTCTTTATTATAGTACTGATTGTATCGAAAAAAGAGAAACTGGCTGATATGCGATGGTTGCAACGGGTGGCTTTGTGGACTATTCCACTAGCCTATATCGGCAGTCAGGCAGGCTGGGTGGTAGCCGAAGTGGGGCGCCAGCCATGGGCTATACAGGATATGTTGCCTGTAGGAGCAGCCATCTCCAAATTGCAGACAGGTTCCGTACAGCTTACTTTCTTTATCTTCCTTCTATTGTTTACCGTTCTGCTCTTTGCTGAAATAGGTATCATGCTGAAGGCCATCAAGAAAGGACCGGAGGGAATTAAGAATTAAGGAATAAATGAAACAGGTGGAAATAATTCAGGCTGCGCAATAAATGGGCTACATACAGGAGATTAATTCCGCCATCAAGTCATTCTTTTTTTAGTTCAAGTTTCTCTAATTCTATTTTTCAATATTCAATTCTCAATTTTTAATTTAGAATATTATGGACTATATATTTCTACAAAATTATTGGTGGTTCCTAGTATCGTTACTGGGTGCTTTGTTGGTGTTCCTGCTCTTTGTGCAGGGTGGCAACTCTTTGCTGTTCACGCTGGGACGCAATGACGAAGAACGTGCCTTGCTGGTAAACTCCACAGGACGCAAGTGGGAGTTTACTTTTACTACCCTTGTCACTTTCGGCGGCGCCTTCTTCGCTTCTTTCCCGCTGTTCTACAGTACCAGCTTTGGCGGTGCTTACTGGTTGTGGATGATTGTTCTTTTCAGTTTCGTATTGCAAGCTGTTTCATACGAGTTCCAGTCCAAGCTGGGCAATCTGCTGGGCAAACATACTTACCAATGGTTTCTGGTTATAAATGGTATTGTAGGACCTCTATTGCTAGGAGGAGCTGTGGCTACTTTCTTTACCGGCTCCAATTTCCTGGTTAATAAAGGAAACATGGGTAATGAGCTGATGCCTGTCATCAGCAGTTGGGCAAACGGATGGCACGGACTGGATGCGCTGACCAATCCTTGGAATCTGGTCTTGGGATTTGCCGTATTCTTCCTGGCCCGCCTTTTGGGCAATCTTTATTTTATCAATAACATCCGGGATAAAGACTTAATCCCCCGCTGCCGCCGTCAGCTTATAACAGATGCTATTCCTTTCCTTATTCTATTTCTGGCATTTGTTATCCGTACTTTATTGGCTGATGGTTTCGCTGTAAATCCCGAGACAAAAGAAGTTTATATGGAACCTTACAAGTATTTCATCAATCTGATGGATATGCCTCTATTGCTGGTATTGTTCCTATCAGGCGTTGTCGGAGTACTTTGGGGTATCGGAAGGGCTGTCTTCAGCAAGACTGCGACCAATGGTATCTGGTTTACCGGAATAGGAGTTGTATTGACCGTATTAGCTTTATTGCTTTGTGCGGGATATAATAATACGGCTTATTACCCGTCCACAGCCGATCTACAAAGTTCGCTGACCTTGGCAAACAGTTGCTCCAGCGAATTTACCCTGCGCACCATGGCATACGTTTCCATTCTGGTACCTTTCGTTCTGGCCTATATTATTTATGCTTGGCGTGCCATAGACCGCAAGCCCATTACAGCAAAGGAACTGGAACAAGACGGACACGCTTATTAAAGAGTCTTAATGGATTATAGTGAAGGCATCCTGTTTTGCAAATAGCTGTAAACAGGATGCCTTTCTATGTTAAATAACATTGTTTCAACCTATAAAATGAAGAGAATATCTTGCAAATTTCCGAAAAATCCGTACCTTTGCATTGTGTTTTTCATAGTATTAGATTTAAGGTTAACAAAGGTTGGAGCAAGGCGTTGCTCCTTTTTTTATATCTATAGGAGACATAGCATCCATAGTTGATTCATTTCCCATCTAGAAAGTTATTTTCGTTTAAACTCTTCATCTAAAAGAAATATTATGATACAAGTGATGCATACAGTTGCGGATTACGTGCATGATGCCAAATATAAGATGCCGGATAGACCCCTTCCTTGTTTTTATCAAGGATTTCTTTCAAAATACTGCATTTGTTCTCGCCCGTCACCAGAAAACAGGTATGCCGGGCTTCTATCAAGGGACGTCCCGTCATGCATATACGCACTGTTTTATTATAAGGATTGACGGACACCTCATACGGTTCCCCGGCGGTAAGAAGTTCCTGATGGTCGGGGAAAATGGATGATGTATGCCCGTCCTCTCCTATCCCTAATAATACAAAATCAAAAACAGGCACACCGTCCACGGTCGGAACGGTGGTCTTGACTATGGAAGAATACTGTTTGGCTTCTTCTTCGGGAGCGCCCTCACCCACAATACGGTAGTAATGACTGGCAGGAATACCTACCTTACTAAACAACAGACGATAGGCCAAGCCAAAGTTGCTCTGATCATCGCCAGGTGGCACACAACGCTCGTCTACCCAATAGAAATAAATACGGGACCAAGGGGTATATGTGGCATATTCACGCTCCCAAACCTCAAAAAGTGTGGCAGGAGTAGTCCCTCCGGAAAGAGCAATGGTAAAAGGCCGTTCAGGCTCTTTATCCATCGCTTCCAATATATGAGTTATCAAGGCTTGCGACGCTTGTACAGGCGACGCATAAAAGTTATGGTCAATCATCTTATTCACTATTTATTACTTAGAGTTTGCTGTTTTAAATTTACTATCCACAGATGACGACTTACAATTTACAGTATAAATTGGAATGTGTCAGATTCTTGCACGGGTTTGTCCACTCGGAATGACTGCGGTTGATCAATACATCCGCTTCTTTCGGTCCCCATGTTCCTGCAGGATACCCATAAAGAGGAGTTTCGGGATGCTTCTTCCAATAATCCAGAATCTTATCAAAGTAAGTCCAGCTCTCGTCCACGGCATCGGAACGGGTAAAAAGTGTAGGATCACCCACCAGACTGTCTTCCAACAGGCGTACATACGCATCCCCCGTTTCCTGATCGTGCTGGTCATAGCTGAAGTCCATCTCCATGGTTCCCATATAGAAACCGGCACCAGGTTCTTTCATGGCTATGCGCTGAAGAATTCCCTCGTCGGGTTGAATACGGATAATCAGTTCCTCACCTTTGTAAAAACCTTCCTTCATTTGGAACATCTGCATAGGAGCAGGTTTGAAATGAACCACAATTTCGGTCACCTTGGTAGGCATCTGCTTTCCGGTACGGATATAAAAAGGCACTCCCTGCCAACGCCAGTTATCCACATACAGACACATCGCCACGTAGGTATCTGTACGGGAATCAGGACGAACATTCTTTTCTTCACGATAACCGATACGGTCATCACCAGCAATATATTGTCCGCGGATGACATTATCACGGATATACTTATCAGTCAGCGGACGAAGGGATTGGTAGACCTTGATCACCTCGTTACGGAAACCATTCTTGTCAAACTTGGCCGGTGGTTCCATGGCAGTAATAGCAAGCAACTGCATCAAATGGTTCTGTACCATATCGCGCAGAGCTCCCGCCCCGTCATAATATCCTCCGCGAGTACCTATACCCATATTTTCCACCGCAGTGATTTCTACATAATCTATATAGTTACGGTTCCATATCGGTTCGTAAATAGTACTTCCAAAACGGGTCACCATAATATTCTGCACCGTTTCCTTGCCCAAAAAATGATCGATGCGGTAGATATCCTCTTCTTTAAAATAAGCGGCATAGATTTTATTTAGTTTCTGAGCGGAAGCCAGGTCGTATCCGAAAGGCTTCTCGACAATGATACGCTTTAATCCAGGCTTTTTCAACAAGCCCGCATCATGCAGACATTTCGGAATCAATTCATAAAGCAAGGGCGGAGTTGCCAGATAGAACAAATAGTTCCCATTATTCTCATATTGAGGCGAAAGCTCCTTCAAACGGTCATTCAACAGAAAATAAGTGGTTTCGTCAGCTGGGTCCATGGACTGGTAATGAACAGTAGAGAGAAAATCGTCCAATGTTTCCATTTCCTCTTTAGTAAGAAAACCGAATTTTATCAGTTCTTCTTTCAGATAGGCACGATAAGTTTCGTCCGTGTATGCAGTACGGGCACAGCCGATAATGGCAAAATGCTCGGGGAAGCGTTTCCCGTTATGTATCTTTATCAAGGCAGGCATCAGTTTGCGCCGGGTTAAATCACCGGATGCACCGAAGATGACCAAAAATAAACTATGTGGTAAACTCATGATTCTTTGTTTTAAAAATGAATGTATAATGCTTTGTGTTGCGACATATCAATAGTTGTCTTCCCAATGTTCGTGGAAAAATTCCCCCCGTGGACTGTCCACACGCTCGAAGGTATGAGCTCCGAAATAATCACGCATCGCTTGAATCATATTAGCTGGGGAACGGTTGGTGGTCAGACCCAGAAAATAATTCAACGCTGCGGAAAGTACAGGTACGGGCAACCCTTCTCTCAACATGACACCGATGTATTTCTTCCACGCGGGCAGGGCTTCCATTACTTCCCGTCCGAAATGCTCGTCCAGCAACAGATGCGACAATCCCGGTGCACGGTGATAGGCCTCGGCAATGTCGTTCAGAAAAGCAGAACGAATAATGCATCCGGCGCGCCACAACAGCGCGATAGTGGAAAGATTCAACTTCCAGCCATATTGCTCACTGGCAGTGCACATCAGAGCAAACCCTTGCGCATAGCTTGTCAGACGAGCCGCATATAAGGTACTTTCCAATCCGATCACCGTATCCTGATAATTATATACCGGATGATTCTCCACATGCATATAATGTTTGGACATCAGCACGCGCAAGTTCTTCTCTGCCGACAGATTACGGGCAAAAACCGCCTCGGCAATCACGTCCAGTGGTGTATTTAGTTGTAGGGAGTTAATGACACTCCAGCGACCCGTTCCTTTTTGTCCCGCAGCATCCAGAATGTTATCGAGCAAATAATCGCCTCCTTCTTCTTTATGACGCAGAATGGCCGAAGTAATCTCTATCAGGTAACTATGCAGACGTCCTTTGTCCCATTGTTCAAAAATATCCGCCATCTGTTCATTCTTCAACGCCAGCAGGTGCTTCATGGCGAAATAAATTTCAGCAATCAGCTGCATATCCCCATATTCTATGCCATTATGCACCATTTTTACATAGTGGCCTGCGCCACCGGGACCTACCCACTCACAACACGGAGTACCATCCTCAGCTTTTGCCGCAATACTTTTCAGCATCGGCTGAATGACTGGCCATGCCTCTTGCGCACCACCGGGCATGATGGACGCTCCATGCAGAGCACCCTCCTCACCTCCTGAAATGCCGCAACCTACAAAGTACATTCCTTTATCATAAAGTTCCTTTACACGACGTTCCGTATCTTCATAATAAGAGTTGCCTCCGTCAATGAGGATATCACCCTTTTCCATCAAAGGAAACAGCTTGCCCGTCAGTTCATCGACAGCGGGCCCCGCCTGTACCATCAAAAGGATGACACGCGGAGTTTTCAGTGCTTCGACAAAATCTGTCAGTTCATTACTGCCTATGATGCCTTTTCCTTTGGCGCGGTTGGCTATAAAGTGTTCCACTACATTTTCTTCTTTTCCAGGAACGGTACGGTTCCATACTACAACCTTCCATCCCTTGTTGGCAAGATTCAGAGCAAGGTTCTGCCCCATCACACCTAATCCGATTAATCCTATATCTGCCTTTTCCATAAATTATTCTTTTTATATTTAACAATTTGATAGGTTATTTGTTCAATAATTCTATCTTTGCAATTTGAATAATAACACATTATCACGAAGAGGTTAAAAATCGGCTTATTAGCCCGAATTATCATCGCCATCACATTGGGTATAGGATTCGGAAACGTTCTTCCCGGCGAATTGGTCAGAGTATTTGTGACTTTCAACGGAATCTTCAGCGAATTTTTGGGTTTCATCATTCCACTGATTATTCTCGGGCTGGTCACTCCTGCCATTGCCGATATCGGTAAGGAGGCAGGAAAGATGCTGGTGATAACGACATTGGTAGCATACAGCGCCACGTTGTTCTCCGGTTTCCTGTCTTATTTCACCGGAGTGACTTTTTTCCCTTCCATGATTACTCCGGGAGCACCGATAGAACAAATCAGCGAGGCACATGATATTTCTCCATTCTTCACTGTAGCCATCCCCCCGGTGATGAATGTGATGACTTCCTTGATTTTAGCCTTCACACTAGGTCTGGGCATCGCACATCTGGATAGTACAGCGCTGAAAAACGTATGTA
>OGFN01000991.1_pt1 | contig 12010 bp, 9 predicted proteins | sample 1570921 | NCBI WGS metagenome assembly OGFN01 (sample SAMEA2581940, study PRJEB24529) | metagenome | biome: Human gut stool | place: China | collected 2011
GGCGTCCGCCGGGCGACGAGACTGTCGACGGTGCAGAACGCGGCCTGACAGAGCATATCCAACGCGAGGGAGTGCGTCGCGCTGTCTACCGCGTCCGGATCCGGCAAGAGCCGGGCAAGCTGCGGACGAATGATTCTTTCTGTAATCCGATACATCGTATCCTGACCAAGTGCCTGCGAGATTTTGCGCATCAGCTGTTGCTTTTCCCGCAGGAGTGTCAGCGCCTGCAAACACCATTCGCCGGGGGCCTGTGCGCCGTCATACTGCAGCGGGGCGCACAGCTGCGTCTCCACGATCCATTCCAGCACGCTGTAGATATCCTGATAGTGATAATAGAAGCTCTGCCGCTTCATCTGCGCCTGCTCCATCACGCGCTGCACCGTGATCTTGCAGACCGGCCTTGTCTGCAGCATCTGTTCAACAGCCTCGGCGATCCTGCCCTTTGTATCGGTGCACATATGCGGTTCCTCCTCACATCTGCCATACGGCGGGGGCCGTACTGGAAATGGCGAGCGCGCCCGCCTCGAGCGCCTGCATGACCTCTTTCTTTTCCGTGATGAGTCCGCCCGTCAGGATCGGCAGCCCCGTCAGCTGCCGCACCTTGCGCAGCATCGACGGCATCAGCCCGGGCAGGATGTCGATGGCGTCCGGCTTGAGATTCTTCGCGCTCAGCGCCGAATCGAGCGCCATGGAATCGATCAGAAAGACCCGCAGGATCGCGATCATATTCAGTTCCTCTGCCCGCTGGATCATGTTCGCGCGGGTGGAGATCACGCCGTCCGCCTGCGTGCTGCGGCGGAGAAAATCGACGGAGATCTCCTTCGCAGCCAGACCGCTGATCAAATCGGCGTGGACGATGGCGATCTTTCCGGCGTCCTTGATCTGCCGGACGATCTCAGAGATATTGCAGATATCGCCGTAAAGCACGAATACGGTCTGGATATCGGTGCGCAGGCACTGCGCCAGCCCCTCGTCGTCGCGCACAGCGGCGATAATGGGGTTGCGCTGCAGGGCTTCATAAAGTCGTTGTTCCAAATTTCATTCCGCCTCCCTCCATATTCTGGCTTTTTCCAGATGCAAAAAAAGCACAGCAAACACGCGGCACGATTTGTCCGCTTGTCCCCATGCTCAATACTCCGGGCGTTTTTTTGATTGTTAGTGTCCTCTTACATTTGACAGTATAGCACAACTGTCAAAAGAAATCAAGAAAAAGTACACACGTTTGTTAAAACTGTCAGTTTCCACAAAAAATTCCCCCGCAGACTATTCATCCTGCGGGGGATTGGCCTGTACAATGAGGACTTGTGAATTTGTGCAGCATCCTGAAGAAGGGAAAGGCTGCAAGTGAAATTGTAAAATCTGTTCTGAAACATGGATTCCGGCGGCGGACAGCGCGGATTTTTTGCGGGACTGGATTTACCGGCGGATTTCTGGTAATATGAATGCAGACGGCGGGCGCAGGCGCGGCTGCCGCGCACAGGATAAAAACGCAACGCGGGCCTTCACCCGCCAGAGCTGGTAGGTAGCCCAGCCATCTGCACTTCGGCGCAGGTAAGTAACCCTCCCCTCCGGGTCGTCCGTTCCTGTGTACCATACAATCAGGAGGGTTTCGTGATGGACAGTGATCTGACAAGGCTGACGGTATTTTTTGAGGCGCCGTTCTGGGTCGGGGTGTTCGAGCGGTTCGAGGGCGGGACGCTCTCGGTCTGCAAGATCACCTTCGGCGCAGAACCGAAGGACTATGACGTGCTTTCGTATGTGCTGAAAAATTACGCGCGGCTCCGATTCAGTCCGGCTGTCGCAGCGGCTGTCAGGCAGGATGCGGCAAATCCGAAGCGTATGCAGCGGGAGATCCGAAGGGCTTCCTCCGGTTGCGGCGTGGGGACAAAGGCGCAGCAGGCATTGCAGCTGCAGCGGGAGGAGCAGAAGCTGGAACGGAAAACGCGCACCCGCGAACAGCGGGACGCGGAAAAGCAGCTGAAATTTGACCGCAGACAGCAGAAGCGAAAGGAAAAGCACCGGGGACGGTAACGGTACGCCCCCTCTATGTCCGACGGCGATTGCGCCGCTGCCGCGCATGGAGGGGGCGTATTGCGCGGCGGCAAGTTGTGAAGAAATCCTGAATTATTTACAAAAGTGTTGCAATTCCGAAAAGATACGGTAAACTGGAAGCAGAAAACAAACACTGCGGCACTCGGCTGCGGAAAGAGGTGTCACGATATGAAACGGGTTTGGAAACGGATCTCCGCGCTGCTGGTGGTATGCGCGGTGCTGGCTGCGCTGGCTCCGGCTGCGCTGGCGGATGGCGGCGCGGATACATACAGGATCGCCGTCAGCGCTGTCCCCGCCGTTGTAACGGCGGGCGGCTCCGCGACGGTTTCCGCCACGGTCTACAGCCGGAGCGAGACGGACGGCGAATGGAGCGAATATCTTGGCGGCGGGGCCGTCATCACGTGGCAGGCGTACCGCGAGGGAGTTGCCGCGTTCCGGGGCGAGGACGCGGACAAGCCCGTCACGACGGCGCTGAACGCAGGCTCTTCCTCGTCGAGCCTTGAGCTGCTGACCAAAGCGGGCGGCGTGACCGGCTCTGCCGTGCAGCTGCCGCTGAGCGTCAGCGTGACGGTCGGGGGGAAAACATATTCCGCCTCCGGTGCGTTTATCACGATCACGCCGGCCGCGGCTTCCGTGCCGGGCCTCAGCGTGGAGTACGCAGCCGGCTTCGGCGGCAGCGTCCGCTTTTCCGAGGCTGATTTCAGCAAGGCATTTTCCGGTCGGGGCAAGCCCGGCGAAACGCTGGACTACGTGCTGTTTGCGGTGTCCCGCGCGACGGCTGAGACGGGCGGCAGGAGCTACGACCTGAGCGCCTCCGGCAGCGCGTCCATGTTCGGCGCGCTTTATACGGCTGCGGAGGACGGACAGGCGCTGGCCGATACGGACGCGTGCTATTATCAGGCGAGCTTTTCCCAGCTCGATCTCGACACGGCGGCGTATCTGACCGGCTCGTACCGCACACGGTATACTGTCTGCATCCCCTTTACCGCCGTCGGCACCGCCGGAACGCGCTGCGAGGGCAGCGCCGTCGTCACCGTCTCCGGAGACAGCACCGTCACGGCATCCGGCGCGTTCTTGAAGACGCTGGACGCCGCCGGTCGTATCGCGCAGCAATATCCGGATGCGGTCTGCGTCAGCTTCCAGCAGCCGGAGACGAGCGCGGGACGGCTGCTGAAGGACTTCCGCAGCGTGGCGGGCAGCGCGTATACCGCCGTCCGCTATCCGGAGGACCGGTTCTATCTGACGGACGACGGGAAATCGGAGCCGCTTCTGGACGCGCTCTACTTCCTCCCGGCAGCGGACTGCGCCTCGCAGCTGAAGCTCGTCTATACCGCCTATGACAGCGGCGGCACGCAGCTCGGCACGGGTGAGCTGACCGTCCGCGTCACGTCGAAGCAGTCCTCCGCCGTCTTCTCGGATGTGAACGCCGGGACGTGCGCATGGGCGGCGGACGCCGTTGATTTCATGAACGGCTACGGGCTGATTCAGGGCGCAGACGCGTCGACCTTCAACTGGCGCGGCAGCATGACGCGCGGCGATCTGATTTTGATTCTGTACCGGAGTGCCGGTTCTCCCGCCGTTTCCGGAGGAAGCCTCCCGTTCACGGACGTTTCGGAATCGGATTACGCCTATGACGCGGTCGTCTGGGCCTGGAAAAACGGCGTTGCGGGCGGCGTGAGCGAGACGGAATTCTGCATGAAGCAGGCCGTCACGCGCGAGCAGCTGGCTTCCATTCTCTACCGGCTTTCCGGAAAACCCGCCGTGTCCGCAAGCCTGCGCAGCTATACGGACGCCTCCGATGTCAGCGCCTACGCTGTCGATGCGATGCGCTGGGCTGTCGGCTGCGGCTATCTCAAGGGAAGCGGCGCGAAGCTGAACCCCCAGACCGGCGCGAACCGTGCCGAGGTCGCCGTCCTGCTGCACCGATACCTGACAAAATAACAGGATGCCCCGGAGGCGGCACAGCAGCCGATGCTGCACACATATTTCAGAAAACAGCCCTGCTTGACACTGCAAAGGTGCCAAGCAGGGCTGTTTTTTAACGAAAATGTCTTATTGCAGATCGAATTTCAGAATTACAGATGCAGCACGCGGTCGCGGATCTCCTGGGTGCGGCCCTGGTTCCAGTACTGGGTGCCGATGTAGCCGCAGGTGCGGCGGGCAACGTTCATCTTGGACTGGTCGGTGTTGCCGCACTGCGGGCAGACCCAGATGAGCTTGCCGTCCTCGTCCTCCTTGATCTCGATCTCGCCGTCGTAGCCGCAGACCTGACAATAATCGGACTTCGTGTTGAGCTCGGCGTACATGATGTGGTCATAGATGAACTTCATGACCTCCAGCACGGCGTCGAGGTTCTGCTGCATATTCGGGACCTCGACATAGCTGATCGCGCCGCCGGGGGAGAGCGCCTGGAACTGCGACTCAAAGGCCAGCTTATCAAAGGCGTTGATATGTTCGGTCACATGGATGTGATAGGAATTTGTAATATAGTTCTTATCCGTGATACCGGGGACGATGCCGAAGCGCTTTTGCAGGCACTTGGCGAATTTATACGTCGTGGATTCCAGCGGCGTGCCGTAGAGCGAGAAATCGATGTCCGTCTCGGCCTTCCACTTGGCGCACGCGTCGTTGAGGTGGTGCATGATATCGAGCGCGAACGGCGTGGCGGCCGGGTCGGTGTGGGACTTGCCGGTCATGTACTTGACGCACTCATAAAGTCCCGCGTAGCCGAGGGAAATTGTCGAATATCCGCCGTAGAGCAGCTTGTCGATGGGTTCGCCCTTTTTGAGGCGGGCCAGCGCGCCGTACTGCCAGAGGATCGGCGCGGCGTCGGACAGCGTCCCCTTGAGCCGGTTGTGGCGGCACATGAGCGCGCGGTAGCACAGGTCGAGCCGGTCGTCAAAGATCTTCCAGAACTTATCCAGTCCGCCGCCGGACGACAGCGCGATGTCGACCAGATTGATCGTCACGACGCCCTGATTGAAGCGGCCGTAATATTTGGGCTTGCCCGGTTCATAGTTGCCGGCGTTTGCGACATTGTTCCAGCCGGTGCCGGAGCGGTCGGGCGTCAGGAAGCTGCGGCAGCCCATGCAGGTGTACACGTCGCCGTGGCCCGGCGTTTCGCCTTTGGAGAGCTTCAGCTCGCGCATCTTTTTCTCCGAGATATAATCCGGAACCATCCGCTTGGCTGTGCAGCGGGCCGCCAGCTTCGTCAGCTCCCAATAGGGGCTGTCCTCTGTGATATTATCCTCTTCGAGCACATAGATGAGCTTCGGGAAGGCCGGGGTGATCCACACGCCCTTTTCATTCTTGACACCCTCGATGCGCTGCCGGAGCGTTTCTTCGATGATGATGGCAAGATCTTTACGCTCCTGCTCGTTCCGGGCTTCGCCGAGATACATGAAGACCGTGATGAACGGGGCCTGGCCGTTGGTGGTCATGAGCGTGACGACCTGATACTGGATGGTCTGCACGCCGCGGCGGATCTCGTCGCGCAGACGCGTCTCGACGACGTTGGTGATGGCCTCTTCCGAGGGCTGCACGCCGAAGGACTTGATCTCTTCGAGCACGGAGCGGCGGATCTTCTGCCGGGAAATATCGACAAACGGGGCCAGGTGTGTCAGGGAAATGGACTGGCCGCCATACTGGTTCGAGGCGATCTGCGCGATGATCTGGGTCGCAATGTTGCAGGCCGTGGAGAAGCTGTGCGGCTTTTCAATCAGCGTGCCGGAAATGACCGTGCCGTTCTGCAGCATATCCTCCAGATTGACCAGATCGCAGTTGTGCATATGCTGGGCGAAATAATCCGCGTCGTGGAAGTGGATGATGCCCTCGTTGTGCGCGTCAACAATGTCCTGCGGCAGCAGCACGCGGGCCGTCAGATCCTTCGACACCTCGCCCGCCATATAGTCGCGCTGGACGGCGTTGACGGTGGGGTTCTTGTTGGAATTCTCCTGCTTGACCTCCTCGTTGTTCGACTCGATCAGGGACAGGATCTTCTCGTCCGTCGTGTTGGACTTGCGCACAAGCGTGCGGGTATAGCGGTAGGTGATGTAGTTCTTGGCAACCTCAAATGCGCCGTGGGCCATGATCTGATTTTCGACCAGATCCTGAATTTCCTCGACGGACAGCGCGCGGTTCATGGACAGGCAGCTGTTTTCCACGCTCTCGGCGATGCGGCGGATCTGCATCGGCGTCAGCCGCTCGTCCTCCGAGACGACGTTATTGGCCTTGGTCACGGCTGCGATGATCTTGACGATATCGAACGTCGCCTCCGAGCCGTTTCGCTTGATGATCTTCATGCTGGTTCCTCGCTTTCTATTTGTGCGCGCGTAAAAAAACGCGCGGGGACAGGCTTTGCGTGCAGCACATCCCGTGCGGCGCAGTCATAACTATACTGGATATTGTGTCCGATGTCAAGGGCTTATCTCTATATTTTGTGGATATCGAAAACAAATAATACCGTGAAACACAATATCTTGTGTTTCACGGTATCTGCGCATATAAAATTCCTGATAGCGTGCCGGTTACTGGTTCTCCCGGTAGCGGGCGAGGAACTGCTTTGTGCGCTCAGCCTGCGGGTTTTCGATCACATCGCGTGCCGGGCCCTGCTCGACGATCACGCCGCCGTCCATGAAGATCACGCGACTGGCGACGTCGCGGGCGAACGCCATTTCGTGCGTGACGATGATCATCGTCATATGCTGCTCGGAAAGCGAACGGATGACCTTCAGCACCTCGCCGGTCAGCTCAGGGTCGAGCGCCGAGGTCGGCTCGTCAAAGCAGAGGATATCCGGCTGCAGGGCCAGCGCCCGCGCGATGGCCACGCGCTGCTGCTGGCCGCCGGAGAGCTGGTGCGGATAGAGATCCATCTTTTCCTTCAGCCCCACCTGCGTCAGAAGCTCCTCGGCCCGGGCGGCGATCTGCGCGTGGAGCAGCTTTTTCTGTGCCTTGTAATCCGGCTGCTCCTTTGCCAGCAGCTCGCTTGCCAGCATGACGTTCTGCCGGGCCGTATACTGCGGGAACAGATTGAAATTCTGGAACACAAGGCCGAAGTGCAGCCGCTTGCGGCGAATTTCACGCTCCTTCTGCGTATTGGGGTCGGCGTCGTCGAAGAGCGTTTCGTCGTTCACCACGATCTGTCCCTCGTCGGGGACGGTCAGAAAATTGAGGCAGCGCAGCAGCGTCGTCTTGCCGCTGCCGGACGAGCCGATGATGGCGACCGTCTCGCCCTTTTCAAGCGAAAAATCGACACCCTTGAGGACGACGGTGTCCTTACCGAAGCTTTTTTTCAGATTTCTGACTTCCAGAACAGACATATCGCCGCCTCCTTACGCCTTGAAATAGTCCAGCTTCTTCTCCAGCCCGTCAAGCAGCAGCTGCAAAACGCCGGAGAAGAGCAGATAGTAAATGCCCGTGAAGAACAGCGGCCAGATCGCGCCGGAAATGCCCTGTGAGCCCTTCAAAAACGCCTGACCGGCCCAGATGATCTCCTGCAGGGCGATGATGCGGGACAGGGACGTGTCCTTGACCAGAGTGATGATCTCGTTGGACATGGGCGGGACAATACGCTTGACCATCTGCAGAAGCGTGACCTTGAAGAAGATCTGCCGGTTCGTCATGCCGAGCACCTGCCCGGCCTCCTGCTGGCCCTTGGGGACGCCCTGGATGCCGCCGCGGAAGATCTCGGAGAAATAGCACGCGTAATTGAAAATGAACGCGATGGAGGACGCGAGGAAGCGCCCGGCTTCGCCGCCGCCCCAGATGTTTTTGCCCAGCACAAGGCCGGGAAAATAATAGAACACCAGCAGCTGGAGCATCAGCGGCGTGCCGCGCACGACCCAGATGATGAAGCGGACGATGATGCGGATGGGCTTGAAGTCCACATAGCACCAGATCTGGAACCGCTGCCACCACGTCAGCTTCGTGTTTTTCGGCAGATTTTTAAGAAGCGGGCGCAGAAAGCCAAGCGGCGCCCAATTGCTCATGGAGCCGAAGGAAATGAGCAGGCCCAGCGGGATCGCGCCGATAAGCGTCACAAAAAACAGCTTGAGCGTCTGCACAAAGCCGATATTCAGCGCCTGAAAGACAATGGGGAACTGTTCGGAAAAAGTCGTCATGGTATGTACCGCCTGTCGTTAGTCTGGACACGGCGGTTTCCCCGGCGGCAGCTCCGCCGGGGAAACCGTTGTCTATCTTACTGGAAAAGCAGCGCTGTGTCAATCACTTCTGTTCGATGACGGCAGCCTGTACGCCGTAAGTCTCTGCGATCTTCAGCATGGAGCCGTCGGCATAGCTTGCTTTGAAGAAGTCATTCAGCTTCTGGACAAGGTCGGAACCCTTGCGGAAGCCGACGCCGTACTCCTCGGAGTTCAGGCCGCAGGTGTAGGTGAGGTTCGCGTAGCCCGTGCCTTCGCCGACCATGGCGGCAGCCATGAGGGAGTCGATGACGGCGGCGTCGGACGTCCCGGCGGCGACCTCCATCAGCGCGTCGGACTGGGCGGAGACGGGCGTGACGCTGTAGCCGAGGGCGTTCAGCTCAGCCTCACCGGCGGAGCCGGCTTCGGCGGCGAAGGTCAGATCCTTGACGGATTCGACGGTCTGATAGTCGGCGGCCTTATCAGCCGGGACGATCACGACCTGCGCGTTGTTGCAGTAGGCGTTGGAGCACGCCATGGCGCTTGTGACCTCGGACGTGAGCGTCATGCCGTTCCAGACGCAGTCGATGGTCTTGCTGTCGAGCTCCAGAACCTTGTTGTCCCAGACGATCTCGACGAATTCCACCTTGACGCCGAGGGACTCGGCAAAGGCCTTGGCCAGATCGGCGTCGAAGCCGACCCATTCGCCGGATTCGTTCTGATAGTCCATCGGGGCAAAATCGGTAATGCCGACGACGAGCGTTCCCTTGTCCTGAATGTAGGCAAGATCGGATTCGGCAGTCTCGGCGGGCTTGGACGCGCAGGCCGCCATGGACAGAACCATCAGCGCAGCCAGCAGCAGAGCGGTCATCTTTTTCATTTTTTGTTCCTCCTGAAAGTTTAAGATCGGGTAGTGGATTGTTTATCGTGCTAATAATTTACCATACTGATTCGCTAATGTAAAGAAGCAATACTGCAAAAAGAAATTCCGTCCCGGATCTGCGGAATTGTGGAAAATCGACAAGTGTGGGCATATTTTAAACGGCTTCCCCGGAGGGGGAAGCCGTTGGGGTGCTGCTGCGGTCTGCTGCTTACACGTTGAACAGGAAGTTCACGACGTCGCCGTCGTGCATGATGTATTCCTTGCCCTCGCTGCGCAGCAGGCCCTTTGCCTTCGCATTGGCCAGCGTGCCGCAGGCCTTGAGATCGTCGAAGGCAATGACCTCGGCGCGGATAAAGCCGCGTTCAAAGTCGGAATGGATCTTACCGGCGGCCTGCGGGGCCTTCGTGCCCTTTTTGATGGTCCATGCGCGGCACTCGTCTGCGCCTGCCGTCAGGAAGGAGATGAGGCCCAGCAGCTCGTAGCTGCACTGGATCAGCCGGTCAAGGCCGGACTGCTGCAATCCCAGCTCTTCCATGAACATGGCCTTCTCGTCCGGGTCGTCAAGCTCGGCAATGTCGGCCTCAAGCTTTGCGCAGATGGGCAGAACCTCGCTGCCCTCCTTCGCGGCCAGCGCCTGCACCTGCGTGAAATACTTGCAGGCTTCGGGCTGGTTTACGTCGTTTTCACTCAGATTTGCGGCATAGATCGTCTTGCGGAGCGTCAGCAGATCACTGGTGGCGATCATGGCGGCGTCGTCCTCGGAGCATTCGAACGTGCGGGCCAGATTGCCTTCGTTCATATAGTCGCGCAGGGCCGTGAAGACCTCGACCTCGTGGTTGAAGCGCTTGTCGCCGCCCTTGGCGTTTTTCTGCGCCTTGTCGATGCGGCGGTCGATCATTTCAAGGTCGGCCATGATCAGCTCGGTATTGATGATGTCGATGTCGCGCAGCGGGTCGGTCGAACCCTCAACGTGCGTGACGTTTGCGTCGTCGAAGCAGCGCACGACATGGACGATGGCGTCGCAGCCGCGGATGTTGGCAAGGAACTTGTTTCCCAGACCCTCGCCTTTGGACGCACCCTTGACCAGACCCGCGATGTCGACGAATTCGATCACAGCGGGGGTGAACTTCTTGGGGTTGTGCTGGTCGCGCAGCCATTCGAGCCGCTTGTCCGGCACGGACACAACGCCGACGTTCGGGTCGATGGTGCAGAACGCATAGTTGTCCGCCGCAACGCCCGCATTTGTAATTGCATTAAATAAGGTAGACTTGCCAACGTTTGGAAGTCCAACGATGCCCAATTTCATGGCTTCTTATCTCCTTTTCGCGCAAGGCCGGGGGAAAGCGCGGTTTATTTGCAGATATTGTACCACAGCGGCAGTCGTTTCTCAATAGTGAAAATGAAAGACCGTGCTGCGGGGCAGCACGGTCTTTTGGAAAACGGGACTTAGCCGAAGACGGCGAGCAGGAAGCCTGCCGCGATAGCGGAGCCGATGACGCCCGCGACGTTCGGGCCCATGGCGTGCATGAGCAGGAAGTTGGCGGGGTTGGCCTTCTGGCCGACCATCTGGGAAACACGCGCGGCCATCGGGACGGCGGAGACGCCGGCCGAGCCGATCAGCGGGTTGACCTTCTTGCCGGACAGCTTGCACATGATGTTGCCGCCGATGAGGCCGCCGGCCGTGGAGATGCCGAAGGCAACGAGGCCGAGGAAGATGATCTTCAGGGTCTCGGGCTTCAGGAAGTTGGAAGCGACCATGGTCGCGCCGACGGAGGTGGACAGGAAGATCGTGACGATGTTCATGAGCGCGTTCTGCACGGTGTCGGACAGACGATCGGTGCAGCCGCATTCACGGAACAAATTGCCGAGCATCAGGCAGCCGATCAGCGGAGCCGTGGACGGCAGGAGCAGGATGACGAAGATGGTGACGATGATCGGGAAGAGGATCTTCTCGGTCTTGGAGACGACACGCGCCTGCACCATCTTGATCTTGCGGTCCGCTTCCGAGGTCATGAGCTTCATGATCGGGGGCTGGATCATCGGGATCAGCGCCATGTAGGAATACGCCGCGATGGCGATCGCGCCCAGCAGATGCGGGGCAAGCTTGTTGGTCAGGAAGATGGCCGTCGGGCCGTCCGCACCGCCGATGATGCCGATGGAGGCAGCCTCGGGGCCGGTGAAGTTCAGGCAGATCGCGCCGAAGAAGGCGACGAACACGCCCAGCTGCGCAGCCGCGCCGAGCAGCAGGCTCTTCGGATCTGCGATCAGGGGGCCGAAGTCGGTCATGGCGCCGACGCCCATGAAGATCAGGGACGGGTACAGACCGGCCTTGACGCCGATGTAGAAGATATCCAGCAGGCCTGCATTCGACAGAATGTGGCCGTAGCTGTGATAGTAGGGGCTGGTGGAGTCAAGGAACGCGCTCCAGAGCTCGGGGTGGTACATGGCGTTGGTCGCGTTCAGCTCGGGGTTGACCGCGTCCAGGCCGGGGAAGTAGCTGACGTTCGCAAGCAGGCAGCCGAACGCGATGCCGACGAGCAGCAGCGGCTCGAAGCCCTTGACGATGCCGAGGTACAGCAGGACGCAGGCGATGACGATCATGACAAGGTTCTGCCAGCCGCCGTTTGCGAAGAAGCCCGCAAAGCCGGATTCTGTCGCCAGCTTTAACAGGGTATCACCAACATTAAACATCTTTGATCCTCCTTATGCCAGAACGACCAGCGGAGCACCCGTATCCACAACAGCGCCCTTGGTGGTCACGACCTGTGCGACCGTGCCGTCACGCGGGGCAAGGATCTCATTTTCCATCTTCATGGCCTCGAGCACGACCAGAATGTCGCCGGCCTTGACGGCCTGACCCTGGGAGCAGTTGACCTTCAGGATGTTGCCGGGCATCGGAGCGGCGACAACTTCGCCGGCTGCGGTGACAGCAGCGGCA
>OGFN01001013.1_pt1 | contig 11800 bp, 7 predicted proteins | sample 1570921 | NCBI WGS metagenome assembly OGFN01 (sample SAMEA2581940, study PRJEB24529) | metagenome | biome: Human gut stool | place: China | collected 2011
CGCAAAAAGGCCCGCTGTCCGGGTGCGTTGGGAGTTTTCAGATACACCCTAGGTAAGTCCTGATTTCTAGCTGTTACGAACACACAGACTCACCCTACGAGAGCTATGGTACGCGCCGCCTGTTACGGTACAACTAGATTTGCAAATAGCTGCGTTTGAATGGGTGCGGTAAATCAGCTTTGCAGTCGAAATTTGCAGGGCGGTACGGATTCGCCGGAGTTCTGTAGGGACTGATCCCACATCGGTTTGCTGGGAAGTTACGGACTCGCCGCAGATTCCCGTAAAAAGCGGTGCAGCCTGCGGGCGGACAGAGTCGTCCGCCCCCTACAGGATGCGCTGGACGTACAGCGTCAGAATTTCTGAGCTGCCTCAAGCTTCGCGGGAAAAGTCCAGAAAAACCAAAGGGGGTTTTCTGGTCGCTTCAAGGGGGCTCCGGGGGGAAATCGAAATCCCCCCGGGCTCGTTTTCTTTTTGCACCTTTTGCTTTTGGAGAAGCAAAAGAAAAAGTTGTACCGCAGCCGCTGATTTCTAATATAGGTTCTTACATTGACAATTGTATCGTTGACCACTGCGGCAAAAGCTCTCGCTGACAACGCTTGCCGATTGAATCATCGGTTACCCAAGGGGAGCCTTGGGGCGGGGTCAGAACAGCGTCAGCTGGCTGGTGAGGGGGAGGTCGCCGAAGGCGCCGGCGGATTGGAGCTGGTCGATGAGCGTCTTGGATACCTTCGGGCAGGCGTCGGCAAATTCCTCGACGGACAAGAACTCCCGGCCCTCGCGGGCGTTCATAAGGTCCCAGGCCGCCGTTTCGCCAAGACCGGCCACGGCCACGAACGGCGGGCGCAGCTGCCCGGCCTCGATCTGGAACTTCGTCGCGTGGGAATGATAGATATCGATCGGCGCGAAGGTAAAGCCGCGCAGATAGAATTCATAGCAGACCTCAAGCGTCGTGAACAGATCGTCGTCCTTGGCGCTGGAATCCTCGTCCTCCTTGATCTCCTGCAGCTTTTTCTTGACAAGCTCGATGCCGTGGCACATCATGCCCTCGTCGAAGCCGCCCTTCTGGCTGCGGCGGTAGAAATAGGCCGCGTAGAACGCAAGCGGCTCGTGCACCTTGAACCACGCGATGCGGAAGGCCATCATGACATACGCCGTCGCGTGGGCCTTCGGGAAAAGATACTTGATCTTCTTGCAGGAGCCGATGTACCATTCCGGGACGCCTGCGGCCTTCATTTCCTCCTCCGCGCCGTCGGGCAGACCTCTGCCCTTTCGGACGGCCTCCATGATCTTGAACGATCGCTTTTCGGGCATCCCGCATTTGATGAGGTACAGCATGATATCGTCGCGGCAGCCGATGGCGTCGTTGACGGAGGCGGTCTTGGACAGGATCAGATCGCGCGCGTTACCCAGCCACACGTCCGTGCCGTGGGAGAAGCCGGACAGGCGGATGAGCGTGTCGAATTTTGTCGGCTGCGTCTCCTGCAGCATTCCGCGCGTGAAGCCCGTGCCGAATTCCGGGATGGCGACGGAGCCGACCGGCCCCAGAATGGGGTCGTTTTCATAGCCCAGCACCTTGCTGGACGTGAAGATCGACATGGTATCCTGATCGTCGAGCGGGATCTTCTGCGCGTCGACGCCGGTCATGTCCTCCAGCATACGGATCATGGTCGGGTCATCGTGGCCCAGCATATCGAGCTTCAGGAGGTTTTCCTCCATGGAGTGATATTCAAAATGCGTCGTGATCCATTCGGAGTCCTTGTCGTCCGCCGGGTGCTGCACGGGGCAGAAGTCCCAGATCTCGTTCTCCTGCGGAATGACGACGAGGCCGCCGGGGTGCTGGCCGGTCGTGCGCTTGACGTTGACGCAGCCGAGCGCCAGCCGGTTCTCCTCCGCCTTGGGGACGGTCTTATTGCGCTCCGACAGGTATTTTTTCGCGTAGCCGTAGGCCGTTTTTTCCGCGACGGTGCCGATGGTGCCCGCGCGGAAGACGTGCGTCTTGCCGAACATCTGCACACAGTAGGCGTGCGCCTTGGCCTGATATTCGCCGGAGAAGTTGAGGTCGATATCCGGGACCTTGTCGCCGCCGAAGCCGAGAAACGTCTCAAACGGGATATTGAACCCGTCCTTGTCGAGCTTCGCGCCGCACTTCGGGCACACCGCGTCCGGCAGATCCGCGCCGCAGGCGCAGTCGGCCGGAACCTCAAACGTCGTGAACTTGCACTGCGGACAGCGGTAGTGCGGCGGATAGGAATTGACCTCCGTGATGCCGGACATGAACGCCACGATGGACGAGCCGACCGAGCCTCGCGAGCCGACAAGATAGCCGTGCTCCAGCGAGTTCTGCACCAGCTTCTGCGCCGACATATAAATGACGTCGTAGTGGCAGGAAATAATGTCGTGCATTTCCGTGTCGACGCGCTTCTGCACAAGCTCCGGCGGGGTTTCGCCGTAGAGCCGGTGGAGCTTGCCGTAGACGAGGGCTTTCAGGTCCTCGACGGAATTTTCGATCTTCGGCGCGAACAGATTGTGCGGCACGGGCCGCAGCGTCTCGCACCAGTCAACGATGCGGTTCGGGTTCTCGATGACGACCTCATGCGCCTTTTCTGGCCCAAGATAGGAAAATTCCTCCATCATCTCATCCGTCGTGCGCAGGTATAAAGGCAGCGGCCGGTCGGCGTCGGGCATCTGCTTGGTGGCAAGCAGGATGTGGCGGAAAATCTCATCCTCCGGGTCGAGAAAGTGCACGTCGCCGGTCGCGACGACGGGCTTTCCCAGCTCCTCGCCGAGCTTGACGATGGTGCGGTTGAAGCCGCGCAGCTCCTCCTCGTCCTCGGCAAGGCCCTTGTCGAGCATGAAGCGGTTGTTGCAGATGGGCTGGATCTCCAGGAAGTCATAGAAGCTTGCGATACGCTTGAGTTCTGCCCAGCTTTTGTGGTTCAGGATTGCCTGAAACAATTCGCCCGCCTCGCAGGCCGAGCCGATGATGAGGCCCTCGCGCCATTGCAGCAGCTCGGACTTCGGCATGATGGGCACGCGCTTGAAATACTTGAGATTGCCGTAGGAGATCAGCCGGTACAGATTGCGCAGGCCAATGGAGTTTTTCGCAAAGACGATGATGTGCCGCGCACGGCGGTCAAGGATCTTGCTGCCGGAGCGCAGCTGCTCCATGCGCGGGTTGATCTTCTGCAGCGAGTCCAATCCCTGCTCCTGCATCATCTTGAAAAAGCGCATGAGCAGATACCCGCAGGTGATCGCATCGTCGGAAGCGCGGTGATGGTTGAAATCCGGCAGGCTCAGCGCGTCGGCAACGATGTTGAGCTTGTACTTGCCAAGCTCCGGCATCAGGTTCTGCGCCAGAATGAGCGTGTCGACATACGTCGGGTGGAACGGCAGGCCGAGCTTTTCGCACGCCGCCGTCACGAAGCCGATGTCAAAATCCGCGTTGTGCGCGCACAGGGGGCGGCTGCCGACGTATTCCAGGAATTTCGGCATTGCCTCGGAAATATCCGGCTGCCCGGCAAGCATCTGGTCGTTGATGCCCGTCAGATCGACGATCTTCGGCTGCAAGGGCCGGTGCGGGTCAACGAAGGTCTGGAACGTGCTGAGAACTTCATTGCCCTTCATGATGGCCGCGCCGATCTCGATGATCGTATCGTGGAGCGAGGACAGACCGGTCGTTTCCAGGTCAAACGCGACGTATTCCCCGTCAAAGGAGAAATCCTCCTCGCCGTGGACGGCGATGCGGTCGTCGACGTCGTTGACGTAGTAGCCCTCGCAGCCGTAGAGGATTTTGATGTTCTGGTCCGTCCCCGCGACCTTGGCCTTGGACGCAGCCTTCATCGCGTCCGGGAACGACTGCGCGCCGCCGTGGTCGGTGATGGCGATGGCGCGGTGGCCCCAGCTGGCTGCCCGCTTGACGGCAGCGCCGGTATCGGTCAGCGCGTCCATGGAGGACATGGTCGTATGCAGGTGCAGCTCGACGCGCTTTTCGGGATACGTATCGCGGCGCTTCGGGGCCTCGATCTTTTCCATGGCGTTCGGCTGGAGCACCATTTCGTTGTCATAGCGGTCAAAGCTCATCTTGCCCTGTACGCGCAGCCACATACCTGGCTGGACGTTGTCAATGATGGGCTTGGCCTTTGCGGCCTCCATGAACTGGTTCACGCGGACGGAGCTGGTATAGTCTGTCATATCGAAGCAGATGACCCACGCCCCGCGCTTTTTCAGCTCCCGGTGCTGCACGGCGAAGACCTTGCCCTCGACGATCACGCGGAACATATCGAGGTTCAGCTCCTCCATCCGCACGGGCCTGCCCGAAAACGGCCTGCCGTAGAACAGCGCGCCCGCCGGCTCTGCCGGTGTGGAGGCAGCGCCGCCGGAGGCTTTTGCGCCGCCCTGCGGCCCGCTGGCCGTAATTGCAGGCGCGTTTTTAAGCGCCTCGGCACGGATACGCGCCGTCTCTTCAAACAGCGCACGGCCCTCTAAATTGCTGTGCGCCTCGACCTCGATCTTTTTGGAAACGCCGAAGCGGTCGCGCAGGAACTGCTCGGCCTTTTTTGCGTTCTGCAAAATGCTGTCCTTGCCGTTGGCCTTGAGCCGGATGACGACGGCCTCGTCCGTGACCTCGTAGCCTGCTCCTGCCAGAATGGCGGCAGACGGCGAAAAGGCGCGGATAAACACCTGCGCCAGATCGCGGAAATCCATATTCGGAAGCTCCGAGGCGGGATAGCGCACCGAAAGCTTCAGTTCCCGCAGGCCATATTCCTTTTCAATGTCCCGGCAGAGCGCCTGCAGCTGCTTTTCTGCCAGATACTGCTCCGCCTGCGCGTCCAGACGGATGGTGCGCGTTTCCCGGTCAAGCTCCGCGTGGACGACGACAAGGCGTCCGAGCGCCTCCACCAGCTCCTCCGGCAGCGGGAAGCCCGGAAACAGCGCGGGGAAATAAACTTCATTCATATGTTCAAGCTTCCTGTCTGAAATTCACGTTATGTCTTTGTTCGCCTGCGCTTCGACTGCGGCTTCTCTTCCCGCGTCAGATCTGCAAGCGTGTAGCTGCACAGATACGCGGCGATGACCTGATCAAGCCCCTGCCACAGCGGGAGCGTCCGGCAGTTGACCGCGTTTTCGCACTGCTGCCCGCGCTCCAGACACGTGACCGGGGCCAGCGTCCCCTCGGTCAGGGACAATATCTCAAACGCGGTATACTCCTTCGCCGGTTTGGACAGGCGGTAGCCGCCGCCCTTGCCGCGCACGGCGTCGAGCAGCCCCGCCTTGCTCAGCACGGCCAGAATGCTCTCCAGATATTTTTCGGAAATGCCCTGCCGCTTCGCGATCATCTGCAGCGGGATATAGCCCTCGTCTATATGCTCGGCCAGATCGATCATCACGCGCAGTGCATAGCGGCCCCTGGTGGAAATCATCATGTTTGGTTCCTCGCTTTCTTTTAACCCACTATACTATAGGGTAAAAGGATTATCAAGCGGAAAGCCGCAATTTACAAGCAATTCTTTTTGTGCTACAATAACCAAAGCATCGGTTTGGAGAGAACGCGACATGACGAAGGATCTGACCCGGGGAACGCCCTGGAAGCTTATTTTACAGTTTGCGCTGCCGATCATGGCGGGAAACCTTTTGCAGCAGCTCTATAATACCGCCGACACCATCATTGTCGGCAATTTCAACGGCCAGCAGGCGCTTTCCGCCGTCGGGGCCTGCGCGTCGCTGACAGTTCTGTTCACGGCGCTTGCCATCGGCTTTTCCATCGGCGCAGGCGTGCTGATCTCGCAGTATTTCGGCGCTTCGCGCGAGCGGGAGCTGCGGCAGTATGCCGCGACGGCCATTGTGCTGATGCTGGCAATGGGGCTATTCATGTCGCTTGCCGGCGTTGTGAGCGCGAGATTCCTGCTGGAACGAGTGCTGGGCACGCCGGAGGCGCTGCTGCCGATGACGCTTCTGTATTTCCGCATCTACGCGGCGGGACTGGTGTTCCAGTTCGGGTACAACATCGCGGCGGCCCTTCTGCGGGCGCTGGGCGACAGCAAGGCGACGCTGTATTTTCTGCTCGTCTCGTCGATTTTGAACGTCGTGCTCGACCTTGCGTTTGTCGCGGGGCTTGGGCTGGGCGTGGCAGGCGCGGCCGTCGCCACCGTTATTTCGCAGATCGCCTCCTGCGTCATCGGCTTTGCGTATATGCACCGGAAATACGCCCTTCTGCGCTTCTCGCTCCGCGAGCTGCGGCTGGACGTGAAAACGGCGGGCCGCATTCTGCAGGTCGGCGCGCCGATGGCCATTCAGCAGTCCATCGTCTCCTGCGGCTTTCTGTTTTTGCAGCGGCTGGTCAATCTCTACGGCGAGAGCATGATCGCGTCCTATACCGTCGCCACCCGGATGGAGAACATTCTGATGATCCCGATTCTCGGCGTGCAGAACACCATGGCGACCTTCGCGGGCCAGAATATGGGCGCGCAGCGCCCCGACCGCGTCTCCAGGGGCCTTGGACAGGGCGTGCTGGTGTCGCTTTCCATGACGCTTGTGCTCTGCCTGTGCCAGATCTTTGGCATTTCGCGCATCATCCGCGCGTTCCAGCTGGACGAGGCCGCTGCGGCCATCTGCCGCCTGCATCTGTTCAGCTCCGCCGTCGCGATGCCCATTTTCGCGGTCTATTTTCCCGCCAACGGGATGTGCCAGGGCGTGGGCGAGGGCTTCCACGCCACGTTCTTCGCGCTGCTGGCGCTGGGGCTGCGCGTGATCTTTGCCTATGCGCTGCACAACACGGCTCTGTTCGGCTATACCGCCGTCTGGTGGAGCCAGGCCATGGCGTGGACCGTGACGCTCCTTGTCTGCTATGCGCACGTGTTCCGCGGCAAATGGAAGAACAAATCTCTGATCTGATAGGGAGGCATTGCGATGCAGCACCGTTTTTTTGCGCTTATTTCCCGTATGCGCTACATTGGCCGCTGGGGCCTCATGCGCAATACGTTTGAGGAAAACATTCAGGAGCACAGCCATATGGTTGCTGTGCTGGCACACGGACTGGCTGTGATCCAGCGCGACATCCTCGGCCAGCCCGCCGACCCCGACCGCTGCGCGTCTGCAGCGCTGTTCCACGACGCGTCGGAGATCCTGACAGGCGATCTGCCCACGCCGATCAAGTATTATAACCCGGAGATCAAAAAGGCCTACAAGCAGATCGAGGCCGTCAGCTGTGAAAAGCTCCTTGCTCTCCTGCCGCCGGAGGTGCAGGAGAGCTACCGCCCGCTGCTGTTTGAATCCGAACCGGACATCGCCCGCATCGTCAAGGCGGCGGACAAGCTTTCGGCGTATATCAAATGCGTCGAGGAGCTGAAGGCCGGCAACTCAGAATTTGCGGCGGCGGAGAAGCAGACGCGGCAGGCGCTCGTCGAAATGCAGCTGCCGTGCCTTGATTACTTTATGGCGCATTTCCTGGACAGCTTCCGGCTCACCCTCGACGAGCTGGAGTGAATTTGACGGATCTGTCAATTTTCATGTTTTGCGGCGTCCAAAATCGCACAAAACTCACAGTTGTATTTTTGCGGCCGCGCCGCTATAATGTCCTCCAGTGAGTTTACGAAAGGAAGTGCGCGCCATGACGATCTTCAAAACGCCCGTCTGTCGATGTGCTTCCGTTTTTGTTTTTGCTGGGGAACCCGTTGTTCCGGCGTCGTATTTGTTTTTGCAGAAGGAATTGTGAAGCTGGTGTTTCCAGTTTTCACAATTCTTTTTTTATGCACGCATACAGCCCGGACCGCCCGCAAAAACGACGAAAAGAAAGGAGAACACCATGGGAAAAAACAAAATTCCGGAAACCGGCATCTATGATGCCAGACAGCTCGGCAGAGGCAGAATGCTGCTGCTCGGCTTCCAGCATATGTTCGCCATGTTCGGCGCGACGATCCTCGTCCCCATCCTGACGGGCCTCGACGTTTCGAACACGCTCCTGTTTGCGGGCCTCGGCACGCTGCTGTTCCACCTCATCACCGGCGGCAAGGTCCCGGCCTTCCTCGGCTCGTCCTTCGCCTTCCTCGGCGGCTACGCAACCATCGCGCCGATGCTCGGCGAGCAGCAGAACATCCCCAACCTTGAGATGCTGCCCTATGCCTGCTTCGGCGTGGCCTGCGCAGGTATTGTGTATGTCATTCTGGCCGGTCTGTTCAAGGTCTTCGGCGCGAAGAAGGTCATGCGCTTCTTCCCGCCCATCGTCACCGGCCCCATCATCATCGCCATCGGCCTGAACCTCTCCTCCTCCGCCATCAATAACTGCACCGGCAGCTGGTGGATCGCCATCGCCGCCATCCTCATCATCGTCGCCGCCAACATCTGGGGCAAGGGCATGATCAAGATCATCCCGATCCTCCTCGGCGTCATCGGCTCGTATCTGCTGGCCGTCATCTTCGACGCGGGCGTCCGCGCAAATCTCGTCGCCAACGTCTCCGAAGCGAAGTGGTTCGCGCTGCCCATCAAGATGGAGCAGACCGTCTTCGGCCTGTTCGCCTCCGGCAATGTCGACGCACACAAGCTCCTGACCGCCGTCATCACCATCGTCCCGCTGTCCCTTGCTACCATGGTCGAGCACATCGGCGACGTGTCCGCGATCTCCTCCACCTGCAACCGCAACTACATTGAAAATCCCGGCCTGCACCGCACCCTGATGGGCGACGGTCTTGCGACCACGCTGGCAGCCCTCTTCGGCGCGCCCGCCAACACGACCTACGGCGAAAACACCGGCGTTCTGGCCCTCAGCCGCATCTATGACCCGCGCGTCATCCGCATCGCGGCAGTTCTGGCTATGCTCTTCTCCTTCAGCCCGAAGTTCGCGGCCATCATCTCCTCCATGCCCGGCGGCACCATCGGCGGCGTCAGCCTCGTGCTCTACGGTATGATCTCCGCGGTCGGCGTGCGCAACGTCGTCGAGAACAAGGTCGATTTCACCAAGTCCCGCAACGTTCTGGTCGCGGCCCTCATCCTGGTTCTGTCCATCGGCATCAGCTACTCCTCGGCAGGCTCTCTCCATTTCGGCGCGATCAGCCTCTCGGGTCTGGCTGTCGGCTCCATCGTCGGCATCGTCCTGAACGCCGTCATGCCCGGCAAGGACTATGTCTACGGCGAAGACAAGCAGGGCGACGAATCTGTCAACTTCATCGTTCAGTAAACGATCTGATCCATATAGAAATACAGCCGCAGTCCGGTGCAGTTCCGCCTTCTCCGCCTGCGATTTCCCCTGAAATTGGCTTACGCGCAGCCCGCCTTTGGGCTGCGCGTAAGTGTTACAGGGGAGAAAACAATGAAGAATTTGGAGGGGTGGAACGGCGATTGTCACGCGCGGGTCTGTCGGCTTATCCGCAGAGCTTTCCACGGCATCAGACGGCGCATCGCCGGATGGTCAAACCATACAAAAGAGAGCCGGCTGGTTTGTTCCCCCTTTTGTGCTTTTAGTATAGAGGAAGAATTTGAACAGGATTTCACGAACCGGTAAAGAAACTGTGAACAGTTTCCCGAAAGAATCGCGCCGTAAAAGAATACGCGCAGACAAGTGACCGGCCTGTCTGCGCGTTTCTTTTAAAATATGGAGAAAGGAGAAAAATGAAAAAGACGTTTGCTTCTTGCAAGTATAGAATATCAGGATGGTATTAAAAATCTTAGGGGGCAGTTTTTAAATATCTGTGAAATCCTATGATATTTTTTCGTTTTTCAGCGCACGGCCAGCACCAGCAGCACCGCTGCCGCCAGATACAGCCCCAGCGCTGCCGCGCAGACGAGCAGGACGATCCCGCCGATGAGCAGCGGCGCGCCGCCGCGCTTTTTCCGCAGCACGAGCAGCGCAATGCCGCCCGCAAGCGTCAGAACGAACAAAATCAGCGCCAGATCTGCACGCATACGCAAAGCCCTCCTTTCTCCGGGGATGGTTCAGAAGTAATCGCCCCAGCCGTCTTCGTCATCCGAATCGTCGCCCCAGCCGTCGCCGGGATCGGACCACGGATCGTAATCGTCGTAATATTCGTCGTCATAGTCCCAGCCCGCGTCGTTCGACTCCATGTATTCGCCGGTATCCTCGTCGATGTAGCCGTCGCTGCCGTAGCCGATGAACTCGTTCTCATAGCCGTTCCAGTACCAGATGTCGCCGTCCTCGTCGTACCAGTAATACGGCGTGCCGTAATCGCCGGTGTCGCCGGAATAGGCGGGCCGGGCCTTGGGCGCGGTGCTCCAGCCGGCGGTGTAGGACAGGGTTTCGAGCATCCTGTTGCAGATATCGAAATAATTGCGGATGCGGCCCTCAAGCGCGATGGTCGTCGCGACGAGGGCATAGCCCGTCGGCCCGTAATAGCGCACCTCCATGCAGCCGCGCACGGGCTGCGAGGGGTCGTCGGAGAAGACGGAGCCGTCGAGCCACATATAGCCGGTCAGGCTGTAATAGTCGCCGTTGTCCTTGAAATCCGAGCCGAAGGACTTGATAAGATAGCTGCCGTACATGCTCTTCATGAAGTCCTCAAGCATCTTCATCATATAGGTCTTCGCGGTCGCCGCGCCTTTTTCCATGTAGGGATCAAAGCCCTCGATGGGCTGGAAGGCAAGCGTGATGTTGGAATAATAATCATCCGTGCCGTCCTCCATGACCGCGTTGAAGCTCAGCGCATTGGACACGTTCGGGTGCTCGTGCGCTTCCATCTGGATGGGGTAATCGACCGTGACGTTCGGAAAGCCGCCGGGGAAGGCCGCTGTCTGGTTCAGCTCGTCCTCCGGCGTCGGCAGGAGCATGATATACTCCATGGGCGTGAGCGTGCTGCCGTCTGCGTCGCTTAACTCGCCGTAGGCGGTCTGGTACAGGGTGACAAGCTGCGTGTCGTCGTCCATGTAAAGCGTGATGCACCCGCCCTCGTCGACCACGTAGCCGGGCCCGACCTGTTCACCGTAGAGATTGATGGCGATCCATTCAAACTCCTCGTTGATGACGAAATAGAACGGCTCGTTTTCCAGCTTCCAGCAGCCGGTGTAGCCGCTCAGATCGCCGCCGCTCAGCTCCTCCTCGGTGTAGCCCGTCGGCGCATAGTCCAGTTCATAGTCCGCCGGGTCATAGTCGTGTGCGATCTCGATGGGCACGTCGCCCTCGGGCGGCAGGAAGATGATGTAGTCGCCGTCCTGAATCGCAAAATCCAGCTCATCGACGCTTGTGTCGTACAGAATGGTGTCCTCGCTGTTGTAGACAATGATATTATAGGTATCGGGAACCTCGGATTCCTTATACGTGCCAAGACCGGCGCTGAAGCTCTCGCCGTCTGCAAACGTGCCGTCTACAAATTCCGTGTCCCATTCGGTGCTGGTCGAGGGGGTGATGCTGATGGAGGAAATGTCATGCCCGCTGTGGTTGACCAGCGTAACGGATACCGACACTTCCTTCTCGCCGCAGCCGGTCAGCAGCAGCGCACACAGCGCAGCCGCCAGCGTCACAAGAAGCAGCTTCCTGATTTTTTTCATGATAGTCCTCCTGATCTGATTTGCGAAACGCGAAAAAAACTCCACGATAAACGGTCTGGTACCAGTTTACCGTGGAGCGGTTTGCTTGTATAGGCCCCTCAGGGGCTAATCTTTTCTGAAAGTATGTCCGCCAGCAGGTTCCGCTTGCCGCGTGCGCTGCCGTCAAGCCCCAGCTTGTCGAAGATGCGCTTGAGGTGATTTTTGACGGTCGCCTCCGACAGGTGCAGCTGCGCGGCGATCTCCGCGTTCGTCCGCCGCGCGGCGGCAAGGCGGGCGATCTCCCGCTCACGCGGGCTGAGTCCGCCAGGGT
>OGFN01001024.1_pt1 | contig 11667 bp, 9 predicted proteins | sample 1570921 | NCBI WGS metagenome assembly OGFN01 (sample SAMEA2581940, study PRJEB24529) | metagenome | biome: Human gut stool | place: China | collected 2011
GTAATAGAGCGCCACCGTCGTGGCGACACCCAGCGCCACCACCAGCACCGCCAGTTTGTTGAGCGTGACGCCGCCCTTGCGGAACGAGGAGAAAAATCCGGGTCCGACCTGCAAGCCGATCGAATAGACGAAAAGAATCAGTCCGAACTCCTTGAGAAAGTGCATCAGGTGTTCGTCAACGTTCATGCCGAAATAGCTGAAGGCGATGCCGACGAACAGAATGCCCGTCACGCCCAGCGACACGCCGGCGACCTTGAGTTTGCCCAGCATGACACCCAACGCCACGACCAGCGCCAGAATCAGCACCGAGTGGGCCACACCTCCGCCCCAAAGCGACTCGGAGCCAAATAACAATCGTTCGATTAATTCCATATCCAATCCTCATCCGGTCGGCTTCCGTCCGGGAAAAATCCCGCCTGCCGAAAGGCGCAGCACCCGGCGGCAAAGTCCGACATAAAACAATAAGCATTACATAACCCGATGTCAAATACACATCCCCCGGGGCTTCCTGACGTCGAATCGGCCTGGCAGGTCTTCTGACTTGCTCCTGTTCCGAAGCCTTCCCGGTCCTTGCGGACCAGTGGCGAGATGTTCGGAGCCTTCACGGAGTTTCACAGCAGCGGGACTGTCCGGGATTTGCACCCGATTCCCTTTTCACCCTTCTTCCACGCCCGGGAAGGAGAGCACCAAACCTGCGGCAAAGATAACGCTTCTTTCCGAGAAACCGCCCGAAATCGCGGATTATTTTCACCAACCGCAGCCAGAAAGCGCCGGAAAGGGCATCCCATTCCGGTTTGAGCCCCCACCCGCATTCGCGCTCCCACCCGCAAAAATATTCCCAATTATTACTTTAATGTCCAAATCCGAATTTAGTCGTTTCTACACATCCATTTTCCCTTTTGCTCTTGCCGCATTTTTGTTAACTTTGCAGCAATTATCTTCAGCCATTAATTTATGGGAAACGCATTGCATCCAAATGAACGAACTTTGATTTACATGCTGCGAAAGATATTGGTCGCATTGGGCAAAACCATCGTCTCGCTCATACTGATCGCCTTGCTGGCAATCTTTGTGACAAGCGTAAGCCCTGTATATGATTTCAGTGAGGCTAAACCCTTCAGCGGCCCCGACATTTTTAACCCATACCGGGGGGGGGAATCCGACATATGCTGGAAACGAGCCAATTTTCATACGCATACGCGCGTAAAGGGCATCCTGAACGAGTGCGAATATTGGCCGGCCGAAACCGATGAAGCCTACCGGAAATTCGGATATGACATCGTAACATTCTCGAATCACAATAAATTGACCCTACATCCATACGATTCCCTGTTGCAGGTCAATGTCTACGAACACGGTATCAACCTATTCAAATACCATAAGCTGGTATTCGGTTGCGACGAAGTCAACCGCTTCGATCATTTGATCCCGCTTTTCGCTTCCCAAAAACAATTCCAGTTAGACCTGCTCGGAAAGGAGTCCGATTTCATCCAGATGAATCACCCCTTGAGAACGACGGGCACGTCGAAAAGCCACATGCAAAAACTCGGCGGTTACAGGATCATGGAACTCGACAGCGGAAAGAGCACCGAAAACGAGTACTGGGACTGGGCCCTCAGCGCCGGGCATTACAGTTTCGGGCTGGCCAACGACGACCTGCACTATCCCGATAAGTCCAGTCGTATCGCCGTAAGGTGCAATTTCCTGCATTGTCCGTCGGCGAGGTATGAAGACATAAAGGAAACGCTTCTCGGAGGGTGCTATTATGCGATGCGCGTTCCCGACTACGGACACGGGGACTGGGAGGTGAAATACGCCAGAAACAGGAATCTGCCGTCGGTCGAGAAGATCGGACTCGACGGCGAAACGATCTACATCGCCTTGTCGCGCCAGGCGGACAGTATCAAGGTGACGGGGCAGGATCACACCACTCTGTCGCTGGCCCGGAACTCGTCCGCGGCCAGCTATACCATGAAGGACAATGACCCCTACGCACGCATTACCGCCTATTTTCCCGACGGAGAGGTGATCTACACCAATCCGTTCGCACGATACGACGCTTCCGTGGCACAAACTCCCTATATGGCTCCGGCGCATACGGTAAACATCCCGTTGACGATTCTTTTCAACTTTACGCTTCTTGTCCTGTGCGCGGGAGTGATCCTTACATTTTATAAAACAGTTATCAAATGGTAAAATTTCTGAACGAAAAGACCGACCTCACCCGCATATCTTCGGTACTCAGCCTGTTTACGCTCGTGGCGTTCCACTGGCCGTTCTTCCGGCTGGTGCTCGGCAACATCGAAGGGGGCTTCAACGGCGTATTGATCACCGGAGGGCTGGGCGTGCTGATGTTCGCGCTCAATTTTCTCGTCTATTACCTCGTGCTCTTTCTCGGGCGCTTCGCCGGAAAGTGCATCCTTGCCTTCACATTCATAGGCAATGCCATAAGCCTCTATTTCATAAACACATACCAGGTGCTCATCACGGACAAGATGATGGGGAACGTATTCAACACCCGGTATTCGGAGGCTTCCGGATTCTTTTCATGGTCTGCCGTATGGTATCTCCTCTTCCTGGGCGTGGTTCCATGCATCTACATTTTTGCAAGGCGGTTCGACTACGGAAGCTGGAAGCGTTTTTTCGCCCGCACGGGCATCGCATTGGCGGTTTCTTTGGCCATCGCGCTGGTCAATATGCAGAACTGGCCGTGGATCGACCGCAACGCGCCCAAGCTCGGCAGTCTGGTCATGCCGTGGTCGTATACGGTCAATTCCGTACGCTACTATAATTCCGTAAAGAAGCAGAACCGGAAAGAGATTCCCCTGCCCGACGCGAAGATCGTTTCCGACGGCAAGGATGTATGCGTGCTGATAATAGGAGAATCCGCCAGAAGGGAGAATTTCTCTTTATACGGATACGGCAAGCCGACCAATCCGCTTCTGGAGAAAGACAGCGTGACCGCACTGATTGCAGATGCGGCCGCGACCTATACCACGGCAGGCGTGAAGGCCATTCTCGACCATAAGCCGTCCAACAAACTTTACGAAATCCTTCCGAACTATCTCAACCGCAGCGGCGTGGATGTGGTATGGCGCAGCAACAATTGGGGAGAGCCTCCCGTACATATCGACAAATACTACAAGCCGAAAGAGCTCAAGGAGCGGAATCCCGAAGCCGACGACAGATACGACGGCATTCTGCTCGCAGGCCTCCGCGAAGAGATACTCTCCGGCAGCAAGGACAAGATGCTCGTCGTACTCCATACCAGCACGAGCCACGGCCCCACGTACTATAAGAAATACCCGCCGGAGTTCGAGGTGTTCAGTCCCGTATGCACTACGGTGGAGATGTCCAAAGCGGATCCGAAGGAGCTGATGAATGCCTACGACAACACCATCGTCTACACGGATTATCTCATTCATTCCGTAATAGAAATTCTTCGCGGGATTCCCCAAAGGCGCAGTTGCGTGATCTTCGTATCCGACCACGGAGAGTCCCTCGGCGAGGGGAATCTGTATATGCACGGCGTGCCCATACTTGTCGCGCCGAAGGAACAGATCGAGATTCCGTTCATCGTGTGGACATCGGATGAAGCGCTGGAAATAGATCCGGAGAAAAAGGTCGGGCAGTATCATGTCTTTCACAGCGTCCTGTCATTCCTCGGGATCGACAGCCCGATCTATGACGAATCATTGGATATATTCCAGCCTCCTCACAAAAGATAACCCACCCAAGAGCATATTTTCACATGCGGGAACAATCAAAAAATCGCTTAACTTGTCATAACCAACAAATTAAGCGATTTTTCCTGTACCCGGAGCCGCATTTGAATATATTAAATCCTATTAAACTTAAATAGAGGCAAGAATGAATAAATTCGTATTTATTTTATTTATTATCAATAGTATATAAATATTCAATCATTTTACCAGATAAATTCAGATTGAACATATTTTAGCAGATGTGGGGAAAATGTGGGGAATTTTTCGTATTTTTACTCTGTCAATCCGGAATCTGGGTACTATGAAAATAACTCTCATCATCAAAAAGAGCGTAAAACGCTATGATACAGAATCGAAGGCGACCATTTACGCACGCCTGCGGGACGGCAGGCAGGTAGATATGGTCGCACCGACCCGGCTCACCATCAACCCCAATCTTTGGGATGACAAGGCCGAACAGGTCAAAAGCAAAATCGTTTGCGACGACGAAATGCGTTCCTATTACAACGATGAAGCCCGCAAACTCAAGTCCTACCTCGAAAAAGCCTATCAGTCCCGACAGACGGCAGAACCGCAGAAAGAGTGGCTGAAAGAGGCTTTGGAACAATATTACAATCCGCAAAAGTACAATGTCGAAACGGCCACGGAAGAAACAGCCAAACCGACATTGATCGCATTGTTCGACGAATTTCTCGAAAAGCACCGTCTTTCCGATGTCCGCAAAAAGAATTACCGGGTCATCAAACGAGGATTACAGCGGTATGAACTTTATATCCGGACAACCAAGAGGGGGCAAAAAGCATTCGTATTGGACATCGATCAAGTAACAGCCGACACCTTGCGGGATATTTGGGAATTTTTGGAAAATGAATACCGCTACTGCGCTCTTTACCCGGAAATCTACGAAGCTATACCCGAAGCACGCACGCCGCAACCCAGAGGAAAGAATACGTTATTGGATTGTTTCTCGCGCATCCGAACTTTCTTCTACTGGTGCAACAGCAACAAAAAGACCCGTAACCGACCGTTCGACGATTTCCCGTTGGAGGAATGCACATACGGAACGCCTTATTATATCACGGTCGAGGAGTTGCACAAGATTTACGGCACGAATCTGATGCGGCATCCGCAACTGGCCGTTCAGCGCGACATCTTCGTTTTTCAATGTCTGATCGGCTGCCGGGTGGGTGATCTGCTGAAAATGACGAAATCGAATCTGATCGACGGAGCCATCGAATACATACCGCGCAAGACCAAGGAAGGGCGACCGCTGACCGTGCGGGTTCCGCTGAATCAAACAGCCAAAGAGATCGCATCCCGTTACAAAAGTCTGGACGGCGACAAACTGCTGCCGTTCATCTCCGAGCAGAAATACAATCTGGCGATCAAACGGATTTTCAAAGCCGCCGGATTGAAGCGGTTGGTTACGGTCATAAACCCCACCACCCGCGAAGAAGAAAAGAGGGTGCTTTACGAGATCGCCTCGTCGCATCTGGCCCGCCGGACATTCGTCGGAAATCTGTATAAGCAGGTCAAAGACCCCAATTTGGTCGGAGCTTTGAGCGGACATAAGGAAGGCAGCAAGGCTTTCGCACGTTACCGCACCATTGACGATGAAATGAAAAAAGAATTAGTAAATTTGTTGTCGTAAAGGAGATGATTGCGTCCACAGCGCGGTCGGAATTCAAAATAGACGATATATGAAAATAGTTAAGGCTAATCTGACCGAACAATTTATATCCGATATTCGGACTATTATTCTTTCTGCCAGAGAATCAGCGATTCGTAGTGTGGATACCGTCCGTGTACAAATGTATTGGAAATTGGGCGAACGCATCTTTATCGAAGAACAAAAAGGCCAAGACCGAGCGGAATACGGAGCATACCTTCTTCAAAACGTTGCATTGGAAATTGAAAAAGAGTTCGGTAGTGGATTTTCCGTGCGTCAGTTAGAACGAGCAAGGCAGTTCTACCGCACTTATCCAATTGCGACCGCACTGCGGACGCAATTGAATTGGTATCAATATCGCCTTCTGATTCAGATAGATGACAAAGACAAGCGTGAATATTACGAGCTGGAAGCCACCAACAACAACTGGACAGGCCGCGAATTGGAGCGGCAGATCAATTCTGGACTATATGAACGTCTGTTGTTGAGCAACGATAAGAAAGCTGTGCTGGAGGTTGCCCGTAAGGAACGCATTCCCGAATCTCCGACTGAGATCATCAAAGACCCGATGGTATTGGAATTTCTTGGTTTGCGTCCCGAAGCGACCTACTACGAAAAAGATTTGGAGCGCGCGTTGATTACCAATCTTCAAGCATTTCTGTTGGAGTTGGGCAACGGTTTTTCGTTTGTGGCCCGCCAAAAACGAATCTTGCTTGAAGACGACGAATTTTTCGCTGATTTGGTATTCTACAACCGCCTGCTCCGCTGTTTCGTCGTTATCGAACTGAAAACCCACAAGATTACACACGAAGACATCGGGCAGTTGCAAATGTATGTAAATTACTACGACCGCAACGAAAAAGCCCCCGACGAAAACCCGACGATCGGGATTCTGCTATGTGCCGATAAAAACGATACGTTGGTAAAATACACCCTGCCAGAAAATAACAATACGATTTTAGCAAGTAAATACCAACTCTATCTACCGTCCGAAAAACAGCTCGCCGAGCAACTGAAGATCGAATTGCAGGAACTCAATCAATAGCATCATGGGCCAGCAGGAATACGAGGCTTTCAAAGCGAAGTTGCGGGAATGGATGAACACCCACCCCGACGAATACGCCGCATTCGAAGAGGCGATGAACGCCCGTGACTATGCAGGGTGCCAGTCGGTCATATTCCAAGCCATGTCCCTTATCCCCCGGTACCGGCGCCTCATGTCCGCCAAAGCCAATGAAGGACTATTCGAGCATGTCGATGAGATCGAACAGGCGGCCCGACAACACGACCTTGCCGGCAAGATCATCCGGGAGTGCGAACAGCCCGGCAAGGATTCCACTCTCCCGGCGATGCTTTGCTGGCTCTACTTCGGCAAGAGTTTCGAACGGATGGTAGAGCGTTGCGAAGAGCTGCGGCGCTCGCCCGATCTGGGATTCTTGCAGAAGATGACCATGAGTGCCACGATCAGACTGCTGATCTCCCGCTCCATCAAATTAGAACTGCGCACCAAGCAGGACTGGGATGCCCACCGCGAAGCGATGCGGCTGGCCGAAAGCGACCGGGTGCTAGAATGGTCTACGGGTACTCCTCCGGCCGAAGATGCGGGTGAAAAGAGGAAACCCGGCCGGCCGAGTACGACCAAATCATTGATGGACATGTTTTCACCGGCTGTCACGCATCCCGACGTGTTGCGGCAAAAGATCGGCGAATACATCACGAAGAGACACACCCAGACCGACATCGCACGGTTGAAGGTCGCACTCGATGAATTGCGCTATCTGGTAGTTCCAACCAACATCAAACCGTTCCGCGATGCCCTGCAAGTGGAATACGGCTCTGACATCCGCATCGTCCACGAGCGGGGCATACAGGAAGCATACAGCCGTCTGACGGAACCGCTACTTATCGGATCGGCCGTCAGCAGTCGGGGCGGCGAGGCCCTTATCATCCGGGAAATAAAAGATTTTCTATCGCAATAAGGCTCGTTAAATTCGTCTTAACACACCGCGAATTAAACGCTTAAATATCGCTCAATCATAACATTATATTTGCGCCGTCGCTCGGATTTCCGGGCGGCGGCGTTGCTTTCCCGTCCGCCGGAAGGCTGCGCCTCACAACGGGCGGAAAGCAATGTATGAAAGATTTATTATCCATCCTCCGGGATGCTCCGGGCAGCATCCGGCTGGAGGTAAGCGGCGAGGATCTGTTGGCTTTCTCCAAAAGCCTTATCGACCGCGCCAAAGAAGAGCTGGCAGCACAAGTCGCCGAAGCCCGCAAGGAACGTTACCTGACCAAAGAACAGGTCAAAGAGCTATGCGGCGTTTGCGATGCGACGCTCTGGCATTGGAACCGCAAAGGATATCTGAAAGCCGTTAAGGTCGGTAACAAGGTTCGCTACCGCACCTCGGACATTCAACGGATTCTCGGCGAGCGCGATGGCAAATAAGTCGTCAGACAGCGTTGCAGTCCCCGGCAAGCAGTCCCGGAACGAGCGTATCGAGGAGTTCCTGCGGGAGCATTACGCCTTTCGCTACAACACGGTCAAAAGCCGTGCGGAGTTCCGCAGCAGCGACGGCGAGTTCCTCCCCGTGACCAAATACCGGCTCAACTCCTTCCGGCGGGAGCTCGACCGCACCATCGGCATCTCCACCTCGGCAGAGAACCTGCGCAGCATGCTCGAAAGCGACTTTTCCGAGCGTGTGAATCCCGTACAGGCGTATTTTCATAAACTGCTGCCAATAACGGGAACGCAGGCCATCGACGAACTGGCCGCGACCGTCACTGTGCGCAATGCCCGGCATTGGTCGGAGTACCTGACCAAATGGCTCGTCGGCGTGGTCGCCAATGCAACGAACGACCTCGGATGTCAGAACCACGTCTGTCTGGTACTGACCGGCGAGCAGGGAAAGTTCAAGACCACATGGCTCGACAACCTCTGTCCCCGCTCACTCGCCAGTTATCTCTTCACGGGAAAGATCGACCCACAGAACAAGGACGTGTTGACGCTGGTCGCCGAATACCTCTTCATCAACATCGACGACCAGCTGAAGGCGCTCAACAAACGGGATGAAAACGAGTTGAAGAACCTCATCACGGCTCCTTCGGTCAAATACCGGCGGCCCTACGACGTTTACATCGAAGAGTATCCCCACTTGGCGAGCTTCATGGCCTCGGTGAACGGGAACGATTTTCTGACCGATCCGACCGGCTCGCGGCGCTTCCTGCCCTTCGAGGTGTTATCCATCGACATCGACCGGGCAATATGGGTAGATATGGATCGGGTATACGCCGAAGCCCGAACACTCCTGCATAACGGATTCCGCTACTGGTTCGACGACATCGAGATCGAAGAACTGCACCGGGGAAACGCCGCATTCCATGTCCAGACCATCGAATACGAAATGCTGCTGAAAGGGTTCGAGAAGCCTCCGGAACATGCCGTCACGGATTGCTTTATGACCACCGTGGAGATTCTGGACTATCTGCGCAGCTATTCGTCGCTGAACCTCTCCGAGAAACGCATGGGCGAAGCCTTGCGCAAGGCCGGGTTCGAACGACGCTCGAAGCGTATCAACGGAAATCCCGTCTACGGCTGGGTCATTGAAAAAATCTCACCCAATCCTTTCGTCTCTTACGGATTGTAGTTACTACGCTACTACACACTGCGATAAAACATTGAAAAAGAATAGGCTGCCGTATAGCAGGATACAAAATACACACCTTACGACATCTTACTACGCCACTACGTCAATTACTACGGTAGTAAGCTGCCATGCACTTCACTACTACGCATAGCAAATTGTTTATCAAGCGATTACGCAAATGTAGTAGGTAGTAAGGCAATATCGGCAAACTTCGAAAAACAAAAATTATGAATGATCTGAAAAATATCGGCATCCGGCAATTCCTCGCATGGCGGGGCATTCTGCCCAAATACGAACGCAACGGCTACGGTATGTATCTTTCACCCTTGCGGGAAGAACGCACGCCGAGTTTCAAAGTGGACTACGTGCGAAATCTCTGGTACGACTTCGGACTGGGCGAAGGCGGCACATTGCTCACCCTCGTAATGCGGTTGGAGCGGTGCGACAGCCGTGAAGCCGTCCGACGGCTGCAAAACGGTGAAAAAGGAGACACAGGGATTGCTTCTCTTTCACCGGGTATTGGTGAGCCTCTTGGCGTTGGCGGGGTATCGCCGGTCGTGTGTTCGGCCACTGTCCCCACGCTCTGCATCCTCTCCGACGCTTCGCTCCGGCATCCGGCATTGGTCGGTTATCTCGCCTCGCGCGGCATCGTCCCGTCTGTCGCCGCGGCATTCTGCCGCGAGGTCCGCTACGAGGTAAACGGCTGCGCCTTTTTCGCCGTCGGGTTCCGCAACGATGCCGGAGGGTGGGAGCTGCGCTCCGCACGGTTCAAAGGCGGCTCCTCGCCCAAACATATCACCACCATCGACAACCGTTCCGATACGGTAATCGCTTTCGAGGGATTTATGGATTTCCTCGCATATCTCTCGCTGAAACATCCCGAACGACTGCGCATCGACGCCGCGGTTCTGAACTCGGTCGTCAACCTGCCCAAAGCCGTACCGTTTCTTAGCCGGCATCCGGTGATCCACACCTTCTTCGACAACGACGAGGCAGGACGCAAGGCAACTGCCGATCTGATCCGTCTTTGCCACCGCAGCGAGCTAATCGACCAAAGGCATTTTTACAGCGGGTACAAGGACGTAAACGACTATCTGATCGCCCGCATAAAAGACCATGCGGAAAAACTCCCAGCCACAAAAAGCACCTCCGAAACAAAGGCTGTTCAGACTCTTCGGAATGATCTGCAACCTTCGCAATCGGAAACAGCGGCGATCAAGCCTCCGCGCCGGAAAGGGGTAAAGGTTTAAGGGAGGCAAGGTTGTGTTTTCGTAGACGAAAACTCCGCCTTCCCCGCTGGTCGGCGTAAGATCCCGCTGGTCTGAACAATATACAGCATGAACAATCTATCGAAACAACCTGTCATGGAAACACCGAAGAAAACATACAGCAAACAGGGCGGGCGTCCGAAAGTCGGCATCGGCCGCATCTGCAAATACGTCGTCAGCACGCGGCTCAGCCCCGAACGGAAACTCCGTTTCTCGGCCCTCTGTCGCGAGGCCGGACAACCGCCGGCCGAAGTGTTGCGCCAGCTGATCGACCGAGGAACGGTAAGGGCGCGGATCACCCGCGAACAGCTGGATTTCATGGCCCAGCTCAAAGGCATCGCCCGGAATCTGAACCAGCTGACCCGGCTGGCCAATGCCAAAGGTCTGGCGGCTGTCAGAGTCCGGCATGCGGCGATCGTCACGGCCATCGAAAAACTCCTGAAGCAGATATGCGATGGTCGGTAAGGTAATATCAGGATCGTCTTTTTCGGGGACGGTAGGCTACGTGATGAAAGAAGAATCCCGGATATTGGAAGCCGAGGGCGTCATGCCTCCGGAAGTGAAGGACATGGTGCAGGACTTCAAAGACCAGACCTTATTGAATCCGCGGCTGAAAAACACCGTCGGGCATATCTCGCTGTCTTTCTCACCCAAGGACGCTCCGCGGATGACCGACGCCCTGATGACGCAGATCGCAAAGGAGTACATGCAGAAGATGGGCATCACCGATACGCAATATCTTTTGGTGCGCCATCTCGACCAGCCCCATCCGCACTGCCATCTGGTCTACAACCGGGTCGGGAACAACGGGCAGACCATTTCGGACAAGAACATCAAGATTCGAAACGCCAAGGTCTGCCGGGAGCTGACCGAGAAGTACGGATTGTATCTCGCACCGGGAAAGGACGACGTACGGCGGGAGCAATTGCGCGAACCCGACAAGACCAGATACGAAATCTATGATGCGATCAAAGGCTGTCTGCCCAAATGCAAGAACTGGAATGAGTTGGAAGGTAAATTAAAGGAACAGGGCATCGGCGTCCGCTATAAGTATTGCGGAAATACTGACCGGAAACAAGGTATTCTATTCTCGAAAAACGGTTTCGAGTTCTCCGGATCGAAGATCGACAGAGCTTGTAGCTTTACGAAACTCGACAACCGGTTCAGCCATATTCAACAGCAGGCCCAACACCGGGCAACGCTTGTCGGGAACCTCTCGGCGGCGGCAGGCAATTACCGTTCGGCGTTTGCAGGGTTGTTCGGCAACACGGGCAGAGGAGGCGGCAGTACGCGCGAAGAACCACCATCGGTAAACCTCGGAAAGGCAGGCGGGATTCCGCTGCCGCCGGCCGATTCGCCCG
>OGFN01001033.1_pt1 | contig 11590 bp, 10 predicted proteins | sample 1570921 | NCBI WGS metagenome assembly OGFN01 (sample SAMEA2581940, study PRJEB24529) | metagenome | biome: Human gut stool | place: China | collected 2011
ATATATGATACAAATGGTAACATCCTAGCTAATGATGTCATCAGTTATACTCTTATTGCCTATTTATCTGATACTAGAGTAGACTCAAACGGCAATAAAGACTATGTTGAGAATGTTGAAGATACTAGTACCAAACTTGCTACAGTTCTTGGAGTAACGCCAGATGAAATAAAAACAATATTGGTAAATGGTATTCAAAATAAGAAATATCAAGTTGAATTCGGAACTATGGGTAAAGGTCTTTCCGAACTTGCTAAGGAAGAAATAGATAAACTAGAACTTCAGGGAATAGACTTTACCAAGGATATAAAAAGATATTATCCTAATGGTGATTTTGCTTCATATTTAATTGGCTACACAGTTAACAAGACAGATAAAGATGGTAATAATTGGATTACTGGTGAGATGGGTATTGAAGAATACTATAACGATACACTAAAAGGTAAAACAGGTTTTGTTACTTATGAAAAAGATAAATATGGCTACAAGATTGCCAATGGCCGTGAATATGTAGAACCCGCTGAAGATGGTAATGATATCTATCTAACTATCGATAGTAATATTCAGCTATTTTTACATAATGCTGTGAGAGAGGCTCAAGACTCTTCTGAGGCCGAATGGGTCCTAATGGCCGCAATGGATGCAAAGACTGGTAAGATCCTAGGCTATTCTAGTACTCCAAGTTTCGATCCCAACTTAAGAAATATGACCTCATACATTGATCCACTTGTAACCCTTACTTACGAGCCGGGTTCAACAATGAAGATATTTAGTTATATGTGTGCCATTGACTCAGGTAACTACGATGGAAACACTACATATACTTCAGGTAGTAAAACTTACACCTCAGAAAATGGCGGTAAAGATGTAACAATATCTGACTGGAGAAAAGAAGGGTGGGGTACCATTACTTACGACCAAGGTTTTGCACTTTCCTCTAACATAGCGGTTGCCAACATAGTGGAATCAGTAATAACTAAAGAAGATTTAAGAGCCTGCTACGAAAAATATGGCTTTGGTTCTAAGACAGGTTTCACCCTAAAAAGAGAGGAACCAGGTAACATAAATTATAAATATCAAATAGAGGCTGCTACTGCTGGTTATGGCCAAGGTATAACAACAACACCAATACAACATCTTGAAGCTCTAACATCCATTGCCAACAATGGTGCTATGTTAAAACCCTTTGTAGTAGACAAAATAAAAAATCCTACCACCGGTAAAGTACTTGAACAAAACTCAAAAACAGAAGTTAAAAATATAGCAAACTCTGCTACTATCGAAAAAATGAAGCAATTAATGGCTAGTGTTATAAATGGTGATAATACTAATTCAACTGGTTATGCTTATCGTATGGATGGTTATAGCCTAATAGGAAAGACTGGTACTGCTCAAATATTTGATTATACCAAAGGCAAATATATGAGTGGTTCATCAGATTACATATATTCATTTTCCGGTATGTTCCCAGAAAACGACCCTGAAATAATACTATATGCTGCGATTAAAAGACCAAAAGATGGGACTAATTATATAGTTCCAATGGTAAAAGAAGTAGAACAAAATATTACCAAATATTTAAATATTGAAGAGAAAGATAGCGAAAAAAAATCATACACAGTAGAACCCTTTTATAACAAGAACGTTTCAGATATTAAGACTTATCTAGAGAATAAAAATATTAAAGTACTTGTAATTGGAGATGGTACTAAAGTTATTAATCAGTATCCTGGTATTAATAATATTATATATGAAGATGATTTAGTAGTGCTAAAAACTAATAACTATGATAATAAAATGATTAATTTGAATGGTTATTCTTATAAAGAAGCCGATAACATCCTTAGATTAATGGGAGTTAGTTATATGCTTGAAGGTAATGGCTATGTATATGAACAAAGTATACCTGAAGGTGAAACAATTACCGATACAGTAACTATTAAATTAAAAAATAAATATATAGAATAGAGGTAATAGTATGAATGAAGAAACAAATGAAATATCTAAAATTTTATATACAATACTAATAATAATTATATGCATTATACTAGGAGTATATCTTGGTAAGTTAATTATGGGTTAAGAAGAGTAATCTTCTTTTTCTTTTTATTCTCAGTTCGAGCCTGTAGTCTCTCACTGTTAAACACAGCCTAAGGTCTGCGTTTAAAACTATTTTGTTATTTTCTACTTGTAATTACATACGTTTTATGATAGTAAAATACTCATACGAAAGTAGGCAGTTAATGAAAGAATTACCAAATAATGTAATTAGAAATTGTAATGAAAAGAAATTACTTAATTTAAAGAGAATTGTACTTGATTATATAAAAGAATTTAAACTAGAGGATATTACATGGAAATCTTTAACTAAAGAAAAAATGAGAAAATTTCTTTTTGATAATTATTATATCAATAATAATTTTATTACTTGGAATGATAATGATACTATTTTTGGTATGCATTATCTTCAGTGGCATTTATATACCGATAAGTATTTTATAGGTACAATAAAAAATAATATTGATAAGGAAACGATTGTTGGATGTATTAGCTATTTTAATTATCATAAAATATATGGTAATGTAAATTATATTAGTACTGTAGAAATTAATTACTTTTATCAAGGTATGAAACTATTAAATGAACTGTATAAGAATTTTATTAATGAATTAGATTTTGAGCACCTACTGCCCGTTGCAACCGTTGACGGAAGAGGAAAACCGTTTCTTGTTCGACACCGCCGACTTGATGATGCAGTATCCGACCATCCCATGTAACGACTGCAAATACTGTATGCCTTGTCCTTACGGTATCGATATTCCGGGAATTTTGCTTCATTATAATAAATGTGTGAACGAGGGGAATGTCCCTCAGAGCGGACAGGATGAAAACTACCGCAAAGCCCGTCGGGCTTATCTGATCGGGTACGACCGCAGTGTACCGAAACTCCGCCAAGCAGATCATTGTACTAGTTGCAACCAATGTAATCCACACTGTCCGCAGGGAATCGATATTCCGAAAGAACTACAGCGAATCGATCGTTTCGTCGAACAACTGAAACAAGAGACATTATAAATCCAAACAGCCGTCCCGATTTCGGACGGCTGTTTCTGTGTCCAAAAACACCGTCTTGATCCTCGGAAATTATATTCCCCCCTTTAAAAGTAATTTCCTCTGAGGTTTAAACACCATATAGTTGAATACCAGAAACACCGTAGTTCCTAACAGGGCAAAAAACGAACCGATCAATGCCGTACTTTCCAGCCCTGCCCCATGTTCGATCGACAATCCTCCAAAATAAGCCCCCACGGCATTCCCCAAATTAAAAGCAAGCTGGACCATCGCCCCGCCCATCATCTCTCCGCCAGGAGAATATTGAAGCAACAACAATTGCTGTGGAGAAGAAACTGCAAACAGGCAACCAGTACAAACGCACATCAGCAAAGCGGACAAAAAGCCGTACGAAGCAAAAAAATAAATCAGCAGAAGTGATGCAAACATCAGAAACTGCATGGACATCGCTACGATACCAGGTGTAAAACGATCAGACAAATGCCCTCCCAAATAGTTACCGACACACATGCTCTCACCCGCCAGCAACATCAATACAGGCATTGTCCCGACACTGAAACCGGACACCTCCGTCATTAACGGATTGACATAGCTATACCAGCAAAAAGCTCCCCCGTTTCCTAACATGGTAGCAGCAATCAGCATCCACGGTTCCGGCCTTCTCAAAAAACGAAACTGCCCTTTCAGATTCGTCGCCGGCAGGGCGGGCAAAACAGGAACCCACCTCCGGATAAACCAAATCGTTACGCCACCCCACAACGCTGCAATCACAAAAACCAAACGCCAGGACAGAAAGTGCCCCAGGAAATTCCCGGCCGGGACACCGAACAAATTGGCAATCGTCATCCCCATAATCATAATAGCTACAGCAGAAGTGCTTTTCCCTTTCTCCGCCAAACGGCTGGCAACAATCGAACCGACTCCGAAATAAGCCCCATGCGGCAACCCCGATACAAACCGGGCACACAACCCCATCCAATAATCGGCCGACAGAGCCATAAGCAGATTCCCGGCAACAAAAAGCCCAACCAAAGCGAGCAAGATCGTACGTAGCGGCCAACTCCTGGCCACCACCACTACCAACGGCGCTCCCACACATACACCCAACGCATAAGCCGAAATAAGATGACCGGCTTCGGATAAGGAAATATCAAATCCTGCCGCCACATCCGGCAAGATACTCATCATAATAAACTCTGCAATCCCCAGCCCAAATGTGCCAAAAGACAATGCATACAAACCTTTCTTCATAACCTAATTCAATCTTTCTGTTTTTCCGGCCGCAAAGAAACAACAAAATTATTAAGTGTAATTGTCGCAGATTATGCAATTATTGTCTAATTTTACTGTGTTTTATCAGAAAGTTCATCCGACATGCACGAGAAACTAAAATTCGAACAAATCAAAAAAGATAGTTGTGCCTCATTACGCTACGATTATTCCAGCTTGTACCCGAAAGACGAAATGCCTCTTCATTTTCATCCCGAAATAGAAATATGTTATGTTGTGAAAGGTTCAGGCTACCGGATGATAGGCGACTTTCTGGAGCCGTTCGAGGAGGGAGAAGTCGTACTGGTCCCGACCAACCAACCACATTGTTGGATGTATAACCCCGAAAGCTGCGAGCCTGATGGAAAACGGAGATGCATAGTTGTGCAATTCAATCCCGACTTGCTACAAACCGGCCTGTCTTTTTTTACCGAATGGGAATATGCCGCTCACCGGTTATCGGCAATCCAGCAAGGCATCCTGCTGACAGGCGAAACAGCCGGAAAGATCAAATCCTGCTTAGAAGAAATGAACCTCCTGAATGCAAGCGAAAGGATGCTGATGTTGATCCGCATCCTGCAACAAATCGGAACCACAACCGATTTAATCCCTATCGGTTTGCAGGAAACGGTATTCAACGGCATTACCAAAAATATGAGACGCATGCAACTGATCTTCAAATACGTCATCGAGCATTACAAGGAGAAAATAACTCTTTCGGACGCCGCAAATGTAATCAGTATGAGTACAACGGCATTCTGCTCGTTTTTCAAACGTGAAACAGGCAAAACGTTTACAAACTTCATCAACGAATACCGGATAGAGGCCGTTGGCACTTTACTCCGCAACTTTCCGGATAAGGACATTAACGAAATAGCCTGGCAATGCGGCTTCACCGACATTCCCTACTTCAATCGTTATTTCAAAAAGATGAAACAGATGACTCCGAAACAATGGAGATACAAAATACAATAAAAAAAGAATATCCTAATATGAATGCAGAAATTATCCGATTCTTAGACGATTTACGACGCAACAATAATACCGTTTGGTTCCATGAAAATAGAGAACGATATGACAAACTTCGCTGTGCTTTTATCAACGAAGTACAAGAGTTAATCGAACGAATCAGCGTATTTGATCCTGATATACGGGGATTGGATGCACGGAAATGTCTGTTCCGTATTAATCGCGACATCCGCTTCAGCCTCGACAAGTCGCCTTACAAGACTTATATGTCAGCCTGTATTGCTCAAGGATTACCTCATAGTATCCGGGGAGCTTACTACTTTCATCTTGAACCGGAATACTGCGTACTGTCCGGTGGTATCTGGTATCCCAAACCGGAAATATTGAAAGTCCTTCGACGTGAAATATACAATAACATAGATGAATTTGTTTCCATCATCGAAGAGCCTTCCTTCAAAGCTCTGTACCCGTCACTCGAAGGGGACATGCTAAAACGTATCCCGGCAGGTTTCCCCTCCGATTCTCCTTACGGTCATATATTAAGGCACAAAGACTTCAGCGTTATAGGTATTAAGCCCGACAGTTTTTTCAGCCAGCCGGACTGGATGGAAGAAACCATCGATTGTTTTCGAAAGCTTCTTCCATTCAACCGCTTCCTGAATGAAATTGTGGATGAATATATGGGAAATCTGTAAAAACACTATTTTCCGCAAATATCCTTAAACGGACAATACATGCAGGCTTTGCCGTTCGGGGTTTGCACGAATGGGGTTTCTGTGTCGAAGATTTCATCCAAGCAATTTCGCAGGCTGTCTTCAAAATCCGTGCGATAGTTGGCGAAGTCCAAAACCTGTTCTGTTTTGAACCGGTCTGTACGATGGTAAATTCCAGGATCGAAAGAGGAAGAAAAGAGGGTCCTCATATAATAGATACCCGGCTGAATAGCTGTTGAAAGCTGAACTGACCTGTTATACATCCATGCATACATAAAGACCTGCATAACCGCTTTGGAACGATCCGTATCTGCTTTGTCGAAAAGAGCTTCTACAGAGGTAAACTGCGTCGTCCCGCTCCCACTCTTATAGTCAATAATGCGGACGACATCGCGTACCTCGTCTATACGGTCTATAAATCCTTTCAACTGGATATTGCTTTTATCCGTCAATGGAAAAAGGCATTTTATCTTCTTTTCCGATTCGATATAACGGAAAGGAGTCTGTTTTGCGTCACGTTCCAGCACTTTCTCCACAGATTGGCGAATCATCTCGCCGATCAGGAAGTTCTGTCCGGTGAGTGGACGAACAATGTCCGTTTTAAAGAAAATTTCGGCAAAGGCACGGGCAACTGCTCCCGTCAACATAGGCGTATCTTTTCGGATCGCTTTCAGCAGATCAGCCGTCACCATCTTTCCACAGAATGGCTGATACAATTCTTCCATCACCTTATGCAGGATACTTCCAAAAACATTACTTTCGATCGTCTCGCTTACCTCCTCTTCTTCACGTATTCCCTCGACAACGGAGAAATAGAATTTAAGCGGACAATCCAGATAGGTATTGACTGCACTCGCCGATACCGCAGGCTCCTCTGCTCTCCGCAAATCAGACAGACGGTTCATGACTTCCTCCGTCTTAGCTACCTGCAAGGCAGGAGTCTTGGAAGAAGAGACATTGTAAACAACCAACTTATTCTGTATCGGCTCCTCATAATGATAATGCAACTGATGCACGAAACGGCTAACCTCGCCTGTCTGCAATCCGTTGCTTCTTGTATCATAAAGCAGACTGACGTGGCTGGCACGATAAATCAAACGATAGAAATGATACGCCCAAACACTGTCCTGATGTTCGTATGTCGGCAAACCGAATCCACGACGAAGATTATAAGGAATAAATGAATTAGCCGCTTTCCTCAACGGGAAAATTCCTTCATTCATCGAAAGGATAATCAACCGGTCAAAGTCAAGCGCACGAGTCTCCAAAACACCCATGATCTGCAAACCGGAAAGAGGTTCACCTTGGAAAGGAATCGTAATTGTGTCCGTCACACGTTTCAGCAAACGGAAATAGGTGTCGATTTTCATTTCTACATTCGCCTCCCGCATGACTTCCTTCATCCGGTTAACCGTAGCGAAATAATGGAAGATAAACTCCTGTTCGATGTCGTTAATAGTTGAAAGTTGAGAGTTGAAAGTTGAAAGTGGCTCCGCGTCACTATTTACACTTTCACCTTCAACAGCTTTATTCAGTTCCTGCAACACGTTAATCAAATAATCGGAGAAAGTTTCCACCGCAGTCACCGGAGTAAAGAGGATGGACAACAATGGCGTCTTATTCAGATCGTCATACGATATGTAAATCTTGTTGTTTTCTGAAATATCTTTTACCAGATTAGAAACCATTTCCGGAGAAGTAGTCGAGATATACCGATGGTTCAGGATTGGCAAGACATCCCGGAAATAGAACACCGGCCTCCGGTCCACATAACGAATATTCTTTTGCAAAGCCAGAATATATTCCATCAAAGATGCGACCGGTGTACCGGCCAACGGATATCCCATCGTCACATTGATCCGTTTGATCTGTTCGGGAATGGCATTCAGAACCGGAATCAACAAATGTTCATCCGGCAGAATCACAGCCGTCCGCAACGCTTCTTCCGCACTCATTTCGTCTTCCTTGCAAAGCTCGTTCAGAATGCTGCACACTTGCTTTGCCTGTCCGATTCCGGAAGGGATGCCGATCACCTCGATCTTCTTTTTGTCGTCATCTTCATTGTCAATAGTCAATTGTCCATTTTCAATTAATTGCGACGGGAATTGCCGCAAATTGCGCTCCACGAAGTAAGAGGCTTTATTATCTGGGTCCGTCACTTTCGGAGAGGCGTAATCCCAGTAAAAATCAGCTATTCCCCGTTTTTGCAACCCGGAAAGGAAACGTTCTTCAGCCACCGAGAGGGCATTCAGTCCGACAAATACAACCTTTGTATAGGGCAGGTCGCAACATTCGTCTTTCTCCATCTGTTCGACAACTTCCCGGAAAATCATACCTTCATATCCTTTGCCTTCGGTGGCAAGCGCTTCCCGCAAATCGGTATATAGGGCATATAAAATCTGCCAGACCGCCAGAAATTGTTCCTGGTTGGGCGTATCTCCTTTCGGGTAAAAAGAAGACCAAAAAGTCCGGATAGCCGCAATTTGTTCAGGGCTCAGAAAACTAAAATCATTCTCTATCTCACGCAGGTCCGTCACATTGGTGAAGAGCATACGGGCATCTGCCATATATTTATCGATATCGTCAAAATCATTCAGCAGCATTTCCCCCCAATACAAGAACTCGTCGAACGTTTCGGAAGAACCACTATGTCTCAAATAAATATCATATAGTTTAAACAGCATGCTGATCCGATCGGCAGCCTGCTTTCCGCTCAACTGTACAAACAGATCGTTGATCGTCAGGATCGTCGGCGAGAAAAGAGGCTTCTCTGATACTTCCGACAAGTATTTCTGGAAGAACAGCCCGGTACGGCGATTCGGGAAAACAAAGGCCAGACGGCTCACTTCCGCCCCGTATTCAGAATAAAAAAGGGATGCAACCTGATATAAGAATGGTTTCATTAATTGTTTGGATTAATAAATGATGATTTATCAGTGTATATTACTGTAATATATTTTCTATCATTTGTATTTCTTCCGCTGAAAAGGCTGTATTTTGTAACGCCTTCAGGTTATCTATCAACTGTGCAACCGAACTGGCTCCCACCAAGACGCTCGTCACCCGGTCGTCTTTCAACAGCCAGGCAATCGCCATTTCCGCTAACGTCTGTCCGCGTTGTTTGGCAAGGTCATTCAGTTGTCTTACTTTATTTATTTTTTCTTCCGTCACCTGTTCACGTTGAAGATGGCCTGTAGATTTGGCCGCACGCGAATTATCGGGAATACCGTTCAGATACTTATCCGTCAACATGCCTTGTGCCAATGGCGAGAAGGCGATCATCCCTACTCCTTCCTGCTTCAACAGAGGCAACAAGTCCGGTTCGATCCTGCGATCCAGCATCGAATAACGCGCTTGATGAATCAAACAAGGCACACGATGTTCTTTCAATACGGCAAGTGCTTTTTCCGTCTGTCCGGCAGTGTAATTCGATATCCCGACATACAGGGCTTTTCCCTGGCGGACGATGTCAGCCAATGCTCCCATCGTTTCTTCGACCGGCGTCTGTGGGTCCGGACGATGCGAATAGAAAATATCCACATATTCCAATCCCATCCGCTTCAAACTCTGGTCAAGGCTTGCCATCAGATACTTGCGACTTCCCCAGTTGCCATACGGACCAGGCCACATCTCATATCCGGCTTTTGTGGAAATAACAAGTTCATCCCGATATTGTCCCAGACCTTTCTTCAGGATACGGCCGAAATTTTCCTCTGCCGATCCATACACAGGACCGTAATTATTGGCAAGATCAAAATGTGTAATCCCATTGTCGAAAGCGGCATACGCAATCTGAATAAAGTTACTGAACACATCTACACTGCCGAAATTATGCCACAATCCCAGAGAGATGACCGGCAATAGCAATCCGCTCCGCCCACAACGCCTATAAGCCATATCGGCATACCGGTTGTCATTTGCTTTGTACATTTCCATATAAAGATATTTTTATTACAATGAATCTTTTCTGATATACAAATATAATCAAGAATACGAAAAGAACGGGCAATTCGGATAAAATGATCGCTTCTCGGAGGAAACAACATCAACCGCGTAAAACAAAAAAAGGCTATCCATCACGGACAGCCAATCTTCATTGTTAACCTTAAATCTAATACCATGAAAAACACAGTGCAAATATAGAGAGTTTATGTTATGCAGCATAATATTTCCACAAAAAAAAGCTTTCTCTTAACCTGATTTAACCATTTCATGTTTTACAACATAATTTTTCATACACTTTTGACTTAGTCATTCCCTGCACAAGCAACAGACACATTATGATTGAAACAGCCTACAATACTGAATAAAAACGATCCAAACAAAAAAGCGACTGCCCGCACCGGGCAGTCGCCTCTTTCCTACCGATCTGCTAATGATCGGAAAATTAATTCTTACTTATTGAAACGTTCTTTCAATTTAGCCAACATATCCTGAGTCATGGAATCCAGATCATATTCCGGTTTCCAGCCCCATTCCTCACGGGCACACGTGTCATCCAAAGAGTTAGGCCATGATTCTGCGATAGCCTGACGTAACGGATCCACATCATATTCCATCTGGAAGTCAGGAACATACTTTTTGATGTTGTTGTAGATAATTTCAGGATCAAAGCTCATGGATGCAATATTGAAAGAGTTACGATGAACGAACTTCGTCGAATCGGCTTCCATAATTTCAATAGCTGCACGCAGACCGTCCGGCATATACATCATATCCATGAATGTACCCTGCTTGATCGGACATACGAACTTCTCACCTTTGGCAGCCGAATAATAGATATCAACTGCGTAGTCGGTCGTACCACCACCCGGAGGTGTCACATAGGAGATAAGTCCCGGAAAACGTACGGAACGGGTGTCGACGCCGAAACGGATGTTGTAGTAGTCACTCAACAACTCGCCTGAAACTTTCGTAACACCGTACATAGTACGCGGGGTACGGATCGTATCCTGCGGAGTCTTGTCTTTCGGCGTGTTATTGCCAAACACACCGATTGAACTCGGAGTGAATACAGCACAATGCATTTCACGTGCAACTTCCAATACGTTAAACAAACCGCCCATACCGATTTTCCAGGCAAGCTGCGGTTTTGCTTCTGCAACGGCTGACAGCAGTGCAGCCAAGTTATAAATCGTATCTACCTTATATTTGGACACAGTCTCAGCAATCTGCTGTTCGTTTGTAATGTCGACAATTGCAGAAGGTCCTGATTCCAGCAGTTCGCCTTTAGGCTCCTGTCCGGGGATGTAACCTGCTACAATGTTTCCACCGTAGATACCTCTCAACTTCATGGTTAACTCTGATCCAATCTGACCGGTAGAACCAATTACTAATACATTCTTCATTGCGTTTGATGTTCTTTTAAGTTTTTTCGATGGCAAAGGTATAGAGAATAAAAACATTCCGGTATGAATTTCTTGTATTTTTTAGCCTATATATTCAAAAAAAATATGACCTTTGCCGCATCGGCAGACAAATCAGAGACAAAGAAAAAAATGGTTTCAAGAATAATATTTTGCCACTTGTCTGCGATAATAGAGATATAATTGTCAACTTAATTAAAA
>OGFN01001034.1_pt1 | contig 11577 bp, 7 predicted proteins | sample 1570921 | NCBI WGS metagenome assembly OGFN01 (sample SAMEA2581940, study PRJEB24529) | metagenome | biome: Human gut stool | place: China | collected 2011
GAAAGCACTTCCGAATTTTCAAGTTTTAATTCTCAATTTATTTGTTACATTTGTATCTTATTTAAAAGAATATGGAAGAGCGGGAACTGATATTATTGTTGAAGCAGGGCAGCAAAGACGCATTTACTGCTCTGTATAAACAATACTGGAAACAGGTCTATAATTTCAGTCGCCTCTATTTGACCAGTGCCGATGCTGCCGAAGAAGTAGTACAGGAAGTCTTTATCAAAATATGGGAAACGCGTGAATTTCTTCGTGAAGATGACCATTTTAAAGGTTTGCTGTTTATTATCACCCGGAATCTGATCTTTAACCGGCATCGCAAGAATATGAATGAAGATTTCTACAAAGTCACGGTCCTTGCTGCATTGGAAGAACCGTATGATGTGGAAGAAGAAATTGATGCCCATAATCTCCAAGAATATATAGATCGCCTGATCGATGAATTGCCACCGCGCCGTCGTGAGATTTTTAACTTGAGCCGTAAGGAACAAAAGAGCTACAAAGAAATAGCTATCCTATTGAATATTTCAGAGAAAACGGTCGAAAATCAAATCAGCGAAGCCCTCAAGTACTTGAAGAAGAATATCACACTGCTTCTTTTCTTTATCTGATTTAATATATCCCGTATCCTATCTCTTATTATCATTTGAAATGCTCGTTTCATAGGGGATATTGTCATATTTTTTTGGAAATTTGTACTGTCAGGTACTAAAATGATCTGTTTTTTCCGGATTGAGTAGGGGGAAGAAGTAACTTGCGTGTATTTATATATGTAAAGCGATTGAAATGGAATACAAAGACAAAAAATATATACTAAAGAAACTAATGCAGGATGCGCTGACCGAAGAAGAGCGCATAGCCTTGCAATCATCTCGCCGGGTGACAAAAGAAATGGAGCGGCAATGGAATAATGCTCCGGATGCAGTGGAGAGCGATCGTCCGGACGAGCCATCTATCTGGCGGAATATTTGTAAAGAAGTCTGGCTGCATGATGAAGGACGGAAAGTTGTATTTTATAAGATATATAGTATGGTCGCCTCCATCTTATTGGTATTGGGTGTGGCAGGAACTGTTTATTTTGCGTTGCAGGACAAGGCGAATGTTCCAATGTATGTTGTAAGTTCCGGCATACAGAATATGGAATCTGTCTCTTTGCCGGATGGAACGAAAGTGCAGATGGGACCGGGTAGCCGTTTGGCCTATCCTACCAGTTTTTCTGGTAAGACGCGTGAGATAAGATTGGACGGGCAAGCCTTTTTCGATGTGGCGAAGAATCGTGAAAAACCTTTTATCGTCCATACGGAGGATATGAGTGTGGAGGCTTTGGGGACTGCGTTCGAATTGTTCAGCTACGAGGTGGAAAATAAGATGGAAGCGATTCTTTTGAATGGAAAGATCAAAGTAAGTGTGGCGGATAAGGAAACAGACCAAATGGAAGAATACTTCGTCTCTCCCGACGAAAAGATCTTGGTGGACCGGCAGACCGGCAAGATCACCAAACAGATTGTGGATGCCGACAAATACACCGCTTGGCGCAAACAAAAGATGCTGAGCTTCGAAAACGAAAAACTATCCATGATCATCCCACGTCTCGAACAGTGGTACGGCAGAAAGGTGATGTGCCAAAAAGATCTGGCTGATAAATACCGGTTCACTTTCAAAGTGAGGGATGAGTCGCTAGAAAAGATACTGATGTTGATTCAACTGTCTTCTCCATTAAAATATAAAGAAATAGAGGATGGTAATTATAGTTTGACCCGTTAGTCATGAACTTGCAATAATTTTTTTTCTAATTTATTGCAATAAGAATAGGGGGAAAAGATTTTTTATGTGTATTTATTATAAAAAGATTAATTTTGAAATAATAGTATAATATTAAAATCTGAAAAATGCCTATGAGAAAGGATATTTGTTAACCTAAAAAATTGGAGGATGTCGGCAAACACCCTCCAATTCGAGATTTCGACTACATGTCCATACTTAAATATTCAAACCGTGGAATGGGCATGCTAATATTCATCAAAAACATTACAAAGTTATGAAAAAAAGTAATGAACGGGCACTTTGTGTCCCATTATTAAAAAAAACTAAGCGTATCATGAAACTCACGACCTTATTTTCTTTAGGTGTCGCTTGCTGTATATCTGCTTCAACTTATGCGCAGGGTTATAAATTATCCATGAATAAGCAGAATAGCAGTATCATTGAGATTTTGAAAGACATTGAAAACAATAGTGAATTTACATTCTTTTTCAATGACAACAAAGTGAATGTAAATAAAAAGGCGAGCATCAATGTAAAAGATGCGACTTTGGATGAAGCGCTGGCTCAAGTACTGAAAAATACCGGTTACGATTATCAAATTATAGATCGACAAGTATTGATAAAGACAGCTTCGTCCTCTGTTTCTTCCGTGCCCAGTGTACAACAGAATCAAAAAGCGATTACCGGTATTATTAAAGATGTAAACGGTGAACCAATTATTGGTGCAAACGTTGTTGAAAAAGGTACGACAAACGGTACCGTTACCGATATCGAAGGGAGGTTCTCCCTTAATGTTGCACCTGGTGCAACATTAGTAGTTTCTTATATAGGATATACTACAAGCGAAATAGTTGTTGGCAATAAAACAGATTTGGCGATCAGTTTGAAAGAAGATTCTGAAATGCTGGATGAAGTGGTTGTTGTCGGTTATGGAACCATGAAGAAAAAAGATTTGACAGGTGCTGTTGCTGCTGTTAAAGGTGATGATTTGGCTGCCCGCAAAACGACTCAATTATCTACAGCCTTACAAGGTGCTGCTTCTGGTGTCACAGTAACACGTGATAATAGTGCTCCTGGAGCAACTGCTAGTATACAAATTCGAGGTGTGACGACTATTGGTGAGACAAGCCCTTTAGTGATTGTAGATGGAATTCCAGGGGATATTAATCAAGTGAATCCAGAAGATGTAGAGAGTATGTCCGTTTTGAAAGATGCGGCATCTGCTTCAAAGTTTTCTGCATTGGATGAAGCTGGTGTGATTGTAATCACGACAAAACGTGCAAAACAGGATGATTTATCCCTAAACTATAATTTCGAATATGGTTGGGAAATGCCGACTAAATTACCAGAATATGTTGGTGCTCAGCGATACTTGGAAATGATAAATGAAACGCGTTTTAATGATAATAATTCAGGTGGTTGGTATCAGGCTTATTCTGAAGACCAAGTGAATAATTGGGTGAAAAATAATGCAACAAATCCAGATGCTTATCCTATAGTGGATTGGCAGGATGCAATTTTGAAAAGTTCTGCTCCACGTCAGACTCATTCGATTAATATTGCTGGAGGTAGCAAAGTTGTGAAAACGAAAGCCTCTTTCCGATATGACAAGACAGATGGTCTTTATGAAAATAGAGGATATGAGCGTTATATGATTCGTATCAATAATGATTTTAAAATAAATAAATGGCTTGAAGCTCATTTAGATGTAAATTATAAACGTTCAAAATCGGAAGAACCACATACGAATCCGATGGAATTGAATTTTCGTGCAACAGCTCCAATTTATGCAGTTCGTTGGAGTAATGGATTGTGGGGAGATGTCAAAGATGGAGAAAATCCATTGGCAATGATAACAGATGGTGGGTTAAAAACTTCATGGCATAATCGTTTAGGAGGTAAGGCTGCTATCGATATAACTCCGATTGAAGGATTAAAAATATCAGGAGTTATAGCACCGACATATAATTTTAATAAGGTGAAAAGTTTTGTAAAACAAGTACCTTATACCTATGCCAATGATCCAACTACAGTGAAAGGTTATATGGCTGGTTATAGAACGACAAAATTGACTGAAAATAGAAATGATGATTATGATGTAACTACACAATTTTTTGCAAATTACAATAAATCGTTCGGTTGCCATGATCTTTCAGCAATGATTGGTTATGAAGATTATTATGCTTTTGGGGAAAATTTGAGTGCATCTCGTGATCAGTATGAATTGACAAATTTCCCTTATTTGGATTTGGGACCTGAAAATTTGAGAGATAATGGTGGTAATGCAGAAGAGTACGCTTATCGTTCTTTTTTTGGACGAATCACTTATAGTTATGCCAATCGTTATTTATTGCAGGTAAATTTCCGTCGTGATGGCTCTTCTCGTTTTGCTCCGGATAGTAGATGGGCAAATTTCCCTTCTTTTTCTGCTGGTTGGGTTATGAGTGAAGAGAAGTTTATGCAAGATTTAAATTGGAATTGGTTGTCATATTTGAAATTAAGAGGTTCTTGGGGTACATTAGGTAATGAACGTATTACACGAATTGATGATAATAATAAACAAAATTATTATCCATATCAGTCAGCTTTAAACTTTGGTTCTGGTCTATTTTACAATGGAAACTCAGTGAGTTCTTTATTGACTGCTGCTCAGCAATATTATGCAGTTCGTAATATTTCTTGGGAAACAACAGAGACTTGGGACATTGGTTTGGATGCAAATTTCTTGGATAGCCGTTTGCATTTTAATTTCGATTTCTATAAAAAGAAAACGAAAGACATTTTGTTGGCTTTGGAAATTCCTAAATTTATAGGATATGATAATCCGTTTGTGAATACTGGGAATATGGAAACTACAGGTTATGATATTGAATTGGGATGGCGAGACCAAGTGGGGGATTTTAGTTATTCTGTTTCTGCTAACCTTTCTGACTTCGTGTCAAAGATGGGTGATTTAGGTGGTACGGAATTTTTAGGTGAAAAAGTGAAAATGAAAGGTAGTGAGTTCAATGAGTGGTATGGCTATTTGAGCGATGGACTCTTTTTGACTCAAGAAGATGTTGATAATTCGCCTAAATTGAATAATAATGTAAAAGTTGGTGATATCAAGTATAAAGATATTTCTGGTCCGGATGGTGTACCTGATGGTAAAATTTCTTCGGAATATGACCGTGTCTGTTTAGGAGGGTCATTACCCCGTTATACATTTGGTGTCAATTTTGCTGCATCATATAAAGGCTTTGATTTGGCTATGATGTTCCAAGGTGTGGGAAGTCAAAATGTTCGTATTAATAGTAATATGATAGAAGGTTTGAGAAATAACTGGTGTGGCTTCCCTTCTATTTTGGAAGGTAATTATTGGAGTGTGAACAATACTGATGCAGAAAATGCGAAAGCAATATATCCTCGTTTGACTCGTAATAATATTGATTCTAATATGGCGATGTCTGATTTTTGGATGTTCAATGGGAGATATTTAAGAATGAAAAACTTAACATTAGGATACACACTTCCTTCTGTATTGACAAAGAAAATAAGTATGGAATCTGTTAGGTTCTATGTGTCTGGTAACGATTTATTCTGTTTAAGCAAGTATCCGCATGGATGGGATCCGGAAGTCAGTACTACTGGTTATCCTATTACTACATCGGTGTTGTTAGGGGTATCGGTTAACTTTTAAAAAGGAAAGATTATGAAACGAAATAATATTATAGTTTATTTATTCAGTGGAGTAACGTTGTTTTCTGCACGTCATGATTTGGATTTAAGCACATTGTCTAATGGTTCAACTGAAAATTGGTATTCAAATGAAACTGAAATAGAAATGGCTGTTAATGAATTGTATAGAGATACATTTTGGCCGTTGGATGAAGAAGGTAATACCGATTGGTCTGACGATAAGATTTATCGTGAAAATTTGACACCTTTTCAAAATGCAACATTGAATGGGCAAACAGATAAGGTAAAAGATTTGTGGTCCAAGCAGTATAAGGTTGTATCACGTGCTAACAGTATTATATTAAAGGCGGATCGAGCTATTGAAGCTGGTGCAATGGAGTCGAAGATTAATGCTTATGTTGCTGAGGCTCGTTTTCATAGAGCATGTGCGTATGCAAAAATGTCTTCTAAATATGGTGATGTTCCATTAGTGGTAGATGATGTTGATATTGATAAAGGTATGTCAATGGGACGTACGGATTTAGCAACTGTGAAACAGTTTGTTTATGACGAATTTGATGCAGCTGCAAATGCCTTGCCAACAACATATTCAGGTATTAAAAGAGCCACAAAGGGAGCAGCATTGGCTATGAAAGCCCGTTATGCTCTTTATATGGGTGATTATGATGTGGTTGTTGCAGCGACTAAGGCTGTTATGGATTTGAATGTTTATTCTTTGCATAAAGATTATGGAGATTTGTTTTTGACTACAACCAAGAATGCAGAAGAATCTATTTTTTTAATTCCACGATCAATAGAATATAATCTTGTGATGGATGTACATGGTTGGCTGCCGAGAAATCATGGAGGATATGCGGTTCCGAATCCGACTTGGGATTTGTTTGCTTCGTATGTTTGCACAGATGGACTTCCGATTGACGAATCTCCTTTGTTTGATCCACATGACCCCTTTAAGAATCGTGATCCACGTTTGAGCATGACAATTGTCCCGTTTGGAGAGAATTTTATGGGTATTGAATTTAATCCACATCCAGAAGCATTGGAGGTTATGAATTATAAGACAGGACAGATGATTAAGAATAATGATACTCGTGCTGTTGCTCAGTATGCTTCTTATAATGGATTGGTTTGGAAGAAAGGTATGGATGAAACATGTTTGGAAAATGCAAACAAGATTGATCCAGATAAAATCATTATGCGTTATGCTGATGTTCTGTTAATGTATGCAGAAGCAAAAATTGAATTAAATCAGATAGATCAGTCTGTTTTGGATGCTATGAATGAGGTGCGTGCAAGAGCTTATGGCGTCGATAAATCAGCTGTGGATCAGTATCCGGCTTTTACATCTATGGATCAGCAAACATTAAGAAGTCAATTACGCATGGAAAGACGTATGGAGTTTGCTAATGAAGGGCTGCGTTATATGGATTTGATGCGTTGGAAGTTGATGGACAAAGTAATGAGTAAGAAGGTTTATATGATGTTGTATCCGGCCTCATTATTAATAGAAAAGGTTGTTAGTCAAGGTGATTGGTTTTGGCCTTTTGCCCCGGATATTGATGAAAATGGTTTGGCTGATTTTTCTAAATTAGAAGCTGCAGGTAAAATTGCTTCTATTGCAGAGAAAAAGTGGGATGATCGTCAATATTTATGGCCTATACCAACAACTGAAATTCAGATAAATACCAATATGAAACAGAATCCGAATTATTAAATATAACAGATAAGTTGTAGAAGGCATTTTATATATTAAAAAATAAAATGCCTTTCTTTTTCTAAAAAAAGCAATTATTATGACTAACAGAAGAAACTTTGTTAAACAAGCCGCAGCGGTGATGGCGGTGGCTGCTATGCCGGGGGTAATACAGTCGGCTTCGGAAGAACGAGAGAAAGGTCTGACATTGAAACGTTCCCAAATAAAGGTGGACGATCAATGGGATGTAATCATTGTTGGAGGTGGTCCGGCTGGATGTACGGCGGCTATTGCTGCGGCTCGTGAAGGAGCAAAGACTTTACTAATAGAAGCGATGGGACAGTTGGGAGGAATGGGGACAGCCGGAATGGTTCCTGCTTGGTGTCCGTTTTCCGATGGTGAAAAGATTATATATAAAGGACTTGCTGAGAAAATTTTTAGAGAATCGATGAAGGGTGTGTCTCATGAACCTGAAAATAAATTGGATTGGGTGAGTATCAATCCTGAATATCTGATGTCCATTTATGATCGGATGGTAACGGAATCTGGAGCTAAAGTATTGTTCTTTTCTCGGTTAGCGGCGGTCGAGATGTCGTCGGATGATACTATTGATGCGATCATTGTTTCGAACAAGGCAGGTTTGGTGGCTTTTAAAGGTAAAGTATATATAGATGCGACAGGAGACGGAACGGTAAAAGCATTAACACCGAGGAGGGTTCAGTACAGATGTCCAGTTTATGCTTTTCTTTTGCAAACATCGATTCTTATGATTATATAAATGGTCCGACACTTTATGTTTGGAAAGATGAAAGCACACCGCTTTATAAAGCGGTCCGGTCGGGAAAATATCCTTTGGTAGATACTCATTTTTGTAATAATCTAGTCGGTCCGGATGTCATTCAATGTAATGCGGGACATATGACGGTTGACACGACAGATCCTTGGGCTATTTCTGAAGCAATGATTTTGGGACGGCAGAAAGCTGTTCAGTATCTGGAAGCCATGAAAGATGTCCGGCCGTCTACCTTTTCCAATGCTTTTGTCGTGAAAACGGCTTCACTGCTTGGAGTTAGGGACAGTCGTCGGATAGAGGGCGATTATATTTTTACGGTAGAAGATTGGAGACAGCGGAAATCTTTTGAAGATGAGATCGGGCGTAACTGCTATTACATAGATGTCCATAGCGGAAAACATAAACCTGAGCATTATAAAAAAGGTGAATCTCACGGTATTCCGTACCGTTGTCTGACTCCTAAAGGAATTAAGAATTTGTTGACTGCCGGTCGTTGTATATCGACAGATGAACAAGCTTTTGGCAGTACCCGTGTGATGCCTTGTTGTTTAGTGACAGGAGAAGCAGCTGGAATGGCTGCCGCGCATGCAATCAAGCAAACAAGAAACGATGTCCATAAGATTGATACTTCTTATTTGAGGAAAAGATTGAAAGAGGAAGGACAACTGATTTTGTAATATAGGAATGCTTTTTCATAATTTATAAATATTGATTTTTATGAAACAATGGTGGTTTATTATATTGTTGATCATTTCTTTTCCTCTGAAAGCGGATAACATATTTGTTGAAGCGGAAAGTTTTGATTGTAGAGGAGGATGGGTTTTGGATAATCAGTCTATGGGACAAATGGGGTCTCCTTATTTGTTGGCACATGGATTAGGGGTTCCGGTTGAAAATGCTTCGACTGTGATCCGCGTTGAAAATGGAGGAAAATACCGTGTGTGGGTTAGAACCAGAGATTGGGTGAAGCAATGGGATCAAACGGCTTCTCCCGGACGTTTTGAGCTATTGCTGAATGGAAAAGCGTTGGAGGTGACGTTTGGCACGGAGAGAGCGGAATGGCATTGGCAGGATGGTGGAACGATTTGTTTGAAAACTGGTGAAAACCGGGTTGAACTACGTGATCTGACAGGTTTTGATGGTCGTTGCGATGCTATTTTTTTTACCTCGGCATTGGAGATGCTTCCTCCTGATGGGAAAGAAGAATTGACTGTTTTTCGTCGGAATATGTTGGGATTACCTGAAAATCCGGAAGATGCGGGAGAGTTTGATTTGGTTGTTGTCGGTGGAGGCATTGCGGGATGTTGTACAGCCCTCAGCGCAGCCCGTCTTGGATGTAAAGTCGCTTTGATCCAGAATCGTCCGGTTCTGGGAGGAAATAATAGTTCGGAGGTTCGTGTCGGACTTTCCGGATTGATCGCTCAGCAACCATATCCGAATTTGGGAAATCTTGTGGATGAACTTGGTCCTGTCGGGCATTGGAATAATTGGGAAGCAAAACGGGATTCTTCGTCAGTCAGGAGTCGGCAGATTATGAAAATATTACATCAGTATCCGGAAAAGACAATTCATAATGCAGGACCTGCATCTAATTATGAGGATGAGAAGAAATTTGCTTTGTTACAGAATCAGGAAAATTTGAATTTATTTCTAAATACACAGGTAGTTGATGTTAAAAAAAATGGAAATAAGATAGTTTCTGTCATCGGAAAAAATATAATATCGGGAAAAGAATATATATTTAAAGCTCAATTATTTTCTGATTGTACTGGAGATGGAGAAGTCGGTTTTCTTGCTGGAGCAGATTATCGTATGGGAAGAGAAAGTAAAGAGGAAACAGGTGAACCTAGAGCTCCTTTAACATCAGATCTATTGGTTATGGGAACTTCCGTGCAATGGTATGCTGAAGATACCCGTAATGTTTCTGATTTTCCGGATTGTCCCTGGGCTATCCGTTTTGATGAGAAAACTTGTATTCCTATAACCCGTGGAGACTGGGACTGGGAAGCCGGATTGAACAATGATCAGATAACAGAAATAGAATATATCCGGGATCATGCTCTTCGTGCAGTTTACGGTAATTGGGATTTCTTGAAGAACAAGAGTGAAAAGAAAGATCAATTTGCCAAGAAAAAGTTGGCATGGGTTGCTTATATAGGGGGGAAACGTGAATCTCGTCGTCTGATGGGCGATCTTGTTTTACGGGAACAAGACATATTGAATGATATTCAATATGAAGATGCGACATTCACTACGACTTGGGGAGTCGATCTTCATTATCCCAAACCGATACAGGGGATGAAAGAGGAACCATTTCTGTCTTATTGCGATGTACAGGAGATAAAACCGTATGCAGTTCCATATCGCTGTCTGTATTCCCGGAATATCGGGAACTTGTTCATGGCAGGTAGGGATATAAGTGTGACTCATGTTGCATTGGGTACTGTGAGGGTTATGAGAACTGGTGGTATGATGGGAGAAGTGGTGGGAATGGCAGCCTCTTTGTGTAAGAAATATCATACGGATCCCAGAGGCGTGTATGAGAAATATTTATCGGATTTGAGAATTTTGATGAAGCAGGGTGTTGGCAAATCAGGTTTTCCGGAAGCTGAAAGTATTGACTAATGTAAATATATTTATCATGAAAACGTTTATAACATTATTACTATTATTGAGTTTTGGATCGGTTCGAGCAGCAGACCTTTTTATTGAAGCCGAAAGTTTCAGTAACAAGGGTGGTTGGAAGGTTGACCAGCAGTTTATGGATTTGATGGGGTCTCCTTACCTTTTGGCGCATGGGATGGGTGTACCCGTCGATGATGCCTCTACGGAAGTAACGTTTCCTGAAAAAGGAGAATATTATGTATATGTTCGGACCTATAACTGGACTTCCCCGTGGAAAAAAGGGGAAGGTCCCGGTAAATTCAGTTTGTCTGTCGGAGGAAAGAAGATGACTTCTCCATTGGGAGCGGAGGGTTCTGCCTGGATGTGGCAGATAGCAGGAAAGGTGTCTGTCAAGAATCTGAAAACTGTAATCAAATTGCATGATTTGACGGGATTCGACGGTCGTTGCGATGCGATCTACTTTACCACGGAAGCTGGCAAGATGCCTCCGTCGGATGTAAAGGAACTGGAAGCATTCCGTCGTCAAGCATTGGGATTACCGGATGAAGCACCGGTTGCCGGCGAATATGATCTTGTAGTCGTGGGAGCCGGTATAGCCGGGATGAGTGCCGCTGTGTCGGCCGCCCGTCTGGGTTGCAGGGTAGCTTTGATTAATGACCGTCCTGTGGTAGGTGGTAATAACAGTTCGGAGATACGTGTCCATTTAGGAGGCCGTATCGAAGAAGGAACTTATAAGGAACTTGGCGGTCTGCAGAAAGAATTTGGTCCGGAAAAGGGAGGAAATGCACAACCTGCAGAATATTATGAAGACCAGAAGAAAATGGATTGGCTAGCAGGTGAAAAGAATGTGTCTCTTTTCCTGAACTTTCGTGCGATAGGGGTGACAAAGGAAGGTGATAAGATCACATCGGTTATTGTCAAACACATCGAAAGCGGTAAAGAACTGAAGTTCGAGGCTCCTCTGTTTTCTGATTGTACGGGAGACGGGACGATCGGTTACTTGGCGGGGGCCGACTACCGT
>OGFN01001037.1_pt1 | contig 11555 bp, 10 predicted proteins | sample 1570921 | NCBI WGS metagenome assembly OGFN01 (sample SAMEA2581940, study PRJEB24529) | metagenome | biome: Human gut stool | place: China | collected 2011
CAGTCCCTGCTCCCGGGTCAGTACCCTATTCTCCGAGTCTTGATTCGCCATTCTCTTTCACGATTACCAGTTTATGCGGATACCCCTCCGCCACATTCCCGTGCGAGACGACCAGCACGGTACCGCCGAGCGAGTTCAGCGCCTCGAACATGGAGGCCAGCCCCGCTTCATCGACCGCCTCGAGTATCTCGTCCAGCACGAGCAGATCCAGTCCCTTGTCCCCGTCGCAGTTGCTGTTCACGAGTTTCTGCATGGCAAGGATGGTCGCCAAATTCACACGGGCGGCTTCGCCTGCCGAAAACTTGCCGAACGAGCCGCAGTCCATGCCGTCGCGCAGCAGTGAGATGGAGATTTTCTCCCTTACCTTACCACTCTTGAGGACGGTATACCCGTCGAAGCGGATACGGATGTCGCTGCCGATGTCTTGCAGGAACTCGTTGGTGATACGGCTGAGCGCCTCGATTTTCGTGTTGGCCAGATAGGTCTTGAACTGCACGAACCGTTCCCGCTGTATCTCCAGGGCACGGACCCGGGCATCGACGGCCGTCTTGCGCCCTGCCGCCTCGTTGGACTTCCCGCGCGTTTCACGGAGAGTGTCCTTGAGCGATTGTATGAGGTCGGGTGAAGCCGCCTCATCCAGCTCCCGGATCGTGGCCTGCAAAGTGTCGATGGCGCAGGCCGCAGCCTGTATATCTTCCTTGCCTACCCGTATGCCGCGGTTCAGTGCGGCATTGCGCTCGTCTATGAATCCGAACACCTCGTCGAATACCTTGCGGCGGACACCTTCGATTTCACTTTGCAGGGCGGTAATTTCGGAAGCGATGCGTTTATGCCCGCTTTCCACCTCTTCCACGTGGCGGGTGGCATTCCTGATGGCCCGTTCGTGCCCGGCCAGCTGCTCCTCCCATCCGGTGCGTCTGCCTTCCAATATCCGGCGCTCATGGTTCAGCCGGTTCTGCTGCAACTCCACGGCATCCGTCTCCTCCTGCTTCTCATCGATACGGCCGTTGATTTCCGTGAGCTGCCGTTGACGGAGCTTCAGTTCCTTCATGCCGGCCTCGATGTCGAACTGTGGTTCTGCCACCAGAAACTCATGCCCGCAGAAAGGACAGGTGATGGAGCCGGCCAGTTTGTTCGAGAGGCCGTCAATACCGGCAGAAACGATACGCCGTTTATGACGCAGTTCCTCGATGCTGCCGGACAGGTCGCGCAGACGGATGTCGATTTCCCGCAGTCTCTCCGCAGTCGTATCGGACTGATCCCTGTATGCCTCACAGAATGCGGCATACTCCTTCTTGAACTGTTCCCAGCCGTCAGTCCTGTTTTTCAGTTCCTGTTCCGCCTGCTTCAAGACGGCATCGCAATCCTTCAGCCGCTCTGTGGCGGTCTGTAACCGTCCTTTCTTTTCGGCAATGACCTTGTCCCAGTCCGTCTGCCGGGCATCGGGAAAGAGGGACATCATTTCCGCTATCTTTTCCAGACATGCTTCCAATGCGGTATCTCCGGCTTCCAGTTCCTGCAAAGCCTCGTCCGCCCGCTGCACTCCGGCAAGCTGTTCCTCAAGCCTGTCCACGTTCTCGTGCCCGGTACGGATCTGCTCCCTCTTGGCCGCTATGGCCGTTTCCAGTCCCATGATACGTTCCACACGGGTACGCCCCCGCTCGGCTCCGGCTTCCTCCTCCTTGCGTATCTGCTCCTGTAACATCCCGATACGCCCGTCCAACCCGGCCAGTTCCAGTTCCACCTGCCGTTTCTTTTCAGAGAGCGGCACGATGTCTTCCTCCACTTTGGCGATGGCTTCATCCACCAGGATACCGTTGGAAAAGCGGTTGATGACCTCTTTCTTCTCCTTGTCCGATGACGAGAGGAAATCCTCATACCGGTATTTGGAAAGGATGAAATTGTTGAGCAGCTCGTCGCGTGTGATACCCAGTTTGTCAAGAATATACCGGTTATAGGCATCCACCGAAGGCTGTACCGCTTCATCGGTTACCACCTGCTTGCCGCCACGGTAAAGCGTACAGCTGACAGAGGAAGCCCCCTTGCGCGGGATACGGCGGTTGACGAGCAGTTCCTCGGCGGCGGAATCGTTGATGAAACGCAAAGCGATACGGCATTCTTCCGCTGCATCGTTGATAATCTCCTCCGAGCGTATCTTTCTAAGCGGGCTGCCCGTGATACCCACGGCAATGCATTCCAACAGGGCAGACTTGCCGGCCCCGTTCGACTGCTGGGAGTCATTGTCCCGGTTATCGCCGAAAATCAATGTCGTCACGCCTTGCCGCAGCATGTAGGACAGCGAACGGAAGGCGCAGAGATTTTCGGCTTCTATCGTCTTTAATTTCCACATGATCTGTTTTCTATTTTAGATAAATACTCCAATCCCATCGACACATCCTCGATCTGTTTCTCCCGGCAGAAGTCCTCGTAGGTTTCCCGGATGCGGCGGCTGTCGAATTTCTCGAAGAGCGAAGAGGATACCGCCTCCGGCAGCTGCTCGTCATCGGCAACCAGTTCTACCTTCGCCGCTCCGGCTTCCAGCAAGGCGGCTTTGTCCACCGATTTCATCGCGGCGGCAGGTGCATGGACACGCACCTTGACCTTGTAGCGACCATCGGCCTCCATTTCACGCAGCTCGTCCATCAGGTGCAACCCGGCACGTTCCGCCGGCATATCCATGACACGGTACCGCATGTTCACGCGGTTCTTGACAAACTCGTACGTGCCGTCCGTATACAGCACCGTGTATCCTTTCTCCTCGTCCTCCCCGAAGTTATGCTGGCGCGAGGAACCGATATATTCGATTCCCGTCCCCGGAATGACGGTACGGTTGTGGTAATGGCCGACAAAGACCTTGTCGAAAGGAGAGAATATCCTGGCAGGCAGTTCCTTTTCCGAAGGCTGTGCCAATGCCCCGTTGATACCCTCATGGATGTAGAGGAAGTGCTCCGGTTCTCCGGAAAGCGCTTCCGCAGCCAATCGTCCGAGCCTTTCGGCAAAAGAGCCGTCTTCCGGAAAATAGCTCATTACATGGAGCGCGAACTTCCATTCCGGGCGGCACAGGGTCAGGTACTCATCCACGACAGTCACATTCGGATGCCGGTCGAAGACATGACAATATCCGCGCAGGGATTCCTGGTTCACCTTGTCGTGGTTCCCTTCCGCCAGCGTGACATGGATGCCATGGTCCGCGGCGGATACAAGCATATCCCTGACGGCCAGCAGGACATCGAGTGTCTGGGCGGCACGGGAAAAGAACAGGTCTCCTCCGACAACCACTTCCCGGATATCCCGTTCCCTGCAAATTCCCATGGCCTCCTGCCAGTTGGCCTGGAATGCAGGGATGTTGTCTTTCGAGATGTGGATGTCATTCAATAACAAAAGGCAGGGTTTGTTCTCTTTCATACTAAGTGATTGTGATTAGGACGGGAGGCCCGGATGCCTCCCGTCGGATTAGAATTCAAGAACTTGTGAAAGGCTTATCTGCGGTGGCGGGGACGCCCGGCACGCTCTTCCGTTTCCTCCGGCTGCTCTTCTTCCTCCCCGGGGACATCCTCCGGTTCGTCACTGGGCTTCGGACCCTCCATCTCGCTTTCGATCAGGTCGAGTAGTTCCCGGTTGCTCGTGGAGCGTGTGACACGCACGGAGAGTCCTTCCTGCTCGATGTAGCCGCGGATCATCGCACGCAGCTCCTGGCCCTCCTCGGTCTTGTCACCGAGTTCCTGCCGCTGAAGCTCGTCATAACGTTCGAAAAGGTCGTCCAGCGAGATGCCTCCGCCTTCACGCCCGTTTTCTCTGTTATCTTTCGTACGGCGGTCGAACGAGAACGCGGATATATCCTCCTTGGGCAGTTCACCGTCCAGCGTGTCGATGACCGTCTTCATTTCATCCGTCTCCATGAGCGACATGCCGTAGATACCGTCGCACTGTTTGAGGAACTCGACGGTGGCTCCCAGATGATAACGGGTGTAGCGGTAGATGATTTCCGGGATACGCGGCGCACCCATCAGGGCGGTCAGCTCCTCCTTGGTCAACGGTACCGGTTCCGATTCGTTGTCAATGGAAATGACATACTCGGTCTTGGCTCCGTTCTTGCGCTTTTCAATCTCCACCGGATAGGCGTCATACACCGAGGAAATCGGGCACGGGTAAGACGGATTCTTGGCCAGTTTCTTGCTCCACAGCTTGAACTTCCTCTCATCCAGATCCTTGAACTGGGCATGGGAAAGGGTCATCATCTGCACGCCTTTGGCACGTTCACCCAGGTCGAATACATAGAGACAGTGGCCATAACTGTATTTCAGACCGCCTCCGAACGAGCCCCCGGCAATCTTTTCCGCCAGTTTGTCGTCCCCGTCCTCTTTTGCGGCTTCGACGGCCATGCGGCGGTAAGTCTCGATGGGATCAACGCTATATCCGGCATCGGTAGCGCGGGTGACAGTGACATACATCTTCTGGGGCTTGTTCCCCGTAGCGGGTTTCTCCAGCTCCAGAAGCAGCTGGTGGACGGGATACTCATAGCCCGGACGTGTCGGCGAGCCGTCCGGATTGGGAGCGATGGGCAGGATACGGAGACGGTAAGTCCCGAACTTGTCCATGCGGAAGAACTCCGTACGGGCGAACGCCCTGTTCTCCTCCTGGGCACGCAACTGTGCCTCCTGATAAGATTCCTGAACGCCGAGGAACATTTCCTCGACAGACATGCCTTCCATGCCGTTGTTCTTTTCTTCTTCTTGCATAAACGCTTTGTTTTATGGATTTAAAAATGCCCGAAGAATGCGACACGGTATACCCGCATCGCAAAGAAACTGGTAACAGGACGGACGGGTTCGGTTGCACCGTCCGCGTTCAACTGATAAAATTGGGAGAGGATGTCTCGCTGACCGTATCCCGAAAGAGGATACTCATTTGACAATATGGAAAGGTCTTGCAGCGACCGTGGAATACAAAATTAGGCAAATTACCCGGAACAGCCATACATGTACATGAATGTTTCTCACCGGCATTGTCCTTCAGCGCATTACCGTTTCATTTTAAGAATGCTTTTAATCTCTCCGAGCAGTCTGTCGCCGCCCGGCGCGTTCCGCGCTTCGGCAAGCAGCCTCCTGCGGTTCCGGCGGATATACTCTTCTCTCTTGCGGCGGCATATGCCTTCATAGTAGGCTTTGCGCTCCGGCGTGAGCCGTTTCCCGCGCCGGCAATAGACCCCGTCCCGGCGGTACTCGTCCAGGTAGCGGCGGAACTTCGCCTTGCCGCAGGAAGGGTCTTTCGATGCCTCCGCCACCGACCGTATGACCTGCCAGTCCGGCTCGAAGGGCTGCTGCGTGGCGCATAACCTGCGGAGCAGATGATAGACTACCGGCATCTCATACCGGAGCATGAAGCCTATCCGTGTCTCGTCGAAAGGAAAGCGCTTAAGCGTCCCCTGCGGTCTTCCGTCTTCTCGCTTTCGGGGCTTCTGCTGCCGGGGAGACGGTTTCTTCTGCGGCTGCCGCCTGATTTTCTTCTGTTTCATGATGTTGCGGTTGAATGGTTTGCTGTACGGTTTCACGGACGGGAACGTTCCTGCGCTCCGCAATCCTCCGGCGGCTTTCAATATCGCCGTTTACATTGAGTTTATGTTTCATGACTATACAAAATAGGTGAAGTTGAGTTCTACATTGACATTGTACATACCGCGCTCGTAAAGCTGTATCCTGCGCGAACCGCCGTAGATGGTGAACGAGGAGCCCCGGTTGTACTTGTGGTCATCGTTCCAGTCAGCGGCGCTGCAGCGCACGCTGTATCTCGGGGGCTGTATCTTGTTCGGGATGACGGCAACGATGCCGCCCCAGTTGCTGCCGTCCCTGCGTGCGGTATTGATATACCCCTGTATGGACACGATATTCCCGATCTGGCGGATAAACAGCCCCTGGGTATCTGTTCCCGAGCCGCTGTTCTCCATGTGCATCCATCCCGTATCCGCCAGCAGGGGCTGGTATTCTTCCGCATAGGCGGCTCCGATAGCGCGGCAGGCCTGCCGTTTCGCCTCCGCTGTCGGCAAGGACAGGTCGGAAAGTTTGCCGTCCTTGCGCAGGTAGTCCTTGACGATTTCGTCTTTGGACAGCACGTCCAACTTGTTCCGCAGGAGCTGCCGGGCTTCCATGGGGGATTTTCCTTGCCCGGTCAAAAAGTCGATGTAATCCTGGAACAGGTTTTCAAGCGCGGCGAAGCGGGCGTCCGCCCCGGCCTTGGTATACAGGTTCAGGTTGGTGGCGATGGTATCCTTTTCGGAAGCGTTGTAGCCGCCCATCAGCCGCTCCGCCTTTTTCTTGAGTTCCCTGACAACCTGCGAGGTCATCACGTATCCCTCGACCTGCGCGTGCGAAATGCCGCCTTCATCTATGTAGGCGAACGAACCGGTCTTGATTTCCAGCAGTTTGTCCCTGAGTTCGGGTGTGAAGACAATGCCCTCGTAAGCGGAGTCAGTCCCGAGCTTGCCGTCCATCATCCGGTCTATCTCGGCCGTGGAATAGACTTCGAGGTTCTTGCGTGCCTTGCCCTTGTCCGGAAGGTCGGACAGGTTCGAGGTCTTGGCCAGTTTCAGCTCCCCGGTACCTTTCTTTTCGGCATCGAGGGTATCCCTGACGGCCGCCTGCCGCTTTGCTTTCAGTTCGGCGGCTTCCTCTGCCGTCAGCCCGCTGATCTCGTCCGCCGTCAGGCGCACCAGCTCCTTCAATCCTTCGGAGATTTCCAGAAATACCTCCCCGGCTTCCGCTTTGGAATAGACATCGATATTCTTCCGGGCGGCAGCCTTGTCCATGACATCGGAAAGGTTCCCGTCGGCGGAGAGTTTCATTTTCAAAGCCGCCGCGACGGTTCCCGATGTGACATAACCTTCGCCGCCCTCCGTCAGTTCTCCGGTAGTGATAGCCGCCAGTTTCTTCCTGTATTCGGTCGTGAAGTCTTCGGTAGAGAGCTGTTTGCCTTCTACCACATCCACTTTCTTTCCCATCGCCTCCGTAAAGGCCCTGACGGTCACATAGGTGTCGGACACGGATTTTCCGTTGATTTTAAGCGTACCGAGCACATCCACCGCTCCCAAAGGGGCAAGCACGATGTCGCCCAGAGCGTTCCTCAGCGCAAAACGGAAACTGTCAGCGGTGTCGAAGCCGACGGTGGCGAGCAGCGCGGCGGCACTGTCGCGCCAGGTAATCAGGTTTGTCAGCCTGGCATTGTCTTTCGTATAGGCGGTATTCTGAATATCGATACCCCGTCCGGTGCTTTGCAGGGAGAGCAGTCCGCCGACCTGCAGGGTGGCGGTACGCCCGATGACTTTCAAAACAGGTGTGGTGCAGGCTTTTCCGTCATGCACGGCAAAGTCACGGTATTTTGTTCCGCCGCCCTCCGTGCCGTGGTAATTGATACGGATACAACCCTCATCCGTCACATCCGAGGTGTTATAGATGTCGTATCCCTTGATGCGGACAGCCCCGATCCGGGCGTTTTCATTCAGCGAAGTACCGCAGGATATGCCGTCTTCCGTAACCCTGGCCAGTTCCTTGCCTTGTTTCATGAAACTGAACGTGCCGTCCGTCCGGATGACAATCTCGTTGACAAGCAGACCGTGCAGGTAGGCACCGATGGCGGCATGGCCGTCCGCCTTGACGATGCCTTTGAGCATGTAGCCGTTCCCGCCGCTGACGGAGACGGCGGTCTTGGAGCTGATTTCTTTCTGCCCGGTGAACGTTCCGGCCAGCACCAGATCCTTCTTGACGGTCTGCCGGGCAAAAGGTGTATCGAGCAGGACAGCATAGCGGCCGAAGAACTTGTCGATGAACCGGGGTGCATAGCTCTCCGTCACCTCGATGGCCGCCGGCAGTTTGTCAGTAACCGGATCGACCGTATCCGGGACAGCCTTGGCTCCGGCACAGAGATAACAGGTACGCCCGCGCTTGTTGACCTCATTGGCGTAGACCACCGATTCATGCCGGTTGATTTCGTATATATAATAGGGATAGACAGCATCGGCGCAGCCGTCGAAACGGCGTACCTTTCCGCCGAGCCAGACATAACCCGGGGAGACGCGGGGACCCTCGATCTCGCATCCGGAGATGATGAAGTCCGAGCAGCCGTCAAAAACGGCACTCATGCTGAGAGCCAGTTCCTGCAAGTTCAGGATATCGTCCGAGTAGGTATACCGTCCGCCGGTTTCCGCAATATATTCTTTCATTGTCCTGTATTCTTATTGGGGGTGTATTCGTCTTCGTCGATCTTGATCAGGTAGGTCTTGCCTGCTGTCTTATAGGTGTTCACCACATAGGAAAGCATATAGACCAGTTCCCGCGGAGGTATGGTGACGGGCGGGACGCAGACCATGAAGCTGACCTTGTTGATCAGCTTCTCTTCCGCCAGCAGGTAGAACGGACGGGGGCGTTCCGCCTCATTGTCCGTTGTAACCTGTTCCCCGTTGTACCATACGGTGAAAGGACGCTGGTATTCCGCCCTTTCGTGGTACAGGTCCACACCGACACTCGTGCTGTCCTTGATGAAGATGCGGTCCTTGCCGTCCTTGATGTATTTACCGAACCGGTAGTTCAGGAACCACTCGAAATAGATGACCTGTGAGGTCATGCGCGCCTCGATGTGCCGTTCCCTCGTGAAACTGCGGAACCACTCGTTGGTGCGTTGCAGCGGGTAGAGGCAGCTCTGCACGAACAGGATGAATTTCCGTCCCGACAGATAGTGCGGGACAAGGCGGTTTACGGTGCGGTCTATGGATAACTTATACCTCATGGTTTTCTATTTTCAGGATGATGGCCTCACGGAAGTTGGGCAGGCCGGCCTCCTCGTCCTTGCCGGATGATTCTTTCAGGTATCCCGATGCGGTATGGGTCATGCGGGCGACACGCTGCGGGGGCCGGATATGGCCGTCGGTATCGTGGCTGGCTATGAAGATTCCCTGTTCGGGTACCGCATTCTCGTCAATATGGACATCGGTCACATGTTCCGCACGACGTACGGCATCCGTCAGACGGGAGACATAGACGGCGGCATCGAAGTCGATTTCCATCATATAGGCGTTCAGCTGCTCCTCGATGGCGTCATATACCTCGGATTCAGGTACGGCCCCGTCATGGAAGACCGTCAGGCGCGGTATCAGCACATCGCCCTTGGTGGAGATGACCTCCACCCGTGTTCCGGCAAACTTCAACTTGCCGATATAGGCATTGATGGGTACCAGGTCTTCAGGCGGTATGGCGGAAAGGTTGCCTTTCGTGCCGGTAGCTACTTTCAGGATCAGCTTGCTGTCCAGGTTCCGGTCATCGGTACTCTCCACATACGATACCTGTGTGATGATGCGTTTGGTTTCGTCGACATTCGGATAGCCGAACGCCAGCCCGTCTTCCCGCACCGTCAGTTCGTCTCCCTGCTGGTACTGCAGCAGGGCGTTGGCATAATAGGCAGGCGTACCGTTGATACGCCCGTTGATGGCTTCGGAAATATCCACCGCGAAGACATCCAGCAGGGTCTCGAAACTGTATATGGCTGCCGCCACTACCCACAGGATGCCGTTCATGACGGACAGTTTGGAGTCGCTGGCAAACTCTGCCAGCTCCAGCCTCCGGTTGCGTTCCGCAACGGCCTCGTTGTATATTTCCTTGATCGTACGGCTCATTCCACTGTATAAGTTTTATTGTCGATGATAAACTCCCAGGCTCCGCCCTCGTTCCAGCTCTCCTCATGCAGGATGACCCATATGGCCTCCATACCCGATATGATACGGTAGCGTCCGGTCGTTTCGTCCCGGTCCGGCTCCCTGTAAGTCCCCGTCGGGGAAACAGGCAGTGTCATCCGGCAGTTACGCCGGTTGCCGTAGCATTCCACGATAGCCATCAGGTATTTGTCCAATACGGTCGGTTTGATTCGCACCTCCGACAGGTCGAGTTCCATCAGACCACGGCATTCGATGAGCGGCAAGAGGTCGGATACCATGCTTCCGGACAGGTCTATCCGGTAAGTGCCCGACAAAATCCGGAAACCGTCCAGTGCAAGCGTGCACCCCCGGAGCGTCAGTTCTTCCACATGCAGCTCACGGAGAAGGATGACGGACGAAGGGGTCATGCCGCTCCAGTCGATATGGCGGAACGAGGCATCGGCAAACCATCGGATTTTGCGCTTGTGGCGCACACGGCTGTCGAACGTATGGTGTAGCGTGTACGGTATATGGCCGAGAATGACGGTTTCCGCTGCACTATCATCGCCCCAGTCGATTTCCAACGTTCCCGTTCCGGAAACCTCGCACTGCACGGACACAAGTGCCGCTGACAACGAAAAAACGGCCGTCTGCGGGCAAGTGAAATGTTTGGGATAGACATGTCGTTCACCGTTGGAGGGTACAATGCCGTGCATCTCGTTATAGGCGACCACATCGGCATTGATGATGAATCCGTCGGTATAGGTCAATTCCTGCCCGGTGCGGAGTTCCGTTTCCAGTGAAAGACCCGGATTGTTGATAAGCAGGTCCACAATCCCTTCGATGCTCCCGTACAGATGCAGGGCGACATCATAGATATTTTGTCCGGTGATGACTCGGTAATTACCCATGGTTGTCCTCCTTCTCCTCGGTTTCCAGCAACAGTTCTCCCGTTGCCGAGTCTATATAGGCGTTCTTGATGACGACCTTGTCCGCACCAAACTCCGCCTGCAGTTTGGCAGCCAGACCGTTGTTCTCCATGTTGGAGTGCAGGAAGTCTATCAGCCCCACACCGGTAGTCGGATGCTGGTAGAGATTGCCGGCCACGGCCTTGAGCAGGAATGTCCCGTTCTGCATCTTGGAGGCTCCGATCCCGAAGTCCGTCTCCTCGCCGCTGTAGACAACCAGGCAGTCTTCCCTGATCAGCAGGTTATAGAGGCCGTCTTCATTCAAGGCATAGAGCGAAGGCAGGGTCACCGCCTGCCTCGTCCCGTCACCATATTCCTGCATGACAGGAAACCAGCATTTGCTGGTGGCTGCGCAACGCACATATTCCACGCCGCCGGACCCGCTTTCCATGGCAATCCGTACCGTCAATAACCGGTTGTCGGGCGTATAGGGAATACGGATATGAATACCTTTTGCATCGCTATACGATGAGAGGAAGTCCGCCGGTACGGTTATCTCCCCGTGGCGGAAGTCCGCATTGTCGGCATCTTCCACGCTGTCAAGCAGGCGGAAGTTATGGAAAGTCTTTCCGGCAACCCGTCCGGACATTTCCACTTCCCCGTATTCGGCATCCATTATGATATCCTCTCTGGCCATGGTGTTGATATAAAAATCCCGGCCGCACCCAAGAGTACGACCGGGGTACTCTTTGTGTAAAGAGTAGCGGCAGACAGAAATTTCGGTTTATGCGTTGGAGATTTCGTTATAAATCGCCTCCACGGTGCCCCACATATCGTCGGGCAGTTCCTCGTCCGAGATCTTCTCGCAGGCGGCTTGCAGGTAGGCCATCTCGTCGGCGGAGAACTCTACCTCCAAGGGATGCTCTTTCTCCACGTCCCACTCGATACGCTTGTCTTCTGCATTTTCACGA
>OGFN01001038.1_pt1 | contig 11542 bp, 13 predicted proteins | sample 1570921 | NCBI WGS metagenome assembly OGFN01 (sample SAMEA2581940, study PRJEB24529) | metagenome | biome: Human gut stool | place: China | collected 2011
CAAATGAAACCTTTTGTGGGCGTTTCTTCCGTGGGGATAGCAGATACAGATAGTAGAGATACAATGCCCGGAAACTGCCGCGCTTGACAGGTGGATAGCGGCGCGGCTGCTTGCGGATGGTATAGCGTTTGGATTCACTTTGTTCCGGCGGAATGGCAGCGGTTACGCCGCGCTGCCTGCGCAATCGCTGCAAGATAGCTTCCTCAGTGTAATCCTCGCCCAAACTATCCAGCCGGAGAAACCGCGCTCCACCGGGCGGCTTGACGGCGGTGTACTTGACGTTAGAGCCGTATTTGACGGTATATCCGCGTTTCCTGAGAATATCCAGCAGCGACGCAAATGTGAAGCTGGCTGCAATGGCCGCGTCCAGATCCTGCCGGACAAGATCGCGGATGGTGGTCTTGCCGCTGCGCTCGGCGTTCCATTCTGCATAGTGCTGACCGCTGCCCTCCGGCTGAATGACAGAGAATCCGTACTTACGGCTGACCTCATTGGAAATGCCGCGAATATCTTCAAAGTAATCTTTGAACGCATTGCGATATTTCACCCCATCCACGAATGAAACAGAGTTGAATACAATATGGCAGTGCAGGTGTTCCTTGTTGATATGGGTGCAAATGACGGCTTCATATTTGTCACCGAGCAGACGGCGTGCAAATTCCACTCCCGCTTCATGCGCCAGCTCTGGCGTTGTTTCACCCGGCACGTAGGAGTGGACAAGATGATAGCCGACAACGCCGCCCGGTTTTCCAAACCGCTCTTTCGTGCGCTGCATATCCAGATAGCAATTTTCTACTGTGCAGTTGATCGCGCTCTGCAAAATCACTTCATCATCCAACGCAGTTTTGTTGAAATCTTCAATGTAGTCCAGCGCACGGGAGAGCGCGGTTTTATCGCCGTCCTGAATATAGCGCAGACAGTCATCCAGCCGTGCACGGATGGTAATGATTTTGTCATAGGCCATCAGAGCGTGTCCAGAATCCGACGGTATGCCTGCTTTACCAGGCTGACCGCTTCGTGGATTTCCGCCTGTGTCGCATAGCCTTTTCCATTTGTCCAGTGCGCGATCTGGTTGATATTGTTGCCGATGGCAGACAACTCACGCAGGAGTGCGGCGTATGCGTCAGGCGGGCGCGGGCAGAGATGTTCGCCCATGATCAGTTTGCGGAGATAGGTGTTGGTATTCAGACCGGTAATCTGACATTGCTGTCTCAGATGTGTCAGCTCTGCATCGCTGAGCCACAGACCAACAGAATTGCGGCGTGTCCGCATAACGTGCTCCTTCCTTATAATCATAGTTATTGCGTCCCAAGTTGGGACGCAATTCGTCGCGGGGTTTTAGGGTACACCCTAACAAGTGGCGTTTGTGGCACAAATGCCGTACTTGCTAAAGCAGCGTTGCCAAAGGCAACGCTGCCCGTTACCGCTGCGGCGCAACAGATTTTATTTGACGAGGGCGTTTTGAAAGATTCTCTATCCGATGCTCCAGCATTAAAATGTGCTGCAATTCCGCTTCGCTTTCCGGCACATAGCGGATGTCATGAATCCCGTCCTCATAGGGCAGGGCGCTGTTCATAAAGGCGTGATAGCTGTTTTCACAGAAATACTCGTTCTTATCCCGATACTGAATTTTCGCAACCGGCAGCGCGGATTGCATGACGCGCCGGACCTGCTTTGCATAGTCAATGGGAATGACCTTGCCTGCCAGCTTGCCATCCCGGATGCCCTCGACCACAATGCGGTACGCCAGAATCCCCTCCGGGCAGTCCGCGTAATGCGTCCAGATACAGTTGGCATTGGTATCGTCCAGAAACGCTTCTCGTTCCAACACGCACCACGTTCCATGCATACGGCTCATCCAGAGAAACGAGCGCCGCTCCATGTCCGTCTCCTGTGCGCTGTCCCAAAGCCGCTTCGCATCATAGTCAAAGTCTGCGGCGTATGCGTGGGTGTTCTGCTTCACAACCTCTGCCAGATACGAAAGGATGTCCGGCTGATAAAATTTACGCTGCGCCATATTCCTGTTCAAACTCCGCCGGGCGGCAGTATCTCGTTTCCATGGTGAACGCGCCGTCCGGCACGATGCGGCTTTTGCGGGGCAGGGCAATTTCCTGCGCGGTCAAGATCGTGCCATAGAAAAAGTCCTCGGCGTGATCTGCAAGGACAAATACCTCGCTGGGGTTGTTCAGAAGCGCCTGTAAGTCATATTGATACAGTCCCCAGTGGACAGTTGCGCTGCTGACGCGGTAGGGTGTAAAGAGTGCGGGGATGCCGAAAATCCGGCAAACCCGCATTGGGGTAATGCTTGCGTTGATCTTATTCCAGCTATTTCCTCCTAAGGTGCGTGATTCGGCTGCGGTAATTCCTTTTGAGTATGCAAAGACGGACACTGCGCTTCAATGGCGTCGATCAGACCAGCAGCGCAGGTGCGGATGGTATCAAGCGATGCTTTCAGCTCGTCCAGCTCCTTGCCCTTGCTCCATCCGGCCACATAGCCAAAGGAATATTCCGCGGTATCAATGCCGAAATGCTGACAGACAACGTAGGCAACGCTCTCGGCCTCGACCTCGCGCGTATGCTGATCTTTGGTCGGACGCTCGTTTTCCTTGCGCTGGTGAAGTGTGGCGTGGCTGATCTCATGGAGCATGGTCTTGACGGTCTGCTTCTGGCTCATGCCGGGGCGGACAAGAATTTCCTCCGTGACATGATTGAAGCAGCCCTTGGCTGCGCCGGGCGGCGCGGCATATAAAATGGGAACCGGCGAGACGCTTGTGATCGCGTCCGCCAGTTCCTCATAGTGTGAAATATCGCCGGAAAGCTCTGAAATGCCGATGCCGGGCAACTCCTTTCCATCGGTCTGCGAAATGTCAAAGACGGTGACAACATGAAACCGTAAAAGCTGCACCAGCGTCCGCTCCCGAATCGGCTTGCCGTTTGCATCTAAAAGCGGTTTTCCATTCGTGTCCAAACGGTCTTGTTCGATAAAGCGCCGATATGGACAGGGCGCGAGAATTTTTAGCCCGTGCGCGCCTGCCTTGACGGTACGCCCGAAGTTTTTCTTCCACGCCTGAAACCCGGCCACATGGGTTGCGGCCGGGTTCTGCATGAGGATGAGCAGGACGTTTCCATAGCTATATGAATGAAATTTGGACATGGCAGCCAGATATTCTGCGTAGCGCCCGCTGGTGAAAATCTCGCGCACCCCCTGTTCCAACTTGTCGGTCAGCTCCTTGAGCTTTTCCTCCGGCGTTGTGCCGGTCAACGGGAAACCCATCTCAGCGCTCCTGCGCGGGCGGTCTGCGCTGCTTTTCAGGCTTCAAATCTTTCTGTTTCGGCTCAACTTTCAGTGTAATCAGGTCATTGCCGCGCGCGCCGAGCAGGATTTCTGCTTTGTGAAATTTCTTCTTGAAGCGCTCGATCTGGTCAGGCGGGAGGGAGCAGAAGTCATCCTCCGTCAGCCCGCACACGAAAAACGGCCCAAAAACACCGCCATAGCCGCCCTCCACGCTGCGGTTGAAGTCCATCCCCAAGAGGATGCCTTCATCATTTGCGACAATGGCTACCATTTCCTCATACGGATAGATAGCAGTAATGAGACCGCCGACAAGCTCCTGCTTTGCTGCTAGGGTGTTGGAAATGGTCTTTTCGTAGGGTTCATATCCCGGTTCGACCATGAGGACGGTCATCTGCTCTATGCAATTTTGTTCTTCCATGCACCTATCCCTCCGACCATTCCAATACGAACACGATGCTCAACACATCCTGCTCCGTGACCGGCTGAGAAACGGCGGACACCACGGCATCATAGGAAATGGGCAGTCTGCCGTTTTCTGCGATCTGCCACGGCGCTGTCAGCGAAAAGGTTTCTGCATTGCCGGTGTTCATCGTTTCAGAATCGTTGATTTTGAAACCGAGCAGCTTGGCGTCAACCTTTTCATGTGCCATAGGCAGCGACAGTCTGTTTCCTCTGTGAAGTAATAGAAGCAACTTGCCCCGGATTTTGGAGCTTCGTTTTCATTTCCGCTTCATGCTGTGCTGCTTCCTTTTTGGTGGCAAAGCCCTTTTTTGCATACGACTTCTTTTTTCCGTCCGGGGCGGTGTACTTTATGTTTACGTCGTAGACTGTGCCGGGTCGTCCGGTCAGTACGCCGTTGCTGTCGCGTTTGTTTTTTACCTGTCTTGTTGAGATTGCCATAACTTAACCCCCTTGCTCTGCCGGGGGCTTTACGGCGTTTTTCGCTCGCTCGTACCAATCCCATATAGCGGTATCGGCAATCAAGCGGCGGTTTCCGTTTTGAACGTATTCCAGTTCGCCGTTATCCATAAGCTCGCGTAATTTATTTTCTCCAATACCGCTAACCTTGCTCATTTGCTCTACTGTTTTCAGCATATCCTGCAAGAGAATGTTATACTCGATATTGTCCTTGATGATTTCCTCATACACTCTGTAAGCGTCGTTCCTTTCCGTTCCTTTCCGTTCCGGCGGCTGTGCCGCTTCGTCCTCGCCATAAGGCAAGGGATTTAGGGAATGGATAGGAATGGAATGGGTACTTGATAAATCCGTATTTGATTTTTCTTTTTTTTGTAAGTTAGTTCTTGATATATCTTTATTTAATTGCATTGGATTTTCCGACGTCGGATTTTCCGTTGTCGGGTTATCCGCTGTTGGATTTTCCAATACCGGGCAATCCAATTCCGGCGGCTGCGGCTGTTCGTAAATGGTGTACTCGATTGCGGTCATTTTGCCTTTCTCGTCGCGTCCCTGCCGCCTTGTGATATATCCGGCTTTTTCAAGCTCCCAAACGGCGGTACGGATAGCGTCGATACTTTCCCGGTTGATGTAGGACAGCCCTGCAAGGGTATAGTCCCAATCCTCCGGCAGGGACAGCATTTGAGATAACAGCCCCTTTGCCTTTAAGGAAAGCTCCTTGTTGCGTAAGTGGTGGTTGCTCATTACGGTGTAGCCTGTGTTGCGTTCCACACGGAAAACTGCCATAGCTTCATCACTCCTTTGCTTTAGATTTGTTGCGCAGTAGAACGCGGATTTTGAGGGGTAAGGTATCTTTTCCTTGCTTCCTCTGTTTTGCGTTCTGTAAGCCCGATAAATCAAGGCTTTTTTTGCCCCTACTGCGTAACATGAGGGCATAAAAATAGCGGCGTTCCTGTTCTCCCAGTGAGAGAGTGAGAAACGCCGCTGTGCGGGTCGCTATTTCATTTCTTCTGCTATCAGTTCTTGCATGACTTCTCCAAAGTCTGCCATGAAAGAAAAGATGAAGTATTCCAAAACGTCGGGGTCTGCGTCCATAGGCTCGGCTTCCTCTGAAAAAGGCAAGCCCATTAGCCCATAAAGCAGTTTGATGATTTTGAACAGCTTGCCCCGGTCGGTGGGGTTGTTCATGGTTACAAGTACGTTGGTAAGGCGGTTGATTGTTTCCATGTCGCCGCCTGTCGTTACCCATACCATTTCCGCGAACGGCTGCGTGATTGCCCCGGCGACAAGGTTTATCTTATTCTTGCCGATTTCGCCGGACGGAAGTATAATACCCTTAGTCAAAAGTTCGTTTTTCATGTCGTCCTCCTTATATTCTGTGGTGCTAAAATGGTGCCCGGTCTTACAAAAACACCTTATGCGGAGATATGACAAGAAAAATGAAGATATGCGGAAAACCTTGATTTTAAGCCATTTTCACATTGGTTTATAAACATTTGTGAGGACTTATAAAAGGTTTTGCGTCTATCAAATCAATAAAAAATAACTTCCGTTTCCTTGTGCTGCTTCGCGCGTTCGGTGATACGAACCTTGATCGTGTCAATGACCGCGAGGGTGGAATCTCTGTCATAGATGACCTTGACTGCATCGTCTACTCTGGCAACGACCACTTCCGGCATCTGAGTTCCGTTATTGCAGTACACGGCTTTCGTGCCGCCGCCCCAGACGAGCAGACGACCCTTGACGGTCGCATTGTCCAGCACGATTTTGCCATCCGCCGCGCCGCAGCCGATGATGAGGTCGCCGTCCACGGTCATATTCTTGAACGTTACATCGTCGGTGCGAATCAGAACGCTGCCTTTAATGTCCTTGTCATAAGTGCCCTTGGACACGATGTAAGTGCCGATGATGTTGTAAAAAATCTGCGCGAACTCGGCTCGGGTGATATTGTCCAACGGAGCAAGGACTTTGCCGCGTCCGTGAATGTAGTCTGCACCGACCATTGCCCGGACATAGGGCAGCGCCCAGTTGGAAATCTCGCTGCGCTCAGAGAATGCGGACAGGTCCGTTTTCGCGTATGCGTCATAGTCCAGCTCCAGTGCGCGAGCAACGACCGTCATGGCTTCTTGCCGCGTGATAGGCGAATCTGGTGCCATTGCGGAAGAACTGCGCCCGTTATAAGTACCCATCTGGACGGCGAGAGCAACGTCCTTGTACAGTTCGATGTAGTCCTTGACCTCGCGGTTAACCGAAAACGGATGATCGAGGAACTGATAGAAATAGGCCGGATGCAGGCGCATTGAAAAGCCTTCGCCCTCCTTCGGAATAGGCAGACTGTTCAGTGCTTTTTCATCCGGGTAATCCAGACGGTCCTCGAAAATCTGCGTCACGCGCACACCCTTCTGCTCACCAAGACCTTTCGGCGGGTCTGCGGCTTTCGGCGGCGTGATGGGGTCATGCAGCTTTCCGCCCAGCATAATTTTTGCGGACGGTTCCGCTTTCTGCACGGACGGCGGCACTGGCTTTTTCAATGTCGGCTTTTTTTCGTCGGCAGTCTTTGCAGGCGGCTTGGTTGTCATATCGGGCTTTTCTGCGCCGCTCACAGAAGCGGTGTCCTTGCTACTGACCTTGTCGGGGATATTTGCTGGCGCGATCGGCTTTTTCGTTTCAGCCGAGGTTGGAGGAATGACCGTGCCGATTTTGCTGTCCGGCTTTTTGGGGTCATTTTCAGAAGCAGCCTTTGCGGCGGGCGGTTCCGACGGTTTGACCGGTATAGGAGACTTTTCTGCGTTGCTTACAGATGCAGAGTTTTTACCGCCGATCTTGTCGGGAGTATTCGCTGGCGCATCCATTTTTTTCGTTTCGACCGACGCTGGCGGGATGGCTGCGGCGGTTTTAGCGTCCGGTTTTTGGGGGGCATTTTCAGGAATGGCTTTTGTAGCGGGTTGTTTCGGCGGCTTGACTGCTGCGCAGGGCTTTTCTGCACTGCTCACAGGGGCGGTGTCCTTGCCGGGGGTGTTCGCTGATGCGTCTGGTTTTTTTGCTTCGGCGGGTGCTGACGGTGATTTGACTGGTGCTTCGGGCTTTTTCACATCACCTGTCGGAACAGTGGCCTTGCGGCTGTCCTTGCCGGACGCATCTGCTTTTCCGACTTCTGCGGGCGGCGGTTTGACTGTGCCAGTCTTATCCTCCGGCTTTTTGGTTTCAGCCGCAGAAGCGGGCTTTATGCCGTCGTTTTTATCCGGCGGTTTCTCTGTTTTGGGCGGTGCGTTTGGCAGCTTTGCAGCGTCAGGTTTCTTTTCCAGCGCTGGCTGTTTGCTGAGGGTTGCTTTTTCTTCGGGCATTGTATTCCTCCTTCATCGAAAAATGGGTATAAAAAATGCGCCCCAAGTTGGGACGCAAAAAACAACGCGCAGATTTACCGACCGCAATCCGCTCGGACGGCGGCGCGATAGTAAGAATCTATCGTGGTCGGCGCCTGATACAGAGCGGCAAGCAGATATGCGCGAATGTTACGAATGGGTGTGTTGGTTTTCTGCATACAGTCCAGCACATAGGTGATATGGAAACGGTCAAGCTGACCAAGGCGTTCCCGGACAGCGGCGATGGGAATCTCCTCGCCGCCGATACGAACGCTGGGCTTCGACGTACAAAGAGTATCGGTCAGCAGCTCGATGATGGATTTGACGGACGTTTCACCGTACTCGGTAATTAGAATTTCGTAGTCCAGCTTTTCATAGAGCTGCTTTCTGCAATCGAATCGGTCGTATCCATCCGGCGGCGCTTGCGCCGGATAGATAGATGGATCAGGATAGCTAAACTCAGGATAGATATTATCTAAATAACTTGCTTCCCGTTTTGGGAAGTCTTGACTTCCCAAAAGCGGAAGTCTGGAAGTTTGATTTTGGGAAGTCTGGATTTCCGAATCCGGGAAGTCTGAAATGGGCGCAGAACGGGGAGCATCTGGCACGTCAGTCGTGGTGAATTTTTTGACGTAAATCTTTGCTGGACGGCCTTGCCCCTGCTTCACGCGCTCGATCAGGCCGAACCCGTCCTTGTCAGTATCCAGCTCGGCCAGCAGCCGAATTGCTTTGTTGTGTCCGCACATGAGATCCGTCTGAATCTCGTCGAGCGTGTAGTAGATGTAGACGCGCCCCAGTTCGTCATACCAGCCATGTTTGGCGGATAGCCCCATGCGGTCGAGCATCAGACCGTAAAGCAGCTTTGCGTCGGTGGAGAGCGTCTTGAACTTCTTGCTGCGCACCAACAATCTGGGAATCCGGAAGTAGCTGAACTGTTCGGATTCTTCACCATAAAAGTAGGAGAAATTGACTTGCGTTTGCATGAAAATCACCTCGATATGCGGAATTTTGGCAATAAAAAATGGACATTCACGTTTTCACATAAATGTCCAATTTGGCAGCTCTTTACGAACTTTTTATTCAATTTTTGCGGGGGTATGGCTGAAGTGGGTACAACCGCTGGGGGCGCAAAATAACGGCGATATGTCAAAAACATCAAAAAGGTTATGAAAAAGGCTCGTTTTCAAACGAAAACAAGCCTTTTTGGTGGAGATAAGCGGGATCGAACCGCTGACCTCATGACTGCCAGTCATGCGCTCTCCCAGCTGAGCTATACCCCCAAGTGGAATTACTATTGCTATGAAGTTTTGAGAAGTGCCGATTGCGCTAAGAATCGGGAAACATTTGTGGGGGCATAAGATAAGTGGCTTGTGCTCCCAGCTGAGCTATACCCCCATGTAAGGGGTGCGCTGAGTAATTTCTTATTCAATTAGTGCGGGGGTTGTTTACCGCTTCAACCGGGCTCCCAGCTGAGCTATACCCCCATCGGCGGAATTATTCTATCAGATCTTTTCGGAAATTGCAAGTCTTTTTTTCGGATTTTTGAAAAAAATCTGCGTGGGCGGGCGGAGGCTATGTACGGTCGGCGTTTTCGAGCAGCTGGAGGACGCGGGCCTCGGCGGAAAACAGGGTGTAGAGATCAGCTTCTGTGTTCTCGGAGCAGACGAGCAGGTGCGCTGTTTCGGACGCGGCGGCGTCCGCCGCAGAGACGGGGGAGGACGGCGCGTGGAAGACGCAGTAGCTGTCTGGAGCCTCTGCCTCGGCGGGCAGGAGCGCGAGAAGCGTTTTCTGGCAGGTGAGGGCGCAGAGCGCGTCGTTTGCGCGCGTGAGCGCGCCGGAGAGATCCTCATCGTCTTCTCCTGCTGTGATGCCAATGGAGTGGCCTGCGGCGAGCAGCTCAAAGACCAGCGACGGGTCGGCGAGAATTTCCGCCTCCGTCAGGAAGAACGTTCCGTGCAGCTTGTAGGTTTCCAGCGTAGCCATACTGGCGCGCATGGTCTCGCTGCCGGTGAAGGCGAGGTAGACGGTTGCCGGCTTTTTTTCCGCAGCGGACGGCTCCTGCGTGCCCTGTGAGCCGCTGTTGGGGCGGTCGGTGGGCCTTTCCGGGGACTGCGAGCCGCTCTGGTTCTGCCGGACGCGGTAGGCGATCAGATTTTCGGCCTTTTCTACAAACAGCGAATCGTCATAGACCTCGCTGCCGTCGGTGAAGCGCAGGATCTGATAGCCGCCTGCGGATTCGAGCATTGTGGTCTTGAGGCCGAAATGCGAGGCGCAGAACGTGAGCGGCAGATAGAGAATGCCGCTGCGGTACAGCACGTTCGCGGTCGAGACGCTGCCGCTTTCGTCGCTGACGGTCCCGGCAGCCAGATCGAAGATCATCTGCCGGGTGCGGCTGAGCAGAACATAGGTCTGCTTGGCCTGATTGTACGACGGCGTAACGCCGCACGGCTGGCTGTCGAAGACCTGATAGGGCACGTAGAGCGTGCCGCCGGAGTAGGTTGGGAAGACGCTCAGCGTCAGGGGAATGGTGTCGTTGACGGCGACGAAGAACAGCTCGCTGTCGGCCAGCGCAGGCGCGCACAGGCACACGGTCAGCACAAGACACAACAGAAAACAGATCCATCTGCGCAGTTTCATTCCCTCGCCGCCTTTCCTCCTGAGATTCCTACACAGTATACCATAAATCGCGGATAAGAGCAAGGATTTCAGTTGCTCCGGAAAAAAGAGTATGATATACTAATCAGAAACCAGAACATTCGGGAGGGACGCGCCATGGAACGGATCGTAAAGGAGAATTATTATCTGGACATCGCCGAGACGGTGCTCGAACGCTCGACGTGCCTGCGCCGGCAATACGGCGCGATCATCGTCCGCAACGATGAGATCGTCGCGACCGGATATAACGGCGCGCCGCGCGGACGGAAAAACTGCTCCGATCTCGGCTATTGCGTGCGCGAACAGATGCGCGTGCCGCGCGGGGAGCGGTATGAGCTGTGCCGCAGCGTCCATGCCGAGGCGAACGCCATTATTTCCGCCTCCCGCAACGAGTGCATCGGGGGCGACATTTATCTCGTCGGCCACGACGCGAAGACAGGGGCGATCTTGTCCGACGCGACCTCCTGCTCGATGTGCAGGCGCATGATCATTAACGCGGGACTGCGGCGTGTGGTCATCCGCAATACGAAAACAGAATTCACGGTCGTTCCGGTGCAGGACTGGATCGATCAGGACGATACCTTGGAACTGTAAGCATGAAACTGGGAAATTTGGAAATCATGGGCGATCTGGTGCTTGCGCCGATGGCGGGGGTAACGGATCTGGCGTTCCGCACGATCTGCGCGGAATTGGGCGCGGCGGTGACGGTGACGGAAATGGTCTCGTCCCGTGCGCTGATCTATCAGGATAAAAAGAGCAGAAGTCTGCTGCACAAAACGCCGCTCGGCGTCTGCGGCGCGCAGATCTTCGGCAATGACCCGTCCGTCATGGCGGACGGCGCGGCGCTGGCGCTGGAGGCGTCGGGCGCGGATTTTATCGATATCAACATGGGCTGCCCCATGCCGAAGATCGCGAACAACGGCAACGGGAGCGCGCTGATGAAGGACCCGGAAAAGGCTGCGCGGATCGTCGAGGCCGTTGTGAAAGCCGTGCCGGTGCCGGTCACGGTCAAGATGCGCAAGGGTTGGGACAAGGGCTCATGCAACGCGCCGGAGTTGGCTGTGATGCTTGAACAGGCCGGCACAGCGGCAATCGCCGTCCACGGCAGGACGAAGACGATGCTCTATTCCGGCGTCGCCGACTGGGACTGCATCCGGGCTATCAAGGAAGCCGTAAAGATCCCCGTGATTGCCAACGGCGATATTTTCACAGCGGAGGATGCGGCGAGGTGCAAAGCGCGCACGGGCGCGGACATGCTCATGCTGGGCCGGACGACGTTCGGCGACCCGTGGGTATTTGAACAGGCGCAGGCCGC
>OGFN01001049.1_pt1 | contig 11443 bp, 16 predicted proteins | sample 1570921 | NCBI WGS metagenome assembly OGFN01 (sample SAMEA2581940, study PRJEB24529) | metagenome | biome: Human gut stool | place: China | collected 2011
GCAGGCTGAAACAGGAAAAAGCAAGGCTTCTCGACACCGACAGCGACGATCTGGCGGATCGCACCCGCGACCTCATGGACACGCTGGACGATGGGCCGGATTTCCTCGACCGGTTTGATGCGGAGCTGTTCGATGCGCTTGTAGACAAGATCATTGTGGACAGCAACGAGCGTCTGCGCTTCCGCCTGAAAAACGGCTTGGAGCTGGCAGAACAGATCGAAAGGACGAAACGGTAATGGGCAACAGGAAACTTCCATTTGGTTACCGGATGCAGATGGGCGAGATCGTCCGCAGCGAACCGGAAGCGAAGGCTGTGCAGGACATTTTCCTGCAATATACGCTTGGCGCGTCGCTGAAAGAAATCGCAGAGCAAATGAGCAGAAGCGGTCCCACCTATGACGAGGGCAAGTCGTGGAATAAAAACATGGTCGCACGGATTTTGGAAAACCCCAAATATATCGGAACAGACAGTTATCCCAGATTAGTTGACATAAAAATATTTGAAGCGGTCGCCGAGAAGCGCCAGACCAAGCAGCGCTTGCCGGAGCGGACACCCGCGCAGAAAGCGCTCAAGCGCATCTGCTCCAAGCCGCCTACCCCGGAGATCGAGCAGCAGGTCACGCACCTGCTCGGCAGGCTGTCAGAGCAGCCGGAGCGCATCACGCAGCCGGAAACTGCAAGCGTACCGCAGCATTCCACAACGCAGGCAGATCTGGACAGCATTTTGAATACCCAGCCGCTCGATGAAGAAGCCGCCAGAAAGCTGATTTTCCAGCTGGCGCAGGAGCAATACGATGCCATTGGCAACGAGGAATACGAAACCGCGCGCCTGCGGCGGTTGTTTACGGCCTTTGAATGCACGGCAGAACTCAACGCAGAACTGCTGCAAAGCGCCGTGTCCGCTGTGCTGGTGACGCGCCAGACGGTTCGCCTGCAGCTCAAAAATGGGCAGATCATTGGAAAGGAAGATCTCGGATGAACGAAGAAAAGCCGCGTGTCATTATCATTCCCGCAAAGCCGGAGCTGGCACAGGAAGCTGCCGTCAAGCGGCAACTCCGTGTGGCGGCGTACTGCCGCGTATCGACCGAGGAAGAAGAACAGGCCAGCAGCTACGAGGCGCAGTGCCAGTATTATACCGACAAGATCATGTCCAACAAGGAGTGGACAATGGCCGGCATTTTCGCAGACGAGGGAATTTCTGGAACTTCCACGAAGAAGCGCACCGAGTTCCTGCGCATGATCCGCCAGTGCAGACAGAAGAAAATTGACCTGATCCTGACAAAATCCATTCAACGCTTTGCGAGAAATACGCTTGACTGCATCAATTACACACGCATCCTTCGACAGCTTGGCATTGGCGTCCTGTTTGAAAAAGAGAATATCAATTCTCTGCCGCCTGACAGCGAGTTTATGATCACCATGTACGGCGCGATGGCACAATCCGAAAGCGAGTCCATTTCGGGCAACGTCAAATGGGGCAAAAAACGCGCGATGGAAGCCGGGAAGGTCTCCATCGCGTACAAGAATCTATATGCGTATGAAAAGGGCGCGGACGGAAAGCCGGCACCGATTCCGGCACAGGCCGAGATCGTGCAGGAGCTTTACACGCGATATTTGGCAGGCGCAAGCCTCCGGGAACTGAAGGACTGGTTGGAAAATGGAAACCATCCTACCGTGGCAGGCGGCACAGCGTGGTCAATCACCGCTGTCAAGGGCATTCTGACAAACGAAAAATACTGCGGCGATGTGCTGCTGCAAAAGACGTTCAGCACGGACGTTATCAGCAAGAAGATCGTCAAAAACACCGGGCAGCTTCCGAAATATCTGATTCAGAACCACCACGAAGGCATTGTGACGCGAGAGCAGTTCCAAGCGGTGCAGGCAGAACTGGCGCGGCGCAGCGCTTTGCGAAGCGATTCCAAGCAGGCGGCGACAGGCCGCTCCTGCTACACCAGCAAATACGCCTTATCCGACCGCCTTGTCTGCGGCGAGTGCGGCAAGCTCTATCGCCGGAAAACGCGGAATATCAAGGGAAATATCTATCATGAGTGGCGCTGCATCAGCCGATTGGACTACGGAAAACGCTATTGTCATGGCTCTCCGACTCTGCGGGAGATCCCGCTGCAAAACGCGATTCTGGCAGCGATCAACGCAGCTATGAGCGAAAAGCCAGTCCTGCTCGACCACATCAAAAGTGCCATGTCGTTGGAGCTGCTGCCAGTACAGGGGCAAACGATGAGTCTTGCTGACATCGACCGGCGCTTGGCGCAGCTCGATGCGCAGTTCCAGCAACTTCTGGCAGAAGCGATTGACGCAGAGGACAAGGAGAGCTGCAACGCGAAATTTGCCGAGATCCTTGCCAAGCAGACGAAACTTAAACAGCAGAAAGAGGAAATCCTGCAAAGCAGCACCGACGCAGAGCGCACCTGCGTCCGCCTTGTGCAGGCAGAGCAGGCGCTGGAACACGCTGCGCCCACGGTCACGGAATGGAACGAAAGCACCGTCCGTCAGCTCGTCGAGCGTGTGACAATCCTGTCTGCAGCTGAGGTGCTGGTTCGGCTCAAAGGCGGGAGAGAAATACACGAAAGATTGGAATGATAGAGGGTATTGTAACTTTGCAACGTTGATTCACTTGGCTTTCGGGTGTATAATATAATAAAAAGCAGATATTTGAGGTGATGCAAATGGAAAATTCTGAACTCACTCATCCGGCGTCAGAAATTGTGGCATTTGAAAAAACAGACGATATTCTGCAAGACGTGCGTGGGATCATCAATTCGTCCCGCGATGCGACTTACCGTGCCATTGACACAGCACTGATCCGACGGAACTGGCTGATTGGGTATCGGATCTCTGAAGAAGAAATGAACGGAGAAAACCGGGCAGAATATGGCGCAAATGTAATTGCAAAGCTGGCAAAGGCATTGTCGAAGGAATACGGTAAAGGCTTTACAAAACAAATCTTTACAGCTTTTACTCGTTTTATAAAACCTATCCGCAGATTTTCCAGATGCCGTCTGGAAAATCTCGGTTGCACCTGACATGGTCACACTATGCGGTATTGCTTCAGGTTCCGGACAGCAAGGCTCGCGAGTGGTATGCAAAAGAGGCATCTGAGCAGACATGGAGTGTTCGGACATTGCAGCGGAGTGTTTCCTCGCAGTATTATTACCGCATGCTGCAAACGCAGCGTCCGGAGCTTGTGGAAACAGAAATGAAAAACAACACGTCTGCATATGCAGAGCGTAGGCTGGAATTCATTAAAAATCCTGTTGTTGCAGAATTTCTCGGATTGTCTGACAACACAGATTTTACTGAAACAGATTTGGAAACCAGCATCATCTCCAATTTGCAGAAATTTTTGATGGAACTTGGAAAAGGCTATGCCTTCGTTGCACGACAACAGCATATTCGCACTGAGAAACAGGATTATTACATCGACCTGGTCTTTTGCAATTACATTCTCAAGTGTTTTGTTCTGCTTGACCTGAAGACCGAAAAAATCACGCATCAGGATGTTGGGCAAATGGATATGTATATCCGTATGTATGATGAGCTGAAACGCAGCGAAGGCGATAATCCGACGATTGGTATTGTACTCTGCTCGGGCACAGATAATTGTTTTGCAAATCGCTCCCAAGCAAAATAAGAACACTTCCGGAGAAAATGCAATTAACCAAATTCCAGTTTAACGAACAGGAGAACAAGAGATGATGATCACGTGAGAATCGTGGAGTATTTCGTGGAGCATGGGAATTTTAACGTCTTTGAGATCAACGAGGCTCTGTTTGCCTTTGACCAGAGCTTGATAGGAGCATAAGGAGAACAACGATGAAGAGGATGGTATTTGAAAAAATTGATATAAACGGATGGAAGCGACGCGAGTATTTTGAGCACTACTTTACAAATATACCTTGCACATACAGTATGACTGTTAAATTGGATATTACGCAAATAAAGAAGAAACGAATGAAGCTATACCCTGCGATGCTTTATTATCTTGCAACGATCGTAAACCATCATCCGGAGTTCAGAACGGCAATCAACCAAGCGGGTGAATTGGGAATATATGACGAGATGATACCCAGCTATACCGTATTTCACGAGGACACAGAGACATTTTCTAACCTTTGGACTGAATATGTGCCGAATATTGAAGACTTTTCAAGGACTTATGAAAACGATATTCAGCTGTATGGAAGTAACCACGGCATGATAGGAAAACCAGATGTTCCGGAAAATGTTTTTACGGTATCTATGATACCGTGGTCAACATTTGATGGTTTTAATTTGAACTTACAGAAAGGGTATAGTTATTTAATTCCCATTTTCACCTTGGGGAAATATTACGAGGAAGATGGGAGAATTGTGCTTCCTTTAGCGGTTCAAGTTCATCATGCGGTATGTGATGGATTTCATATCTGCCGATTTGTCAATGAACTGCAAGAATTGATAAATAGTTAGGTTGGGTTTGGAAAATGCCGGGACTTGGCGTACTCCATTAACATAATCTGCTGAGACGAGATTTGTCAAGGGTGGTTTCTGCTATCTGATATTTATCTTCTGAGCCTGCAAACAGCCAAAGAATTAACACAGATCATTACGACAACAAGTAGCGTAGGCGGCTCTGTTTTTACGGAAATCGCATACGGTAATGCCCATGGAAACTATGAGCGTGAGACCTTCTGCAAAAGGAACAGAAAGCCACACGCCCCTCAATTCCCAGAATCGGGGCAGTATGATTAGAAACAGAATCAAAAGAGCAAAAGAACGCAAAAAGGTGATGATGCCGGAAAGATGGCCTTTTCCATACGCCATGAAGCGGATTGCGCTAAAAATATTAAGACCTGCGAAAATGAATCCCAAACCATACCACCGCATCCCGTCGATTGCCATACGGTAGACATCACTGCCGGATTCCGCAAAGAATCCGACACCCATCGGCGCAATAGCATATGCTATGATGTACAGCACAGGTGGTGCAACAGCAAAGAAACGCCAAGCGTATCCTTCAAGAACCTTACAGACATCTTTTCTTCCATCACCGCAGGCATATCCCAGCGCAGGTGCGATTCCCATAGAAAACCCGAAATAAATACCCAGCACGAGAAATTGCAGATACATAATAATGGACACCGCTGCGATGCCGTCTTCTCCGGCAAAGGCCATTGCAGTGCGATTAAACGCAACGGTAGTAATGGCGATGGCTACTTGATCAACAAGTTCTGAGGTTCCGTTTATCATGCACCGCAACCCCAGATGTACATTGAATCCATACAGGGTGAACCGGAGCACCTTTCTTTTTCTGCAAAAATAGTAAGCGCCCATACAGCAAGAGAGCAGTATGCCCAGTACGGTGGCAATAGCGGCACCTTGCAGACCCATCCGGAAGTGCGAAATCAGGATATAATCGAGGACTATGTTACAGATTCCCCCGGCCAGTGCAGTTAGAAAGCTATAGGGGGGAGAGCCATCCGCTCGGATAAAGTAAGTAAGCAATTCCTTGATCATAACCGCTGGGGTAGCGATCAACCACCAAAAAGCATATATCCGGCAATCCTCCATAGTAGCCGATGTAGCACCCAACAATCGCAAAACATGATTCAGGTCAAGCGCTACTGCAATGGACACCAGAAAGCCGCCCAAAAGCGAAAACACGATGCTGACAGAAAAAGCAGCATTGGCTTCCTTATTTTTTCGCCCGCCTATGAATAGTGCTGCCACGGCACTCCCTCCGGCCGCAAACACAAGTGCAATGCCCGTTAGGATATTTACGATAGGGTACACAATATTGATTGCCGCCAAAGCATTTGTCCCAACATACGAAGACACAAAAATACCGTCAATAATCGTATACAGCGTGTTGAATAGCGAGGTTAAGTAGGTTGGTATAATAAACCGCAGAACCTTTCCAATCCGAACCTCGTTTGCCGAGGAAAACATCAACGTCTTTTCCATAATCATCCCTCCTGCTTTGTATTGTAAAGCTTCAAGTTACTTGAATGTCAAGCGGGGAAATGATATAATTTGAAAAGGGAGGGGTGAAAAGTGAATTTTCAAATTGGAGAGATTTCTCGGTTTTTTCATCTTCCTGCATCAACACTGCGCTATTGGGAAGATCAAGGTGTTATTACGCCGCAGAAAAACAAGGATAACCAGTACAGAACCTATACTGTTTCAGACCTGATGACGATCTCGGATATTATTTTTTACAAGAGTTTGGGGATCCCGTTAAGGAACATCCGGGATATGGAAGGAAAGACCCCCGATCTCCAAAAACAGCTTTTTGAGCAGAAAATAAAAGCACTGGAGGATGAACAGGAACTGCTTTTACGTCGCATGGAAAAGCTCCATCGTCATATTGAAGCGGTTCAAACCCTGGAGGCATTGCGGCAAACGGCTTATCAGGAAACAGACATTGATACTGCGTGTATTGTGTCCTTTGAGCTGATTGAACAGGAAAAATTGCTTCATTACATTGAGAATCCTTATCTCTATTCCCGTGTACAACACGCATCTTCACTGCAGCAGGAGCAACGGGGGCTTACAGTCCCATCGGAGTTTAGCAATACCATTGACGAATCGCAAATCATCTGGCGAAAACGCAGCAACAGGTATATCGCTTTTTTAATGCGGGAGGAAGTCACCAAGGACTTTCCAAATGATTTGCCGAAGCATTTGAAGCACATCCAAAGAAGGTATAAAACCGGTGATGTGATCAGTCGGTTTCTGCTCTGTGCGCAGGAAGACGGCAAGGTTTTTGATTTTTACAAAACCTTTGTGGAGATCGTCTGATTGGCGATCCTGCTTATGGGATGCTTGCTGTTGCAATTTGAGGAGGAGTGAAAACCTATGAACATATTTATTATTGAGGACGATAGAGTTCTCCGAACAGAACTGATGAAGCTGCTTTGCTCATATGGCTATCAATGCGATTACAGTGAGGAATAGCAAAGCATTGTACAGATAGCATTGCAGGCATCCCCGGACCTGATCCTTCTGGACATCAATCTGCCACTCTTTGACGGTTTTCACATCTGCCGGGAGATTCGCAAGCAATCCGAAGTCCCGATTATTGTCGTTACCAGCCGCAGCACCGATATGGATGAACTGATGAGCATGAAGCTTGGGGCGGACGATTTTATCACAAAGCCTTACGTGTGATCTATAGCGACTGCGCTTCTCTTTGCCTTGTCTGCTTATAGAAAGCAAGTATGTTTTTGAGGTTTCAGGATAAAACCGAAGAATTTCAGATAATTAAATGGCGTTTATCTCTCGACGAAGGCTGACGAATCTGGTATAATTCCATACAAGAAAACCAAACGATAAGCAAGCCGCGTAACAGATACGGGAGGTAAAAATGAGCAGAGATACAGAAAAGCTTCTGAAAGAGCTTCAGAATTTCCTGATGCAGCATGGGGATGAGGCGGCAGATGAAGACAGCATGGATCGTCTGGCAGAGCAATTCCTGTCAGAGCAGGGCATCCATCCGGTCGATGAAAACGCTGCTCCGGAAACCGCCGATGACTATCTGGATCTTGCGGAGCAGGCTGCATCCAAAAAGAAGTGCATCGAGTATCTTCACAAGGCGCTGGAATTGGAGCCGGACAATGTTGACGCGCAGCTCCAGCTGATCGTTCATACGATGGAACACAAGGTGGATGAGCAGCTCCCGGCATTGCAAAAGCTCATGGAAACCGCCGCAAAGCAGCTGGAGCCGGATGGGTATTTCAAAGAGGACATTGGAGCGTTCTGGGAGATTCTCGAGACCCGACCGTATATGCGCGTCTGCTATACCTATTTTGACGCCCTGATCTCCTGCGGTATGATACACCGGGCGATCGACGAGGGGCAGCGCCTTCTGGAGCTGTGCGAGAACGATAACCTCGGCGTTCGTTATCAGCTGATGCATCTGTACGCCTACATGGAAGATGAGATGCGCGCGCTGGCGCTGCACAAGCAGTTTGACTCGTATGAGGAAACGCAGATGCTTCTCCCGCTGGCAGTCCTGTATTATAAGCTGAACCAATTTGACAAGGCGGAAGACTATATCAAGCGGCTGTCCGCTGCAAACAAGGACGCGAAAAAGTTCCTGCGCGCTGCGGCGCAGGATCGGCTGGAGGATTATTTTGACCAGCTGAATCCGTTCGGATATCAGCCGTTTACCATGGAAGAGCTGCTGGAAGAACTGATGAAGTCTTCGTATCTGTTTGACTCCGTTCCCTATTTCTTCGTCTGGGCGAACAGCTGCCTTCGCGCACAGACTACCGCTAAAAAGAAAGCTGCCGGGAAAGCCGGGGGCAACAAAAAAATATGAGCGAAAAAGCACGGCCGTGGCCGTGCTTTTTGCTGACTAAAATATATGCGGCGATCAGCGCGCCGTGTTCAGGAGCGCCGTCGTCTTCACATTGACGCCCATCAGCTCCCGCTGCGTCTGGCGGTTGGTCTGGCACATAGGCATGAGGAAGTTCACCGCTTTGCGGATCTGCTGAAGATCCGAGCTTGTGAGCGCATTCTGATGCAGATGCTCCAGCACCCGCCCGTAAGCCTCCTTCAAGGAAGCATCCACCGCAGGCTGAAAGAAATAGTTCGAGATCAGGCCGCCAATCAGGGCGGCTTCGGTATCCGTGTACTGCATCATGCTTGCCCTCCTGCAAAGTTTTCACACAACGGGGGCAATCATACCACAAAATCTTGTATCCGACTATTCGCAAAACGACGAAATATACGATGCGCGCCCGCGCGGAAAGGAGATGCCATGAACGTTAGAAAATCTGTCGATTACAGCGCCATGTACCGCGAACTTACGGAAATTCTCGCCCGAAATCTTCCGCAGATGAACGAAATTCATGCTATTGGCAAGGCCGTCAGCCAGCGACCGGAGAAAGGCGCAGCAGTCGCAGCGGCAGAATTTTTGCAGGCGAAATTCCCTGGCCGGGCAGGCTTTTCCCCGCGCAACGTGCGCCGGATGCGCGATTTTTATAAGGTCTATGAAAATGATGAAGCGCTCCTCCGGCTGGCGATGAAAATCGGCTGGACGCTGAATGTGGTCATCATGGAAGCAGATCTGACACGAGAAGCACGCAGATGGTATCTAGAGCAGGCGCGAGAGCAGCAATGGTCAAAAACAGTACTACAGAAAGCAATCAAAAACAACGAACTCTCTATGCACGAGAGTTTTACAGTCGATGAAACAGAAACTACCTGCACGAAAAAAGAAATGAAAAAATTGACTACACGATACAGCTTCTGTATAAAGCAAATTGAGATTGCTTGGACTATGATTCGCAAACAAATATACATCCAGTACTCTCGTATGCGTCGACGATGGAAGCAGTTTGATTTGTTAAAGCTGACGTTTTTTCATTGGCTTTTCGATAAAAGTGTGATAAACTATAAAAAAGCACGAAGGATGTGAGAGCGTGATCGTTTTCCACGGCAGCAATCTGGAAGTTAAGAATCCTATGTTGATTCCAAGCAAGCGATTATTGGATTTCGGTGCTGGTTTTTACCTGACCAGCGACTTTGAGCAGGCCAAGAAATGGGCCATTCGAACAACCAACAATCGGGGAAACGGTTTTCCTACTGTTTCCGTTTATTCCTTTGACATGCCGCAGCTGGAGTCGCTGCATCTGCTGCGATTTCATCAGGCGGATAAAGACTGGCTTCGGTATATCGCTGCCAATAGAACCGGACAAATTCAAGCGGATGCATATGATGTGGTATTTGGCCCGGTCGCAAATGACCAGGCAATCCGAACCGTAAACAACTATCTGAAAGGCTATTTTTCGGAGGAAATTGCAATTCAGCTGTTGCTGCCTCAAAAGCTGAAAGACCAATATGCGTTCCGAACGGAAAAGGCGTTGTCGATCCTGCACTTTATGGAGGCCCGAACGGTATGAAGCGTTTAGATCCAGAAACGATCGATTATTATAATAGCGAAATTGTTCCGATGATTGCCGAAAAATACGGTTACAGTCAGATGGATGCGCTTCGCGTGTTTGTAGCTTCCAAAACACATGAAATGCTTGAAAATGAGGACTGTGGTTTGACGGCCTTTGGTGCCGGAGCCGTGTTTGAAATCTGGGAAACAGAAAAGGTGACCGGAGATCCTCGCAACTCTGTCTATATCCGAGGTGAATGAGATGTCGGAAGAAATGAGCTTCTTCATGTATCTGCTGGAATTCTATGCTGCCTATAAAAACAAAAAGACGGCGGATGTTCTGAAAGAATGGGATACACGCGGCATTACACAGATAATATATGACAATTACTGGGGTTATCACACAGAGCGGATCGAGAACGCTTTTATGGATATTGACAGCCTTGCCGCAAACGGAACCCACGCATGGTAATTCTTCCTTTTATCTGGAACGCAATGTGCTATGTCAATTGATCCATAGTGTTCAACTCACACAAGTCATCCGAACACTTTGGATCAACGGGCGAAAAGCCCAGTGATTTCAAGGTGTTCGGAGTTTTTTACGGCCGAAAATTTTCAAAGTATTCGATGGCTCAATGGAAACGGCGCAGAGGTTCAAACAGGGTTTGAACCTCTGCTTTTCCATATTCAAGCAGAATTTCAGTGGCAGCGCCCTTTTTCAGAGGGCTGCCGTGGCGAGATTTCGGAAAAATCGAAGAAAAATCTTTCACAAAGTTATGGGCGCTGGATTGTTGGTTTTCACAAACCAATGACCAGCGCCTTTTTTGCTCTCAAAAAGGGCGCTGAGAATGGAGGTGTATTGTATGTGCGAAGAAAACACATCGCAGAGGGAAAGATTTCTGCAAGAGGTAGAACAGAAGCTCCTGCGCAAGGAGCTGGATACAAGGCTACTGGAGGACGGTCTGATCCGCGTCAAATGGAATGGACAGCCGCTCTGCTCGGTTGACAGAGACGGTATCGTCCGTTTCCGACCAGCGGATATTACGGGGTCGGAAATAGACCGGAAACTACGGACAGTGACACAAGTGGCTGCACAGGTCAAAGAGTATATGCAAATCTTTGATCGCGCACCCGCGCTGAAGGCTGTCGGTCTGGATGATACCTACAAGGTGCTTGCGGATTTCGGTGATGCAGTGCTGGCTGGACAACTTGGGAAAAAGGGCGCTATGACGCAGCGGACAACGTCTATCGTAAGGTTCATTCGGCTGTTTTCACTGTGGAAGAACGGAACGGTCATCTCTGGGGCGTAGCAGAATGCCGCGTGGCGGGCGAATTGACCAGTGCGGAACTGGAGACCCTGAAATCGTACCTTGAGGGGCAGGCTGCTGACGGCTGGGGCGAGGGCTTCGAGCAGCAGGAGATCCGCGTGGATGGCAAAAGCGAGCTGTATGTCCACCTCTGGAACTCGGATGCGTGGAGCATACAGACCGAGCAGGAACGATTTGAACAGGAACAGACAGGAGGAATGACCCTTGCGCAAAGTATGTGAGGTCTATCTGG
>OGFN01001052.1_pt1 | contig 11418 bp, 10 predicted proteins | sample 1570921 | NCBI WGS metagenome assembly OGFN01 (sample SAMEA2581940, study PRJEB24529) | metagenome | biome: Human gut stool | place: China | collected 2011
GGGTAAGCCATCTATAATCTGGGAAAATGCCTTGGGAGTAACGGGACACCACGCACAGAACGTTGGTGACGTGCTCCCGCTGGAACACCGCCAGCATAGGCTGACCGGCGGTGCCCTGAGGCTCGCCGTCGTCGCTGTAGCGGACCACGCTGCCGCCCAGCAGATAGCACCAGCAGTTGTGCCGGGCGTCGTAGTGCTGCTTCTTCACCCGGCGCAGCAGCTCCTGGGCCTGGTCCTCGCTGTCCACCGGCCACACATGGCCTATGAAGCGGGAGCGCTTTTCCACAAACTCGCTTTCCGCCTCCTGATAGGGAACGTAGATTTTATCCCCCATGGCGGACCTCCCACTCCTGTCTTGTGATGGCCTGGCACACGCCGGGGCGCTCCGTTCCGTCGGGCCACGGCGACGGCGGCGTATCGCAGACATGGCGGAAGCCGCACTTCTCCTGCACCCGCCGGGACTTCTCATTTTCCGGGGAATGGGCGCACCATACGCGCTGGACTCCCATCTCCTGAAACTGCCAGCGCAGCAGCTCCTCCACAGCCTCGGGAACAAGCCCCTGCCCCCAATAGGGGTGGGCAATCCAGTAGCCGATCTCCGGCTCTCCCTTCCCCACCGGTATCGCCGTGGGAAACACACCCACGGAGCCGATGGGACCGCCGTCGCCGCCCTTGAGCAGCACCGCAAAGGTGCCCTCCTCGGACAGCACGGTACGGATGATCTCCCGGCTGTTTTCCACGGAGGTGTGAGGCGCCCAACCGGCGGAGGGGCCCACCTCCGGGTCCCTGGCCCAGCGGTACAGGGCCTGGGCGTCGCTGTCGCACCACGGGCGCAGAATCAGCCGCGAGGTTTCCAGCTGCATCATAGCTCCCAGTCCTCCTTCGGCTCCTGCCAGTTTTCGATATAGTCCTTCACCTGGCCCAGCACCTTGGGGGTGCACACGGCCGCCACGTCGATGGTGGCGGCGTACTCCACAGACTCCACCCTGGCCTCCCGGTACAGGCCGTCCAGCAGTCCGGCCTTGTCATAGGGCAGGTGAATGGTCACCCGGCGGGTGCCCTTGTCCAGCCGCTTGTCGATCAGGGCCAGCAGCCGGTCCAGCCCCTCGCCGGTCCGAGCGGAGATGGACACGGAGTCCTCCCCGGCGGGACGCTGGCCGGAAAAGGCCAGGTCGCACTTGTTATACACCCGCAGGCAGGGGATCTGATCCGCCTTCAGCTCCCGGATCAGGCTCTCTACAATGGCGGCCTGCTGCTGCCACTGGGGATTGGACACGTCGATGACGTGGAGCAGCAGGTCCGCGTACTCCAGCTCTTCCAGCGTGGCCTTGAAGGCCTCCACCAGCTGGTGGGGCAGCTTGCGGATAAAGCCCACGGTGTCGGAGATCACCACGTCCAGGGTATCGCTGACGGTCAGCAGCCGGGTAGTGGTGTCCAGGGTGTCGAACAGGCGGTTGTTGGCGGGGATCCCGGCCCCGGTGATGGCGTTTAAGAGGGTGGACTTCCCGGCATTGGTATAGCCTACGATGGCCACCACGGGGATTTCGTTTTTCATGCGGCGCTGGCGCTGGGTGCCCCGGACCCGGCGCACCTCCTCCAGCTCCGCCTTCAGCTTGTCGATTTTGCGGTGGATGTGGCGGCGGTCGGTTTCCAGCTGGGTCTCGCCGGGGCCCTTGGAGCCGATGGGACCCTTGCCGCTGGTGCCGCCCTGGCGCTCCAGATGGGTCCACATGCCGATCAGCCGGGGCAGCAGATACTGATACTGGGCCAGCTCCACCTGCAAGCGGCCCTCCCGGGTCCTGGCCCGCTGGGCGAAAATATCCAGGATCAGGCCGCTGCGGTCCAGCACCTGGACCCCGGTCATCTCCGTCAGCACCCGCAGCTGGGAGGGGGACAGGTCGTTGTCGAAGATGACCATGGTGGCCTTCTCCTCCTGCACCATGCGGCGGACCTCCTCCACCTTGCCCTCGCCGATGAAGCTGTGGGGGTCCGGCTTGTCCGGGCTCTGCAGGATCATGCCCACGGCCTGGCCTCCGGCGGTGTCCACCAGGGCGGACAGCTCCGCCAGGCTCTCCTCGTCGGCGCTGTCGTCTCCCAGCACCGGGGACCGCAGGCCCACCAGCACCGCATAGTCGCGCTTTTCTTCCTGTAAGGTCGTTTGTTCCATATTTGCCCTCGTTTCCGGTGTTTTTTACCAAAGATTTTCGCATACCCGGCGGCAAATGCAAACAGGACCCGCAGCCAAAACGGGTGCGGGTCCTGTAAAAGTGTCTTTACTTGTCCAGACCGAAACGCTTGTTGAACTTGGCTACGCGTCCGCCGGTATCCACCAGCTTCTGCTTGCCGGTGAAGAAGGGGTGACACTTAGAGCAGACTTCTACGCGAATATCCTTCTTCGTAGAACCTGTCTCAATTACATTACCGCAGGCGCATTTAATAGTAGTCTGCTGATAATTGGGATGGATTCCTTCCTTCATTGCTCTGGTTCACCTCTTTCTGGTACAAAAGTCCTTTTCACAAAGGCAACTGTGATTTTACCACTTTTCCCGGACAATTGCAAGCATTTTTTGAAGAAAATTCCGAAACCGGGATTTTTGGCGTCTGACAGGCAAAAAGTCAAGGATTGGGCCGTATTTCCCCTGCGATTTGTGAGAAAATGCAGGAATTTATGATTGACATTTTCCCGGAACAAAATATAATAAATGAGTGTATTTTGGATTTAACCGTTTAGTTATCTAAATTTGGGAGGAAGAAAGCATGTCGTTGGATAAGACCTATTTCGAGCAGATGGAGGCCAAAATCCCCCACGGGCGGGTCCGGACCCGGTTTGCCCCGTCCCCCACGGGCTATATGCACGTGGGTAACCTGCGGACGGCGCTGTATACCTGGCTGATCGCCCGGTCCCATGGCGGGGATTTCATCCTGCGCATTGAGGACACGGACCAGGGCCGCTATGTGGACGGCGCGGTGGACGTGATCTACCGCACCATGGCCGAGTGCGGCCTGACCCATGACGAGGGCCCCGACGTGGGCGGCCCCGTGGCCCCGTATATCCAGTCCCAGCGGCGGGACACCTATGGAAAGTATGCCCGTCTGCTGGTGGAAAAGGGCGGCGCGTACTACTGCTTCTGCGAAAAGACCGAGTCCGAGGAGGACTCCGGCGACTTTGACCGGGCGGCGGACCCCTGCCGGGACCTGCCTCTGGAGGAGGCGGAGCGCCGGGTAGCCGCCGGGGAGCCCTATGTCATCCGTCAGCGGATTCCGGCGGAGGGCGTCACCACCTTCCATGATGCCATTTTCGGCGACATCACCGTGGAAAACAGCACCCTGGACGACCAGGTGCTGATGAAGCGGGACGGCCTGCCCACCTATAACTTCGCCAACGTCATCGACGACCACCTGATGGGCATCACCCATGTGGTCCGGGGCAGCGAGTATCTGTCCTCGGCCCCCAAGTATGACCTGCTGTATCACGCCTTCGGCTGGGAGGTGCCTACCTATGTGCACTGCTCCCCGGTGATGCGGGACGCCCAGAACAAGATGTCCAAGCGCCATGGGGACCCCTCCTATGAGGACCTGAAGGCCCAGGGCTATCTGACGGAGGCCATCCTCAATTATGTAGCCCTGCTGGGCTGGAGCCCCAAGGGCGACCTGGCGGAGCAGGAGATTTTCGACCTGGAGGGCCTGACCCGGGCATTCGACATCACCGGCATTTCCAAGTCCCCGGCCATTTTCGACCGGGCCAAGCTGGACCACTTCAACGCCGTGTATCTGCGGAGCATGGAGCCTGCGGCCTTCGCCAGGGCGGCGGAACCCTACATCCGCCAGAGCGTCCAGAACCCCGCCTATGACCCGGCGGCCATCGCCGCCCTGCTGCAGGCCCGGTGCGAGCGGCTGACGGAGATTCCCGAGAAGGTGGACTTCTTCGACACCCTGCCGGAGTACCCGGTGGATTTCTATACCAACAAAAAGTCCAAGACCAACCCCGAGGTGTGCGCCCGGATGCTGGAGGCCGCCATTCCCATGCTGGAGGCCCTGCCGGACTGGACCGACGAGAGCATCCATGACGGCCTGGTGAATCTGGCCGCGTCCCTGGAGGTAAAGAACGCCACCCTCATGTGGCCCGTGCGCATTGCGGCGGCGGGCAAGCTGGTGACCCCCGGCGGCGCGGTGGAGATCTGCCGCATTCTGGGCCGGGAGGAGACCCTGCGCAGGCTTCGCCAGGGGCTCTCCATGCTGACGGCATGCTGAAATGGCTGGTGCGGCAGCGGCAGCAGCTGCACGGGTTTTACCGGGACGGCTTCGGCCGTGCCTTCGGCATGACGGCCCTGGCCTTTGCCGTGGTCATGGTGGTCAGCTATCTGGTGACCCTGCGCTATCCCGCCCCCATTGAGCGGCTGATTGAGCTGTTCCGGGAGCAGATCGCGGACCGGGGCATCGTGGACGCGGAAGGGAATTTCAGCGCTCTGGGGCTGTTTCTCAACAATCTCCAGGCCTGCGCCCTGGCCATGGGCTATGGATTCATCCCGTTTCTGTATCTGCCTGCGGTGTCCCTGGGCATCAACGCCATGATGTTCGGCGGCTTCGCCTCGTACTATGTGCAGTTGGGGCTGCCCCTGTGGTACTACGGTGCAGGCACGCTGCCCCACGGCATTTTTGAGCTGCCCGCCCTGTTTATGGCCATGGCCGGTGGCCTGTACCTGTGCCGGACCCTGGTGCGCTATGTGCGGCGCAACGAGAAGGGCCTGTTGGGGCCGGTGGTGCTGAACCTGCTGCGGCTGCTGGTGATGCACATTGTCCCCCTGCTGCTGGCGGCCGCCGCCGTGGAGGCGTATGTCACCCCCGTTGTTATGGAGGCGCTGGCGCGGCTGATCTGATGCTGTTCCTGCGGGCATTGCCCGCTGAAAGATAAAACTACAGACCGCAAGTGCGGCGAAAGGAGCCTTACAATGAACGAAAAAGTCACAAGTATCCCTGAACTGTTCGGAAGCATGGTGTTCACACAGGAGCAGATGCGACAGCGTCTGCCGGCCCACATCTACGATGCTTGGCAGCAGTGCCTGGTGCAGGGAACGTCATTGGACCGCTCCATCGCCGACGAGATTGCCGCCGCCATGAAGGAATGGGCCATTGAAAAGGGGGCCACCCACTATACCCACTGGTTCCAGCCCATGACCGGCTATACCGCTGAGAAGCACGACAGCTTCATCGCTCCCCAGGGGCCCGCCGGCGTGCTGATGGAGCTGTCCGGCAAGGAGCTGTCCCGGGGCGAGGCGGACGCCTCCAGTTTCCCCTCCGGCGGCCTGCGGGCCACCTTCGAGGCCCGGGGCTACACCGCCTGGGACCCCACGTCCTACGCCTTTGTGAAGGACAAGACCCTGTATATCCCCACCATTTTCTGTTCCTACGGCGGCGAGACTCTGGACAAAAAGACCCCCCTGCTGCGTTCCATGAAGCTGCTGGACACCCAGAGCATCCGCATCCTGCGGCTGTTCGGCAACACCCAGGCCCAGCACGTCACCGCCCAGGTGGGTCCGGAGCAGGAGTATTTCCTTATCGACAAGGAGATGTACCGCCGCCGGGAGGACCTGCTCCTCTGCGGCCGGACCCTGTTCGGCGCCAAACCCCCCAAGGGTCAGGAGCTGGACGACCACTATTACGGGGCCATCAAGCCCCGGGTGGCGGAATTCATGCACGAGCTGGATCAGGAGCTGTGGAAGGTGGGCGTTCCCGCCAAGACGGAGCACAACGAGGTGGCCCCCGCCCAGCACGAGGTGGCCCAGGTGTATTCCGATGCCAACAGCACCTGCGACCACAACCAGCTGACCATGGAGTTTCTGAAAAAGGTGGCCGACCGCCACGGTCTGGTGTGCCTGCTGCACGAGAAGCCCTTTGCCGGCATCAACGGCAGCGGCAAGCACGACAACTGGTCCCTGGCCACGGACACCGGCGAGAATCTGCTCAAACCCGGCAAGACCCCCAGCCAGAACGCCCAGTTCCTGCTGTTCCTGGCGGCGTTTATCAAGGGCGTGGACGAATATCAGGATATGCTGCGCTGCTGCGTGTCCTACCCCGGCAACGACCACCGGCTGGGCGGCAACGAGGCCCCTCCGGCCATCATCTCCGTGTTCCTGGGCGATGAGCTGACGGCCATCCTGGATTCCATCATCAACGGCCAGGCCTATGTGGACAAGGCCAAGCGGAAGCTGGAGATCGGCGTAGACACCCTGCCGGAGATTCCCCAGGACACCACGGACCGCAACCGTACCTCGCCCCTGGCCTTCACCGGCAACAAGTTCGAGTTCCGTATGCTGGGCTCCTCCCAGTCCATCGCCAGCCCCAACGTGGTGCTCAACACCATCATGGCCCAGGAGCTGGAGGAGTTCGCGGACATTCTGGAGCAGTCCAACGACTTCCGGGCGGACCTGCAGAACCTGCTGCATGACACCTTCAAGGCCCACCAGCGCATCATCTTCAACGGCAACGGCTACGGCGGGGACTGGGTCCGGGAGGCCCAGCGCCGGGGCCTCAGCAACCTGCGGGACACCGTGGACTGCATGCCCGCCTATATCGACCCCAAGAACATCCGCCTGTTCTCCGGCCACAACATCCTCAGCGAGACGGAGATGCGGGCCCGGTATGAAATTCACCTGGAGAATTACTGCAAGGTCACGTCCATCGAGGCGGCTACCCTGCGGGATATGGTCATGCGGGGCATTCTCCCGGCGGTGAACCGCTACACGGCGGACCTGACCCAGGCCATCCTGCGCAAGCGGGAGCTGGTGGTCCCCTGCCGAGTGGAGGAGGACCTGCTGTCCAAGCTCTCCAGCCTGACCGCCAGCCTGTACGACACCATGGCGGCCATGGAGCAGGCCATGGACCAGGCCCCCGACGCCGAGGGCGGCATCGAGGCCGCCCGGTACTACCGGGAGGAGATCGGCCGCCGCATGGAGGAGGCCCGCCAGTCCATCGACCGGCTGGAGTCCCTGACCGCCGCGGAATACTGGCCCTATCCCACCTACGCCGACATCCTGTTCTCTGTGTAAAATCAATCAACCAGCCCCGGGGGCCTCCCATTCAGGAGGCCCCCGTTTTTCTGCCCGGCAGTTTATAATTAATTTAAAAAGCATTAATGTTCCTCTAATATTTCCGCCGTAAGATAGCACCAGAACGAAGGGGAACGACACCCCGGAACAAGAATAATAAGGAGGAACAACTTATGAAAAAGACCATCCGTAATCATATCGACACCATCACCACCTGCCGCCTGGCTGAGGGCCTGATCCTGGAGCGCCGGGTCACCGAGAACGGCATCGACCTGCGGGTGATGCTCCAGCGCCCCCTGGAGGAGTATGACGGTCTGCAGACCGCCGCCGAGGCTGCCTACATCGAGCAGTACCTGGTGGAGAAGTACCGGGGCGTGGCGGATGTTGCCACCATTCTCCAGCTGGCCTCTTGAAAAACCGGCCAAAATCTGTTGCGCTGATACCGAGACCCGGCGACGCCGCCTATCCCATCCTGCGGGCGGTGCCGCCATGCTTTATAAAAGAGGAGGGATCCCCCTATGCACCTTCTGTTTGCCGAGGATCAGCCCCAGCTGCGCCGCTCCGCCCGGGAATACGCCCTGCTGGAGTATCTGATCCGCAACAAGGGCATCATCCTCTCCCGGGAGCAGATCGAAAACAACCTCTGGAACTATGACTACGCCGGAGGCACCACCGGGGTGGACGTATACATCAGCTATCTGCGCAAAAAACTGGACGGCGGCCACGAGAAAAAGCTGCTGCACATCACCCGGCTGGAGCAGGGCACACAGAAGCTCCAGCTGGAAACGGCGGACCTGAGCCAGCTGGTGGAGGTCCTCTGCGAGGAGCAGGCCCATCTGGCCCCGGAGGGCACCACGCTGGCGGTGCATACCCAGCCGGACCTGCTGGTAAACGGGGACGTGACCCGGCTGTCCCGGCTGCTGACGAACCTGATCTCCAACGCCTATCGCTACGGGAAGCCCAACGGCCATGTGTGGGTGGATCTGCGCCGGGAGGGCCAATGGGCCGTGCTGTCCGTCCGGGACGACGGCAGCGGCATCGCCCCGGAGGACCGGGAGCGCATCTTCCAGCGCTTTTACCAGGTGGACGCCGCCCGGGGCAAGGACGGCAGCGGCCTGGGCCTGTCCATGGTGCAGCAGGCGGCCCGGCTCCACGGCGGCTCCGTCACCGTGGACAGCCGGATAGGGGAGGGGAGCACCTTCATCGTCCGTCTGCCGCTGGCAGAATAAAACAAAACGCCGGACCCCATCGGGGCCCGGCGTTTGTGCGTATTCAGATGCTTTCGTTTACCTTCCGGGCAAATTCCGCCGCCAAGCGGGCCTTTTCCGGGTCCATGAACACCGTGTCATAGCCCCGGTGCCGCTGGGCCAGCATACCCAGCAGCCGCAGACGGGAGTGCTTACAGTAACGCTGCATCCCGGCCTCCCAAAGGTCCGCGCCCTTTTCCACGGGATAGCCGCAGGTGGCGATCAGGGCCACAGGCTTGTCCTCCCACAGGGACGGCCCCTTCTCCCGGCCATAATACTTGTTCATTCCGTATACCAGCCGGTCCAGGACCGCCTTCATGGGCGGGGTGCAGTACCAGGAGTAGATGGGCGTGGCCAGCACCAACAGGTCGCAGGCCAGCACGCTGTCGAAAATCTCCTGCATGTCGTCTTCCTGGGGGCAGCCGAACACCGTCCAATCCTGCTGACACACCCGGCAGGCCCGGCAGGGCCGGACCTCCAGGTCATATAGCCAGACCGTCCGGCAGGACCAGCCCAGCTTTTCCAGCTCCGCCGCAAAGGGCGCCGTCAGCGCGGCGGTGTTGCCCTGCTTCCGGGGACTGGCCAGCAGGATACAGGCCTTTTTCATGTTCCTTAGCCCGGAGGCCAGGTCATATCCCGGCCGGACAGCACATGGAAGTGCAGGTGATGCACACTCTGACCGGCCTGCTCACCGATGTTGGACACCACGCGGTAGCTCTCCAGCCCCTGCTCCCGGCACAGCCGGGCGATGACCTCGAAGATGTGGGCCACCACGGCGCTGTTGCCGCCGTTTACCTCCGCCACGGAGCCGATGTGCTCCTTGGGGATCACCAGGAAGTGCGTGGGGGCCTGAGGCGCGATGTCGTAAAAGGCGTAGCACAGCTCGTCTTCATACAGCTTGTTGGAGGGGATATCCCCGCCGACAATTTTGCAGAACAGGCAGTTGTCGTCTCGCATAGTCATGCTCCTTTCGTTATTTCCACTCTCCCGGCTTCAGGAGAGCTTTTCCGACACAAAATCGTCCACGGAAGCCAGGGCGTCGTCCACCTTCAGCAATTCGGTGCCGCCGCCCATAGCGGAATCTGGCTTGCCTCCGCCCTTGCCGCCGCACACGGCGGACACGGCCCGGACCAGGTCGCCGGCCTTGATGCCCCGGGCCACGGCCTCCTTGCCGCACACGGCCAGGAAGGATACCTTTTCGCCGTTGATGCTGGCGATGACCGCCACAACGCTGGGGTCCTTATCCCGCAGGAAGTCGCCCATGGTGCGCATGGCGGCGGTGTCCATGCCGGTGCGGGTGGTGGTGATCACGTGCAGGCCCTTCACGGTTTTGGCGGAGGCCAGGAACTGCTTGGCCTCGCCCAGGGACGCCTCGGCCTTTAGCTTATCCAGTGCCTGGCGCAGCTGCTTCATCTCGTTGGCCTGCTGCTCCATGCGCTCCAGCAGTCCGGCAGGTGCGGTTTTCAGGAACTGCGCCGCCTTGTGCAGAACGCCCTGGCTGCGCTCCATGCCCTGCAGGCTCAGCTTGCCGCAGGTGGCCTCGATCCGGCGCACGCCGGAGGCCACGCTGGTCTCGGACTTCACCCGGAAGGGGCCGGCCTTGGCGGTGTTGTCCACATGGGTGCCGCCGCAGAACTCGATGGACACATCACCCATCTCCACCACGCGGACGGTGTCGCCGTACTTTTCGCCGAACATGGCCACGGCGCCCTTTTTCTTGGCCTCCTCGATGGGCAGCACCTCCGTCACCACGGGATAGCCCTCCAGAATGGCGTCATTGACCAGCTCCTCCACCTGATGCAGCTCCTCCGGGGTGATGGCCTCGAAGTGAGTGAAGTCGAAGCGCAGACGGTCCGGCTCCACCAGGGAGCCCGCCTGGTGCACATGCTCGCCTAGCACCTTCTTCAGGGCCGCATCCAGCAGGTGGGTGGTGCTGTGGGCCCGGCGGATGGCCTTGCGGCGCTCGGTATCAATGGCGGCGTGGACGGTGTCGCCCACATGGAGGGTGCCCTCCGTCAGGCGGCCATAGTGCATGAACTTGCCGCCCTTGTTCTTCTGCACGTCGGACACGGTGAACAGAATGCCGTCTGCGCTGATGGTGCCGTGGTCGGCCGCCTGGCCGCCCATCTCCGCATAGAAGGGAGACTTGTCCAGCACCACCACGGCGTCGGACCCGGCGGGGATCTCGCCCCGCAGCTCGTCGTCGGCCACCAGGGCCACCACCGTGGCGTCGAACTCGTCGTGGTCATAGCCCACAAACTCCGTGGCGGGGATGTCCTTTCCGAACTCCACACCGGCCCAGCCCAGGTCGCCCAGAGCCTTCCGGGCCTCACGGGCCCGCTGCTTCTGCTCCTGCATCAGCTGGCGGAAGCTCTCCTCGTCCACAGTCATGCCCTGCTCGGCCACCATTTCCGCCGTCAGGTCGATGGGGAAGCCGAAGGTATCATACAGCCGGAAGGCGTCGGCGCCGGAGAAAACCTTCTCCCCCTTGGCCTGGTGCTCCGCCAGCAGGTCGGAGAAGATCTTCATGCCGCCGTCGATGGTGCGGCCGAAATTCTCCTCCTCGGTGCGGATGACCTTGGTGATATACGTCTGCTTTTCCAGCAGATCAGGATACTGTCCCTGGTTTTCATGGATCACGGTGTCCACCACCTGATACAGGAACGGCTCATTGACGCCCAGGAGCTTCCCGTGGCGGGCGGCCCGGCGCAGCAGCCGCCGCAGCACATAGCCCCTGCCCTCGTTGGAGGGGAGGATACCGTCGCAGATCATAAACGTGGCAGAGCGGATGTGATCGGTGATGACCCGCAGGGACACATCCCGCTTTTCCGTCTCGCCGTAGTGGGCCCCGGTGAGCTCAGACACCTTGTGGGTGATGTTCATCACGGTGTCCACATCGAACAGGCTCTCCACATTCTGGCACACGCAGGCCAGGCGCTCCAACCCCATACCGGTGTCGATGTTCTTCTGCTTCAGCTCGGTATAGTTGCCGTGGCCGTCGTTGTCAAACTGGGAGAACACGTTGTTCCAGATCTCGATATACCGGTCGCAGTCGCAGCCCACGGTGCACCCGGGCTTGCCGCAGCCGAACTCCGGCCCGCGGTCATAGTAGATCTCGGAGCAGG
>OGFN01001054.1_pt1 | contig 11414 bp, 10 predicted proteins | sample 1570921 | NCBI WGS metagenome assembly OGFN01 (sample SAMEA2581940, study PRJEB24529) | metagenome | biome: Human gut stool | place: China | collected 2011
AGACGGTGGACGATGACATAAGGCAGATCGTTCGACCATTTGCCTTCTATATCTTTATAGACAGGTTCACCGTCGAATGAAATGACTCCGTATGCAACAACCCGGTCTTCCCGGCAAATGACGTATCCGTTTCCGTCTTGTATGTCTTGACGGATATGTTCGATTGCAGGGTAGTTCTCGTCCCATTGTTGACTTCCAAGGCGTTGCATTTGGGCTTTTGCTTGTCCGATGATTTGCCAGATTCGTTCGATATCTGTCTCTTCTGCTTTTCGGAATATGTCAGATGGTATACTTGAGATTGCCATTTGTCTTTTGATTTTATTGTAATGAATCCTCAAAGATAGTTTTTATTTTATTATTCCAAATAGAGGCAATCAGTCCTTGTCTTTAGCACGGGCATTTCTATATAAAGTCTTTAGCAAAACAACTATCATACTATCATAATTGAGTTTATGTGATTGTAAAACAGTATGTTATTCTATGATAGTTCTTGCTTTTAACTATCATTTATCTATCATAACTATCATGGGTAAAAGTGATAATGTGTTATATATCAATATTTTATTAAATGTCAGATGTGTTCTGAAGCTGATACAAAATAGATTAAAGAGGCTCGTTTTTTCATGAAGACAAGCTACTTTTTTGGTGAAAACAACTTGAAAAGTTTCTTCAGACCCGGGTGGAAGGGTATGGGAGATTCGGGTGTGGAGGAGGTGGAGACCCGGGTCTACGTGAAACCGGAACGGGGATGTAGAGCTGTTTATCTGCCTTGTTTGAGGAGATTTTATGCACTGTTTCTGATTATAATCCAGTGGAATACCTACTTTTTAAACACAAACAGTTCCTTATACTTGTAGATGGCCATTATGAATCAAGAATGCATAAATAACTATTGTCAATGATATTTGATCACGGTTTTGGTGCGGTTGCCCTGAAGAAACTACTTGAAACTATCATATTTGAATAATTATTTGTACTTTTGTCCGTCAATTTGGCGTAGGCCGGACGGCCCCGTCTCTTTACTGAATAAATTTTAAAGCGATGAATTTATCTTCCACTCGGCTGAAGGATTATCTTGATTTTGATTTACAGCCTGATGAAGTAGCAGCAGCACTTACCTCTATTGGTTTGGAAACCGGAGGGGTAGAAGAAGTTCAAACCATCAAAGGTGGATTGGAAGGACTTGTCATCGGTGAAGTTCTTACTTGCGAAGAACATCCGAATTCCGATCACTTGCACATTACAACCGTGAATGTTGGCGGCGCGGAACCCTTGCAGATTGTTTGTGGTGCGCCGAATGTAGCTGCCGGACAGAAAGTGGTTGTTGCTGTAAACGGTACTAAATTGTATGATGGTGATGAGTGCTTTACGATCAAGCGCTCTAAAATCCGTGGCGTTGAATCGAACGGTATGATTTGTGCTGAAGATGAAATCGGTATTGGAACAGATCATGCAGGTATAATCGTACTGCCGGCCGATGCGGTAGTCGGTACTCCGGCCAAAGAATATTATAATGTGAAGAGCGATTATGTGCTGGAAGTTGATATCACGCCGAACCGTGTGGATGCCACTTCTCATTTCGGTGTAGCTCGCGATCTGGCCGCTTACCTGAAACAGAACGGTAAGCCTGCCAACTTGAAACGTCCGAGTGTGGATGCTTTCAAGATTGATGATGAAGTTCCGGCTATCGAAGTTGTCGTTGAAAATAAAGAAGCCTGTCTGCGCTATTCAGGTATTACGATTAAAAATGTAACTGTAAAGGAAAGTCCGGAATGGTTGCAGAACCGTTTGAAGGTGATCGGCCTGCGTCCCATTAATAACGTGGTGGATATTACGAACTATATCTTGCACGGCGTAGGACAGCCTTTGCACTCTTTCGATGCCGATAAGATCAAAGGTAATAAAGTCGTGGTACGCTCGGCGACGGAAGGTGCCAAGTTTGTGACGCTCGATGGTGTGGAACGTACGTTGACCGACCGTGATCTGATGATTTGCAATGTGGAAGAGCCGATGTGTATCGCCGGTGTATTTGGCGGACTCGATTCCGGTGTGACGGAACAGACTAAGAATGTATTCCTGGAATCGGCCACTTTCCATCCGACTTGGATCCGTAAGACAGCCCGTCGCTTCGGTCTGAATACGGATGCTTCTTTCCGTTATGAACGCGGCTTGGATCCGAATCAGACGGTCGAAGTGATGAAGCGTGCCGCTCTGTTGATTCAGGAAGTGGCAGGCGGAACGATTACGGGTGCTATCCAGGATATTTATCCGGTTCCGGTTGCCCCCTATCGTGTGGAACTGACTTACGATAAGGTCAATACATTGATCGGCAAGGTGATTCCGGTTGAAACGGTCAAGAGCATTCTGGAAAGCTTGGAAATGAAGATCGTTTCCGAAACTGCCGAAGGTTTGGTGATTGATGTGCCTGTATATCGTATTGATGTACAGCGCGATGTCGACGTGATCGAGGATATTCTCCGTATTTACGGATATAATAATGTGGAATTCAGTGACAATGTAAAGTCTAATCTGAGCTATCAGACTCCGACTGACCGCAGTTATAAATTGCAGAACCTGATTTCCGAACAACTTTGCGGTTGCGGTTTCAACGAGATCCTGAATAACTCGCTGACACGCTCGGCCTACTATGACAATCTTTCCACTTACCCGGTTTCTCACTGTGTGATGTTGATGAATCCGTTGAGCGCAGATCTGAATTGCATGCGCCAGACGTTGTTGTTCGGAGGCTTGGAAAGTGTCGAACATAATGCGAAACGCAAAAATGGCAATATCCGCTTCTTCGAATTCGGAAATTGCTATGATTATAATATCGACCATAAGAAGGAAGGTGAAACATTGGCCGAATTCTCGGAAGATTATCGTTTGGGCTTGTGGGTAAGCGGCAGCCGTGTGGATAACAACTGGGCGCATCCGAATGAAAAGTCTTCTGTTTATGAATTGAAGGCATATGTGGAAAACATCTTGGTTCGTCTCGGTGTGAATTTGCAGAAGGTCATTTTTGGTAATCTGGCTAACGATATCTATTCGGCAGGTTTGAGCATTACGACTTCGTCCGGGCGCCAGTTGGGTACGATGGGTATCGTCAGCCCGAAGATCTGTAAGGAATTGGATATTGAAACGGATGTCTATTATGCGGAACTTTCCTGGACATTGTTGATGAAGGAAATCAAGAAGAGCAAGGTTACCTTCTCTGAAATTTCCAAGTTCCCGGCAGTGAAACGAGATCTAGCCCTGTTGTTAGAGAAGAATGTTCAATTTGCCGAAATAGAAAAGATCGCAACGGAAAGTGAACGTAAACTGTTGAAAGACGTTGCTTTGTTTGATGTATACGAAGGAAAGAATCTGCCGGCTGGCAAGAAATCATATGCAGTCAGCTTCTATTTGCAGGATGAAGGAAAGACTTTGAATGATAAGCAGATCGATGCTATCATGAAAAAGATCCAGACAAATTTGGAACAGAAGTTAGGTGCACAATTGAGAGGATAAAAAACATAAATCATAAATCATAAGATCATAAATTATGGGAAGAGCGTTTGAGTTTCGTAAAGCGAGAAAGTTTAAGCGTTGGGGCAATATGGCCCGTGTATTTACTAAGTTGGGTAAAGAAATTACGATAGCTGCAAAACAAGGTGGACCGGAACCTGAAAACAATCCGCGTTTGCGTGTATTGATGCAGACTGCTAAAAAAGAGAACATGCCGAAAGATAATGTCGAACGTGCTATCAAGCGGGCTGTCTCTAAGGATTTTACCGATTATAAAGAAATGAACTACGAGGGATATGGTCCTTTCGGTATTGCTATTTTTGTGGAAACTGCGACAGACAATACGACTCGTACTGTAGCAAATGTACGTAGTTATTTCAACAAGAACGGTGGTTCTTTGGGTACATCCGGCAGTTTGGAGTTCCTGTTCGAGCATAAATGTGTTTTCCATATTGCAAAAAAGGATGGCATGTCGTTGGAAGATCTTGAGTTGGAGTTGATAGACTATGGAGTCGATGAAGTGGATGAAGATGAAGACGAAGTGGTTCTCTATGGTGAATTTGCCCAGAATTCGGCTATTCAGAAATATCTGGAAGAGAATGGATATGAAATCACCAGTAGCGAATTTGTCCGTATTCCGAACGATGTGAAAGAAGTGACTCCCGAGCAGCGTGAATCGATTGAAAAATTGATTGAAAAGTTGGAAGAGGACGAAGACGTTCAGAATGTGTTCCACAATATGAAGGAAGACGAAAACGGAGACGAAGAATAAGTTCGTATTTGTTATAGAATAAAAAAGAGAGTACAAGGACTATAACCTTGTACTCTCTTTTTTATTCTATATCAGTATTTATATCAAAAAATCTTCTTTTCTTTGCTGTACTTTATTTCAATACAAATACATTTTTTAGTGGTTATGAAAGGTTTTAGAACTCTACTTTGTGTTATTTCGTTAGCCTTATCAGGCGTAATTGTGAGTGATGTTATGGCCCAGAAAGAATTGGGTGTGTTTAATTCTTTGGCAGTAGGTGTGGGCGTCGGTACTACCGGTATCGACGTGAATGTGGCAACTCCCATCACATCTCACTTTGATTTACGTGGTGGTTTTTCCATTATGCCAAATTTCAGCATGAGTACGGATGTAGATGTTGATGTGGAGGCTATGGAAGGCGTGAGTGTTCCCTCTACGATTGGTATGGAGGGAAGTATCAAGCGTGTTTCCGGCGAATTACTTGTGAATTATTATCCGTTTAAAAAAGGTTCTTTCTTTTTGACTGCTGGTGCTTACTTTGGCGGGGGAACTTTATTAAAAATAAATGGGCATAGTGATGAATTGAAGGAATTGGTAGCCGAAGCCGGTAAGGCCGGTATTGTTATCGGCGATTATACGATTCCGGTAGACAAAAACGGTAATGTGTCAGGTGGCTTGAAAGTTTCGAATTTCCGTCCGTATGTGGGTTTGGGGTTCGGCCGTGCCGTACCGAAGAAACGGCTTGGTGTAATGTTCGAGCTAGGAGTCCAGTTCCACGGCAAACCGGATGTTTATACGGACTATGGTAATGTCAACAATTTGTTGGATGAAGTCGATCCGGACGATACGTTTTCGAAAATCATGGATAAGCTCACTGTTTATCCGGTTATGAAGATACGTCTGTGTGGACGGATTTTCTAATCGTACGTAAATATATATTAAATGAAAGCCTGGCTGTGGGGAGTCAGGCTTTCATTTTTACTATAAATAAGACCGGGTTGTCTTTGTTTGTCAGGTCAGGAAAAGAGTAGGCAAGTTCTTTGCCGCTCTTATAATAACAGTAGGTGTTGCTTTGAAGGTCTATGGATTGAAGTTCGAGAATCTTGCCTGTCTTGTAAAAGTTGTCATCCAATCCTCCTTGCACGTGATAGGCTTTTGTTCTTCGTTGGTCGTAACAAAATGTATAGCTACGTTCCGGTAGAGTAGGATCGTAGTGTGTTGAGATTAAAAAACGTGTCCCGATCTGTAAAGGAAGAATTTTTGCGTAGTCCTCAGTGATGGCCAACTGGTTGCTATTGATGAGATAGAGCGTGTCGTTTAAGATATGGGCTGGCTGTAAGGATGGAGCTTGTACATAAACGTGCCCGTCCTTGACGGCTATTTCGGTACCTGTCTTGTAATTGATATCCATTCTTCCCAAATCGGCAACATCCAGTTTGCGCTTCCCGACTTCATTAAAGTAGAGATCAAATTTATAGAGCCATTGTTCGATTGACGGAGCTTGCTTGTTTTCTGAATTAACCAAGTCTATTGTTGTCCACAGATGGTTGTTATAATAAGCCATATGCCCGAAAGTTTTCCATGAAGCATCTTGAGGGAGGATACTCTGAAAAAGGAGTTGCCCGTCGTAATCATAATAGTATACCTCATGTCCGGTGCCGATCACGACCAGCCGGTCGTGGACAGGATCGACCGCATAGTCAACCAGTTCGACTGGCTGTCTCGTTCCTGGCAGATGTGCCGTTATTTGTCCGAGAAATTGGCCGGAACTGTTGAAATGATAAAGTTGACGATCGCTGACAAGGAAGATGTCTTCCCGGTCGCGCTTGATCATTTTAATCTTGTTCAAAGAACAATGTCCGTTTGTTTTCAAAGGGATGGCGATCACCTCCTCGGCGACATCGGACAGACTTCCTTCCGGTTGACATTGAGGCAAATCGGTAGTATGGATCACTTGATATCCGATCCAGCCGTATAAGGCTATCAGACATATGAATAAAAGATTAAAGGTTTTTCTCATTTCATTTCTAATTAAAAAATTCCTTTGTATAAACGGACGATATTGTCGGTTTATTGCAAGGATCTCTTAATCCTGCAAGAAAATCCAGTTGTTTTCGGAGGAGATATCTTCTCTGTACCGGAATCCTTCCCAAGTAAAATCTTTTAATGCATCCGGATTGGTAATCCGGTTTTTAACGATGTAACGGGTCATTTGTCCACGTGCCATCTTGGCGTAGATTACGATTGTTTCAGCTTTCCCGTTTTTCCAGACTTTAAAATCCGGTGTTATTACACGGACAGATTGTTCTACCTTTTTCCAGTCGAATGATGGTTGTAGGTCCATGCTCCCCAGGTTGATCAGCAGGTTATCGTCGGCTTTCACTTCTTCAATAAGCGGTTCTGTTTGACGGGCACGCCAGTAAATATACATATTCCCTTCTCCTAATTCGGGCAGTTTCACATCATATTCCATCCGGTAAGGTTTGATCAGGTCCAGCGGGCGAAGGAGACCATAACAAATGGAAACGAGCCGCAAATGATCCTGGGCAAAGCGGAAGTCCGCCTCTGTAAAATCTTTGGGATTGATATTCTTGAATACGACACCCGTATAAGCCAACAAAGCTTGTAGCGGTTCTTCTTCCGCAGAATGGAAATTCTGAAAACGATGGTAACTTTCCATCATCAGCTTGGGACTGAGCTTTAACATCCTGCCTAATTCTTCGGCGGGATATTGAGCCATGTGCAATGCGATCTCGATTGCTTCCTGGTTGAATCGGGGCGTTGTACCTGCAGGCGCTTTTATTTTGGATGTTCCAGCCATCGTCTTGGCTGGAGATAAGATGATATGCATATTTATGAATATATTGTTTTTATTATGTAAATATCTCGTCATTTATATCCGGTGCATAAATAAAAGTCGGATATCCCGCACCCATTTCCTGATATAACTGCCTGATATCACGATGCAGACTGCTGATAGCACTACTACTATTCCTCCGATCTGCATCGGTTGCAGATGCTCGCCTAAGAAAAGGACGCCCATGCATACGGCGGTAAGCGGCTCCATGCATCCCAAGATCGCAGTCGTTGTCGAACCTATATAACGAATGGCCAGTATCAGTGTAAGGTCGGATACCAACGTCGGGAGGAAAGCAACCATCAGCACGTCTATCGTTGTGCCCAGATTCGGCATCGGGTCGGGAAAATCTCCTTTTATCGCCAGATTTACCAGAAAGACAATCGCTCCGGAAAGCAGAATATAGAAAGTGGCTTTCAAGCTGTCGAGCCTGGCGATCCGGCTTCGGTTCATACCTACGATGTAGGCTGCATAGGCAATCACTGTAGCCAATACCAACATTAATCCTTTTATATTGATAGAACCTCCCGGCGTATTTCCTCCGCTCAACATATAGACACCGCTTACCGCCATCGCCATTGCCAGCAGTATCGGCATTGTCAGCTTGTCCTTGTAAAATACAAACATGATCAGGCTGACTACCACCGGATAAAGGAAATGGATCGTTGTCGCCACCCCGCTCGGAATATAAAGATAAGCCTCCGTCAGCCAAAGCGCCGTGATGGCATAAAGTGTACCTAAAATAAAAGCGATCCCGAATTCGCTTTTCTGTATATCGAACGGAATCTTTTTCACCCACATCAGTATGGCAACCAGTACGGATGCTAAGGAAAAACGGTAGAACAGCAACGAATCCAAACCTACGCCGTTTTCAAGCGCCGGAATGGAAAAAAGAGGAATCAATCCGAATGTGGCGGATGCGATAAGTCCGTACAAAAATCCTTTTACCTTCATGTAAATTCACTGTCTGTTGAAATGAGGGGACAAAAGTAGCAAATCTTTCTGAACCTTTTCTAATGAAATGGGAATCATGCTTTGCTATTCTTTTCGATTAATTTTGTATGTTTACGGCGTATTAGAAAATGATGGACAGATAATTGTGTCCGGGTGCATGATGAAAACCCTTGTTTAGGGAGAGTGGAAATTAATACAAACTTTATATTATATGAAAATCGGAATCGGTATTTTACTATTATTCTTTGTTACCTCTTTGCAGGCACAGAACATTGTAGGAAAGGTCATAGACAATAAAAAACAACCGGTAGATGGTGCAACCATCGTTTTGCAGGCAATAGATTCTACTTATATAAACGCTTCTATTTCAAATGTAGACGGAACTTTTGTGTTGGATAGCCAGCCTGAAGAATACCGTTTGATCGTGCAGCATCTCTTGTACAGGACTAAGGAAATCGAGGGAAAGGGCAGAGATGTCGGTGTCATTCAACTTGATCCGCAGGATTATGCTTTGGATGAGGTCGTGGTAAAAGCGGAGCGTCCTTTTGTGAAGGTGGAAGAAGGGCGTTTGGGATATGATCTGTCCGTTCTTGCCGGCGACGGAGTGGTGAACAATGCATACGAGGCTCTGACTAAACTCCCCGGTGTAAAAGAGACTAAAGGCGCACTCACTTTGGCAGGTACGGGAAATTTGACAGTCGTCTTGAATGGAAAACCGACAACAATGGACGCCGGACAACTTGAGACGCTTTTGCGCAATACTCCGTTGGATAGAGTGGAAAAGGCGGAAGTCATGTACAGTGCGCCTCCCGAATATCATGTAAGAGGAGCTGTGATCAATATTGTTTTGAAACGCTCGAATGATTATTCTTTTCAGGGAGAAGTCAATGCCGATTATACAAACCAATATTTCAATGGCGGTGGGGCGAACGGTAATTTCCGCTTTTCGACACCTAAGATGGCTATTGATGTCATGTATGGAGCCAATGATGTAAAAAAAATGGAATATATGGATCTCTATTCCAGGCATACATTGAAAAATCAAATATATGATATCAGGCAAAACGAGCAGTTACGGATGAAGTATTGGAACCACAATCTTAGGACTGCATTCGAGTATAATTTGGATGATGAAGATCATTTTAATCTCGCTTATACCAGCAGTTTTACACCTGAGCAGCATAGCAATAGCCTGACTTCCGGTAATTATCAGGCAAGCAATGTTGACAAATATGTCGAAACCCGTATGCACAATGTCACTTTGCAATATCATTCCGGATCTGGATTTGATGTCGGCGGAGATTACACGCATTATACGTCAGATAATAACCAAACTTTGTTTGCGGATTATGCGGATGGTGCTCAAAGCGGTTTCTCTATAATCGGTGGTCAAAAGATAGACCGTTATTCTATTTATGTTGACCGGAAGCGTTCTTTGGCTAAAGAATGGGATTTGGGGTACGGTATGTCTTACCGATTTGCAAAAGACCGTGACTTTCAGACCTATGATAAGGTTACAGGTGATATCCCGACCGAAAATACGGATTCCCGGCTTCGTGAGCAGACTGCCAATGTCTATGTTTCCTTGAGCAAGAACTATGCGACTGGTACATCGGTTTCTATCTCTGCTACAGGTGAATATTATACCATCGGCAATTATCGTAAGTGGGCTGTCTATCCGCAAGCATCTTTGACGTATGTAAAATCTTCCGAACATTTATTCCAGTTTTCGTTATCGACGGATAAGACTTATCCGGGGTATTGGGATATGCAGTCTTCCGTCAGTCATCTGAACGGATATACCGAGCTTTGGGGGACGCCGGGATTGAAACCTTCGACAGCCTATAATTTGAACGGCAATTATATATGGAAGCAAAAGTATATTTTCGGTCTGTTCTTCATGCATACGTCTGACTTTTTCGTACAGACGGGCTATCAATCGACTGACCGTTTGGCATTGATTTATAAGAATACGAACTGGAACTATATGCAGATGTGGGGGACAAACGTCATCTTACCCTTTAAAGCCGGAAATTGGCTGGATTCACGACTTACTTTGGTAGGTATGCAAGTTCACCAGCGTTGCGATGACTTTTTTGATATCCCGTTTAACCGGAGGAAATGGATGTTCAACAGTTCGCTGGATAACACGTTTAAGGTAGGTAAGAATCTGGCTTTCGAATTGATAGGTAGTATACAAACCCCGATGATCCAGGGGACTTTTGACATTGAAACAGTCTATAACCTCACTGCCGGATTGAAATGGAGTTTTGCTAGCGATAGGATAAATCTGTCTGCTCGTTGCAGTGATCTTTTCAACTCAGGCATGCCCAATTTGAAAGTTCGTTTTAATGGGCAACACTTGGATATGAACAACGATTTTTATTCGCGCTCTTTTACCATACATTTCAGCTACCGCTTCGGTGGATATAAGAAGAAAGAAGCCGGGAAGATTGATACTTCAAGGTTCGGACATTAGTATGAGCCCTGTTTATCTTTTAGGGTTGTGTGTCGAATGTACTTGTTTCCGTCTTTATGGATAGCATACTGGACAAGTTACAATTTGTCCAGTATGCTATTTATTTTTTGTAAATTATTTCTACATGAGACAATTTGCCGGGAAGGCATTTCATCTCCTATCAGACCATATATTCCATGCAACAGAGGTTTTACCCGGAGAGCGAGCCGTTCGCCCTCTTCTGTCAGGTAAATTTGTTTGTTACGCCGGTCCGTCGGGTTTCCTCGACGTTCTACCCAGCCTTTCTTTTCCAGATTATTGATAAGATTGGTCAAGCAAGCTTTGTCTTTAGCTGTCTGTTCTGCCAGATATTGCTGGCTGACTCCGGGTTTCTTCCATAAACGATGCATCACCTGGAGCATCTCGAATGTCATGTCGACATTATTGGTTCTCAATACTCTTTGTATGGTCTGGCGAAAGGTCATTCGCGTTTTCAGAATTTGGAGTATTAGTTCGTGTGCCGTTTCGTTATTTGCCATTGCTGTTTACTTTTACGGCACAAAAATAGTGAATATCCTTGAGATATCGGTTAAATGTTTGATTGTCGATTAAAGAATGCGCCGTTCCAATTCGTCCAACATATTCACGCGTTCCAAAGAAAATGTGTTGTCGTGCGTTTGTATATATTCCAAGATTGTCTTGGCTTTTTGCAACATCGCCTGCTCCTCGTCGGGATAGAGATAACTTTCTTCGATCAGGGTCTTGACGGCTATCTCAAGACGGAGGATTCCGCCGTTGTCATCACTGTCGAGTCGACGGACAAGCTCTTCGGGCTGGGCCGTCATAAGGGTAGGACGGTCCAGTTTGAGTTAACTGTATATGGTTTGGAT
>OGFN01001061.1_pt1 | contig 11371 bp, 8 predicted proteins | sample 1570921 | NCBI WGS metagenome assembly OGFN01 (sample SAMEA2581940, study PRJEB24529) | metagenome | biome: Human gut stool | place: China | collected 2011
GAGGTGAGACTGCATGGTCACGGTTTTGTGTCCTTCCATTCCCGGAGAAGCCGGTTTACGAATCAAAACGTTTCCCACTTCGTCCTGCAAAGTTTCCAATCCCAATCCTTTACCAAAAGCTACCATAAAACGGGTTACAGCCTCCATATGTCCGGTCGGACGAGGGATTTGCGTAAGGTCATAGAAATAACCCCAAACTGGCTGCGGAGAAAGATTTTTGATTTCTGCGGACATAAATAAAACTGCGTTTTAATTGACAATTGACAACTTAATCAATGAACAATTGACAATTAGGTTAATAATTAATGTTATATATCGAATGGACAACCGGGCATTTAATTGTCAATTGTCAATTGTCCATTGTCAATTCCTTTGTTTACAAAAGGTAGCGCCACCACACCAAACAGTCCCGTAATTCCGAGCCAGGCAGTTTGCACCGTATGCACCACCAGAGCAAAAGCCGCAGCATCGGTTTCTTTTACTCCGAAGCACATCAAAGTGGCGATCACCATAAAATGCCACGGACCAATTCCCCCCTGCACGGGTACCGCCACAGCGATACTACTCATCGTAAAAGCGATCAGACCGACCGTCACACCCAAATCACGGGTAAAATCGAAAGCATAGAAAGTGATGTAGAAATACAGGAAATATCCTGTCCAGATCAACAGGGTTTGAATAACGAAAAGACCTTTACGCTTCATCAGCCAGATGCTCTTCATTCCATCCCAGACGTTCTGCAACATCGACTTTGCTTTCTTGACCAGCGTAAAGTTACTCATATATGTGAATATAAACCAAATTCCGGCAATAAAAATTACGCCGGCCACATAAATCCATATCGAGTTGAACATGGACTGGAAACCATCCAGCAACGCAGGGTTCTTCGCAAAGAAGCTATGGAAAAAATCAAAATTGAAGATAATGATGGACATTGTGATCAGCCCGACCATGATGGTATCGCTCACACGGTCGATCAGCAGCGTCCCCAACAGGCGGGTAAACGGGATCTTGTCATATTTGGTTATCATCCCGCAACGCCAGACTTCACCGACACGTGGTAGCACAAGGTTCACAGCATAATTCCCCAACACAGCATAAATCACATTGCAGGTCTTCACCTTATCACCTAACGAACGAATCAGCAGTCCCCAACGCAATCCCCGGACAATATTGGCTCCCAAGCCAAACAAAAGGGAAAAAAGAATAATCTCATAGCGGACCCCCTTACGAATCACATTCCAGATCTCGCCAATATCCATCTTACTGTATAGATACCAAAGGAGTAAACAACCGAATGCAAGCGGGAGAATTATCTTGAGAAACGTGCGTAGAATTGCTTTAAAATCCATTATACGTAGATGACTTTAAATTATTTGTTGTATTTTTGTACGCCTGCAAAGATAAGCATTATATTTAAATACGAACACATTACACCAAAGAAGTGGATGAGATTAGTTAAGCCCAAAAAAGCATTAGGACAACATTTCCTGAAAGATCTGCAAATAGCTGAGCGTATTGCAGATACATTGTCCGATTACAAGCAGTTACCTGTACTGGAAATTGGCCCAGGGATGGGCGTCCTCACCCAATTCTTACTGGAAAAAGGACACGATCTGACAGTAGTGGAGCTGGATATGGAATCGGTCGATTACCTGGAACAGAACTTTCCCGGCTTGGAAGGCAAGATTTTGGCCGAAGACTTTCTGCGTCTGGATCTCGGCAAGTTGTTTCCGGACCAGTTTTGTGTGATTGGCAATTATCCTTATAATATATCCAGTCAGATATTTTTCAAAGTGCTCGACTACAAGGAACATATTCCCTGCTGTTCGGGTATGATACAGAAAGAGGTGGCCGAACGTCTTGCTGCCGGTCCGGGCAGTAAGACATACGGCATCCTGAGCGTCCTGCTACAGGCCTGGTACGAAGTGGAATATCTGTTTACGGTCAGCGAGAATGTATTCGATCCGCCTCCAAAGGTCAAGAGTGCGGTGATACGGATGGTGCGCAATGACCGAAAATCGTTGGGATGTGACGAGAAGCTTTTCAAGACGGTTGTCAAAACCTCGTTCAACCAACGTCGCAAAACATTGCGCAACTCCATGAAACCTCTGCTGGGTAAGGATTGTCCCGATTATTCGCTCCCGATCTTTAACAAACGACCGGAACAGCTTTCCGTAGAGCAGTTCGTGGAACTGACGCTGATAACGGAGCGAAACTTAAAAGATTTATGATTTCAGATTTATGATTTCAGATTTATGATTTATGACTTATGGAGCTTGCATTGTTTCACAAATCATAAATCATAAATCATAAATTCTCCAAAGCATGATTGAACTGACGAAAGAATATATAGACCATCTAAAAGACATCATCACGGAGAAGGATGATGCTAAGATTAAGGAGATACTGGACGAACTGTATCCGGCGGACATAGCCGAGCTGTACCAGGAGCTTGATTTGCAAGAAGCTATCTACCTCTATCTGCTGATGGATGGCGAAAAGGCAGCGGATGTTCTGATGGAACTGGATGAAGAAGACCGTCACAAGTTGCTGAAAGAACTTCCGAACGAACTGATTGCCAAACGCTTCGTGGACAATATGGAAACCGACGACGCTGTAGACCTGATGCGTGAGTTGGACGAAGATACACAGGAAGAGATCCTTTCGCACATTGAAGACGTCGAACAGGCCGGCGACATCGTCGACCTGCTGAAATCCGATGAAGACACTGCCGGTGGATTGATGGGTACCGAAATGATCGTGGTGAACGAGAATTGGAGTATGCCCAAATGTATCGACGAGATGCGCAAACAAGCTGAAGACATGGATGAGATCTATTACGTCTATGTAGTTGACGATGATGAGCGCCTTCGCGGAGTCCTCCCCCTGCAGAAGCTGATCACTAATCCTTCCGTCTCGAAGATCAAGCATGTGATGAAGAAAGACCCGATCTCCGTCCGCGACAGTGACAGTATCGAAGAGGTGACCGAAACGATCGAAAAATATGACCTGGTCGCCCTACCTGTTATCGACAGCATCGGGCGTCTCGTCGGACGTATCACCATCGACGATGTCATGGATGAAGTCCGCGAACAGCACGAACGTGACTACCAGTTGGCATCCGGTATCTCGCAGGATGTGGAAACTTCGGATAATGTCTTCACCCAAACGGCCGCCCGCCTTCCCTGGCTCCTGATCGGTATGATAGGCGGAATAGGGAACTCACTGATCTTAGGTAATTTCGAAGGGAATTTTGCTGTCAACCCCAAGATGGCGCTGTTTATTCCGTTGATTGGAGGAACAGGCGGAAATGTCGGTATCCAGTCTTCCGCCATCGTGGTACAAGGCCTGGCCAACAACAGTTTGAAGGAAGGTAACATTCTGCCTCAGATCTTGAAAGAGTCTGTCGTTTCACTGATTAACGCCAGCATCATCAGTTTAGTCGTATTTATCTATAATTTCTTTATGTTAGGCGACAGAGGCATCACCGCTTCGGTTTCCTTAAGCTTGTTTGCGGTCGTGATGTTCGCCAGTGTCTTCGGAACACTGGTCCCCATGACTCTCGATAAACTGAAGATCGACCCTGCTTTGGCCACCGGACCGTTTATCACCATCACAAACGACATTATAGGTATGATGATCTACATGTTCATTACGTCTGCACTGGCTGGATAAGCAAAAAAACAATCTCTTCCCCTTTCAGAAAAGAGATTGTTTTTCCACACCAGACATCACCAACCCGTGGGCTGTTTGATATTCGGATTAGCGGTTACTTCTTGCTGATGTAAAGGCCATAAATCGAATTTCGGGAAAACACAATTACGTGTTTCAATCGTCACATAAGAACCCTCATTAGGATTCCATGCTCCATAAATTGTACCTTGATTCGTTTCATTCCCGATTCCCCAACGACGAATATCGTCATAACGCTTTCCTTCGAATGCAAACTCGATACGACGTTCACGGCGATACAATTCACGTACCTTCTCTTGAGTATTATACACAGACTTATCCATATTTGGCATTCCAGCACGATTTCGAATCATATTAATATATTTCTCCACATCCGGATTTTGCCAGTCTCCTGTTTCAATCAGACACTCCACATAATCCATCAGGACTTCGGCATACCGATAAATCATAAAGTCAAGTGTTCCTCGTCCCGTAGCTCGATCTTGTTCATCCAAGTATTTTTTCAACATATATCCAGAACGCGAGGCTCCTGTTTTTCCAACAAAATCACTACTGTTAGGATCAAACGGATGATAAACATAATTAGAAATGGAAGTGCTGTCTTCTGGCATCATCACAGTTGCATACAAACGGGGATCCCGCGCTTTATATAAAGGATTCCGTTCATACTGTAAACGTTCTTCAGCCGAAAGAGACTGAATCGTTTTTCCATCAATCGTCTCATAAACGTCAACCAATGACTTCAACGGGGCACTTACACCTTGCCCCCCCATGACTGTCCCCATATTACGGAACCAAATATCATTGCATCCCTGGTCTCTAAATAATATTCTTTCCTTATTTTGTTCGCCGAGATAACGGAACAAATCCCGATAATTCCTGCCTGGATCATTATCCTGAGAAGATGTATAATACAGTTCAAATTCCCCTGAATCGATCAACGCCTTTGCTGCTGCTTTTGCCTGCTCATATTGTTTAAATTGCAGGTTGACATCCATTTTTAATGCTAAAGCGATCGATCTAGACATTCTACTCCGACGCCCTTCATCCCAAACGAACGGCAGATCTTCTGAATTTATAACCATATCCAATTCACGATTGATAAAATCCAGACATTCTTGTACCGTATTACGCGCCAAGTAAATATCACTTGGATTCAAAGCATGATCCACGATAGGAATCCCGTCATGCCGTCCATAATAATTCAGCAGGCGGATGTGATACCAAGCACGCCACACACGTGCTTCCGCTTTCATACGTGCTCTTTCCGATTCATCTGCAAAATAGGCATTATCAACATGTTCCAAGAATCGGCAACACCGACGAATATAAGTATAACTATTAGACCACTGATCTAAAACAACTTCCCAACTTGTTGGATCATTGTTTTTAGTAGGAGGTACCAAAGAGCCATTTCCTAATTGAACTATACGTTGATCAAAATTAGCAAAGAAATACATGTTGTCTGTAGCACCCTCCAAAAACATCAATCCTAACTCTGTCTCAGACTGCCCTCCTTTCATCCATAACTTACATTGTCCTAAAGCATTTTCACATACATTTATCGTTTCCCAAAACTTATAATCTCATATTTCAGTCGGATGATTACGTGTTAAAAAATCTTCACATCCACAACAACTTATCATTACGGCAATCAGACAGATTACCTTCATTATTTTCTTACTATATTTTTTCATCTTTACTTTATCATTATATTAGAAATTCAAACTTACACCTGCCGAATAGGTCTTAACCAACGGATAAGAGCCTCTTTGTCCACGACTTTCCGGATCAACCAAATCCTCTTTTGCAATTGTAAACGGATTCTGCACATTCAGATATAAACGAATATTAGACATTCCAATCTTTTTCAATCCGATTTGGTCAAAAGTATACCCAAACTGAATATATTTAACGCGACAATAACTTGCGTCAAAACGCCAATAATCTGATGTATGATCATTATTCCCATAAGAAGAATTAGGAGCCAAACGAGGATATCTTGCAGTCGGATTTTCCGGAGTCCAATAATCTGTTTGAACTGCTAACGGTGTCTGACCGTCACCGGATGTATTCAATCCATAGGCATAGGGACCAGAATAATAACCATCAACTCCTGTAACCCCTTGGAAAAGTATTTCAAAGTCAAACTTTTTATAATTCAAAGAAATATTAGCAAAATAGTTCAAATCTGGCTGATCATCTCCACTGATAACACGGTCATCCGTTGTGATCTTACCATCCTCATCTGTATCCAAATAGTGGATATCTCCCGGTTTCTGTCCATCAAAAATCACAACACCTTCTTTGGGAATCCAATTTCCTGCAGCATCTTTCGTAAAATCGTCTTCTTGCAACAGACCATCCGTTGGATAAATAAAGTAACTATTCAAAGCATACCCTATCTGATGAATCCTGTTTCCATTATCATAAGGTGCACCAAAAAGATCTTCTATCTTGTTTTCATTATGTGTCAAACCAGCATGTATATTCAATCCGAAATCTTTAGTGACCTGTTTATTATAACTCACATCGAATTCCCACCCTTTATTACGGACTTTGCCCGAATTCAAGGGTGCTGCACTGATTCCCCCGATATAAGAAATAGGTGGGGTTATGATCATATCTGTCGTCAACTTATTATAATAATCGAACGTTACGGTCAAGTTTTTAAACAAACGGATATCAGCTCCTACATCCAACATGTGAACCGTTTCCCAAGTTATATCCGGATTCCCGAAGACCGTTTCATTACCATTTCCCGCATTTATCAATGTCTGATACTTATAAAGTCCGATATTCTCATTTCCTAATGAACCATAAGACATTCTCAGTTTGAATTCATTCAAAAAATTTTTCGTCGACTTCATAAATGCCTCTTCATGAATATTCCAGCCAGCACCGATAGAGGGGAACACTCCAAATTTGTTTCCCGGTCCAAAGCGGGAGGAACCGTCACGTCTCACCGTACCTTCCAACAAATAACGGTTATCAAATGTATAATTTGCTTTTGCAAAGAAGGAACTCATAGCCCACTGATCCCAGTCACCATTATTTGTCAGTTCCTGATTATACCCACCAATAGCAAATAACCGATGTTTATTTTTCTCCAAGGTATATTCAACGGTTCCCCCTAAATAATAATAACTGGAACGACTTTTGGATGCATTATGGATAGCTCCCCAAGTTTGTAGAAAAGAACCTGAATTATAATCGAAAAAGTTATAAGCATCTCTTTCTTCTTTTGTTGCTCCACTACTTATTCGATAAGAATATTGCCCACGGACAATCAGGTTCGGAATAATTTCCCAACGCGGAGCAATATTAATACTGATATTGTCTCCTAAATAAGTACGGACACCCCCCTTTTCCATCAAAGCTGCTGGATTCCGCTGCTCCGGACGATTTCCATAATATAAAATATCACTTCCTTCTTTCATCGGATAATGGATTACCGTATTCGGACGTGTTGTATACAAATAATTAAGCACGGCTTGCAAAGGCTCATGCCTGTTTGTACGATACGAATTAAAATCCATATTGACCGACAAATTGTCCAACAAACTGACTGATGTATTTGCCCGAATATTCAAACGGTTATAACCTGCGTTATCAATCAAGGCTTCATTATCCAGATAATTGGCAGTCAAGGCAAAACGAGCAAGGTTACTTCCTCCGGATACAGAGACGGAATGGCTTTGGATCATACCGGTCTGATACATATAGTCGGTCCAATCTGTATCCGGATATTTGATAAGATCCGAATGGCTCCTCGTCGCATCAATTGCTTCTTGAGAATAGATCGGTGCTCCTCCTACATTCGCATTCGCAACATTTACCATTTGCATATAATCTGCCGCGTTAACAAACTCCGGTAGATAGGTCGCTTGTTGAAAACCTGCATAACCATTGTAGGAAATGCTGATCTTACCAGGAGTTCCACGTTTTGTCTTCACAACAATCACACCATTTGCTGCACGAGCACCATAAATGGCAGAAGCAGCCGCATCTTTCAAAACAGTCACACTCTCGATCGTATTCGGATCCAGTTGATTCATGTCCATAGGAATACCATCTACCAGCACCAAAGGATCACTTGTACCCAAAGTCGAAATGCCACGAATCTTTATTGCAGCTGCATCTGCCCCCGGTAAACCGGAACTTTGTGTCACATTCAACCCTGTGATTCCACCTTGCAGCGACTGGGACAAAGATGTGATCGGTTTGGTCGACAAGTTTTTTGTCACATCTAAAGAAGATACGGCAGAAACAGAGTTCACTCTTTTTTCTTCCGAAATACCTGTTACCACAATTTCATCCAATTCTTCGGAGTCAGAATTTAAAGAGACTGTCAAGTTGCTTATAGCACGAGAGACAACATACTCATAATCTTTAAACCCTAAATATTTAAAAATCAAAATATCTCCTCTCTTTGCCTTAATAGTGAAATAACCATTACCATCACTAATGGTCCCTAGAGATGTTCCTTTAATCAGAATATTCACTCCTGGTAATGGATAAGGCGGTTCTGAATTTTCAAGAACCTGTCCTTGGATAGTCCAAATCCTGTCATCAATAACAGTGTTATTGATGACATCCGAAGAATCGGATGTCTCTTTTCGGGCGATTGCGATATAATCCTCAATTTGTTTAAAAGAATAACCGTCGCCCAATACAGAGCGTAATGCTGTCAAAATATCAGAAGTCTGGATATCCACCGATACCACCCGGTCCTTTTGAAGTTCATCACTACTATAGGCTATTTTCACACCCGATTGTTTCATAATAGCATCCAGAACTTGCTCCAAACGGGCGTCTTTAAAAGATAAATTCAACGTGTACTTTTGCTCTAAAAGAGTTGTTGATGCCGAAATATCCAGCGAAATACTTAATAAGTTAATGAGTAAAAATAAAAATAACGAACACTTTAAGACTTTTTGTATATGCACAAAAGCCCCATGTCTGCTTTTTTCCATAAATTTGTATTTTACAGGTTTAAACTGAGTTATAAAAATGTTTAGTAATCTGTTACGGGAGACAGTATCTGGTACATACTGTCTCCTTTTTGTGTTTTCATGATATCTAAGTCATCATACCTCCTCTCTTTTTTGTTTAACATAAATGATATTTCCTTGGATTCGTTCCAATTTCACATCCGACGTAAAACTGATCAACTCCAATAATTGCTCCAAACTGATTTTCCGGTCTATGACCAAAGAAAAACGCTTATCTTTCAACTGTTCATTTTGATACCGGACGGTAAAATCATACCAATGCAGCAACTTATTAAAGATTTCCTCTAACGCGGCATCTTTGAAAATATATTCTCCTTTTACCCAAGATGTATATAAATCCGTGTCTACAACCCGTATCCCGGACTTACGGCTTTCCTTATTATAACAGAACTGCTCGGAAGGGACAATCCGGAATTCTTCGCCACCATTCGCTTTTACAGCCACAGAACCTCCTACCAGTGTGACACGAGCCATTTGCTCGGATTGATAAGCCGAGACATTGAAAGAGGTTCCCAAAACCTGGACTGCGACCTCATCCGTCCTCACCACAAAAGGACAGTCCGGATTCTTAGCCACATCGAAGAACGCCTCTCCTTTCAACCGGACCTCGCGCATTTCTCCTGCAAAGCGAGTCGGATAAGATAACTCCGATTCAGCATTCAGCCAAACGTGTGTTCCATCTGCCAACTCCAGTTCGTAAGCATTCCCTTTCGGTATCACCAAGTAATTCCAAGACAGCTTTTCTTCATCTGAAGGTTGCTCCCGGTCCGACTCATACGAAAGTTGTCCAACCAGATTATTCCGAATCACCATATTGCCCTGCTGAATCGAAAAACTATCCTGCTTCAACGGAATCCGTTCCCCATTATCCAACAGTAAAGTCGGTTGATTTATGTTTTTCAATACATCTGCCTCAGCAGTCCAATCCGGCTCCGCAGGTCTGTTCATAAAATAAAGTCCTACGGAAAACAAAATAGCGACCAAGGCCGCATAAGGCAACCAAGTTTTTAAGTTAAACTTTTTCTTCTTCTCTACAGTCTGGTTGCGTACCCTCATCCAAGCCTGTTCAACATCATATTCAGAATCATCCTGCTTTCCGACAGTCTCGAAACTGCGATATAGTTCACCCACTTGCTCGAACTGCTTTCTGTTGGCTTCCGAACAAGCAAGCCATTCATTCAACAGGCGATGCTCGTCTTCGGTCGCATCTTCGGACAGGACAGACAACATGATCTCATATATCGTTTCAGACTTCATTTGCAATACCTTTTATTATATGACAACAGTGGGCAGGAAAATGGGTAGGAAAAAATAAACTTTTTTCATGTATCTATGACAAATTCAGTCTGCATGTAATTTGTTTCCGGCAATGCCGAACATATATTCGTATATCTTCGACAATGTCGAACAGCTACACGACAACGTCAAAAACAGGTTTCATTAGCATAAAAAGCAAGACTGTTCCTTGTAAATCAATCAATTCTTCCCGCATAATTCGAAAAGCTTCTCCCAAATGATACTTGACAGTATTGACCGATATTCCGGACACTTCTGCTATTTCTTTATATTTCAATCCTTTTATACATTTAAGAAGAAATACTTGTTTACATTTAGGGGGTAGTTTACGAAGAGCCTCCCGCACTTCTTGTTTATACCGGAAATCATTCTCCTCTTCAGCTTGTCCATTCCACTCTTCTACAAGCAAGGCCAGAAAACTTTCTTTCGATAATTCAGCTTTATAGTAATTCAAGCAGCGGTTATAGACAGAGCGATAAGCATAAGGCAAAAAGTTATCCCCGTTGATCATCAAACCGTCTTTTTCCCAAACGGCAATAAAAAAGCTTTGGACAATATCTTCTACAATTTGTTTATCTGACAAATAACGGGATGCATAGCGGCACAACTCCGCATAATACATCCGAAATAATTGCTCAAAAAGTAGTTCATTGACCATTTTTCCATTCAATTTTTCAATCTTATATGATAACTTAGAAGTACAAATATACCAAAAAACAAGAAACAGGAGTGAAAACCATAGTAATCCATAGGGTAACCTCATCAAAATTCGGGAACCGTATGAAATATACCAAAGAAAAAACAGTACCTTATCATACAGGTTTTTCTCATTTCCTCTGTCACTGTATCACTGATTTCTTTCTATCAGTTGATATTCAAATTGTCTGATTTGTGATACATGCCCGTTTTCTCTATCACTACCCTATCACTGGCAATAGCAGTTTTTCCCATCCCTGTAAATCACGCGATTATTTTATGTAAAAACGAGTGCAAAATAGGTAAAACCGGGTGGTTTTCATTGTCTAGCACGGTACTTTAGTTGCCGGACACCCCCATGTTGCCATCCTTAACACCCGGGTGTACCGACTTTCTACACCCGGGTGTTAAGGATGGCAACATGGGGGTGTTTACGGAATTATCTGCTTGTCTTTGGCAAAAAAAGAGAGGGCTTTTGTGGAATGAAGAACCGTATTTCGCCGATTTAATACCTGTTATATTATTTTTACATTTGTTTATTCGATTATTCTATATGCTTTTTCCAAAGCATATAGAATACAGCATACTGATTATCAATAATATAACAAAAAAACATGTGTCTCGTCCTGAAATAGGTTGACTTCATAAAAGTCAACAAAGATGAAAAA
>OGFN01001067.1_pt1 | contig 11335 bp, 10 predicted proteins | sample 1570921 | NCBI WGS metagenome assembly OGFN01 (sample SAMEA2581940, study PRJEB24529) | metagenome | biome: Human gut stool | place: China | collected 2011
ATCTGCGTGGACCCGCCCAGGAAGGGGCTGGCCCCCGACGTGGTGGAGGCAGCGGCCTCCATGGAGCCGGAGTGCATCGTCTATGTCTCCTGCGACCCGGCCACCCTGGCCCGGGATGTGGCCCGCTTCGCCCCTCTGGGCTACCACCCCGTCCGGGCCTGCGCCGTGGACCTGTTCCCCGGCACGGCGAACGTGGAGACGGTGTGTCTATTGACCAAGCATCCGGACTGAGGCAGAAATGCGGCATCATTGAGCGTGAGAATTACAACAAGCCCAAGTCTGAGGATACCAGGCAACCGCAATGCCCGCCGGAGAAGGAAAAGGCAATTACGGAGGCATTACGTCACTTTGGGATGATTTGAGGCGGATGTCTTAATCATAAAAGGAACGGTGAGGGTATGAAGTACAAAATTGCGATCTGCGACGACTCCGGTGCGGACAGGCAATATGTTTTGAATATGGTGCGCGCTTGGGCTTCGTCCGCCGGTCATACGGTGCATATCGACGACTTCCCCTCCGCCGAGAGCTTCCTGTTCCGCTACGCAGAAGAAAGCGACTACGACATTCTCCTGCTGGATATCGAAATGGGCGCGATGGACGGCGTCACGATGGCAAAAGAGCTTCGCAAGAGCAACGACACGGTGCAGATCATTTTCATCACCGGCTACTCCGATTACATTTCAGAGGGCTACGAGGTGGCAGCGCTCCACTATCTGATGAAGCCCGTGAAGGAAGAAAAGCTCCGGTCGGTGCTGGACCGCGCCGTGGAAAAGATAACGAAAAACGAACGGGTCTTGCATTTCGAGGCCGGCGGAGAAATGGTGCGTGTGCCGATTTATCAGATTCGATATGCAGATGTGCTGGGCAACTATGTGACCGTTCACGCGCGAACGGATGTGACGGTGAAAATGACATTGGGCGAGCTTGAAAGGCGGCTTGACGAGCGGTTTTACCGCGTGGGGCGCTCTGCGCTCGTGAATCTGACGCAGATTAGCCGCGTCACCAAGACGGAAATCAAACTGAGCGACGGAACCGCCATCCCGCTGCCGCGGGGCGCGTATGAGGGCGTCAACCGTGCCATCATCCACATGAGGTAAGGCGTATGGGCTTGTTTGCAAAGAAAATTGAAAAGCAGCTCGCCTCCTATCAGCAGGAGCTGATCGAAACGCATTATCGCGAAGTAGACAATATGTACCGTCAAATTCGCGGCTGGCGGCACGACTACCGCAACCATATCCAGACCATGAAGGCCTACGCCGCTGCGCAGGACTGGGACGCCATCCAAAACTACCTCGACCTGCTGGACACCGACCTGCAAACCGTGGACACGGTCATCAAGACCGGCAATCCCATGACCGACGCCATCTTGAACTCCAAAATCTCCCTTGCAAAGGCGAAGGGCATCGAGGTAGCGGCGGATGCCCACATCCCCGTCAGGCTGAAGTCCTCGGAAATTGACCTCTGCTGCATCCTCGGCAATCTCTTCGACAACGCCATTGAGGCCAGCATGAAGCTGCCGGAGGATAAGCGCCTCATCCGGGTCTATATGGATATGAAAAACACCCAGCTCTACATCTCCTTCACCAATTTTACCGCCGGGAAGAAAATGCAGAAGGAGGGAGGGCTGTTCCGCAGCACCAAGGGCGAGGGGCATGGCTTTGGCCTTGTTCGCATCGACGCCATCGTGGAGCGGCTGGACGGATACATCAGCCGCAACAGCGAGGACGGTGCATTCACCACTGAAATACTGCTTCCGCAGGAGTGAGAGCTGCAATTCATCCCCCGGAAAAAGCGATTCGTCCCCGGAATCAACCGGGGACGATTTTTTCTGCTATGCTATGCGCGTGAGGTGAAACGACATGAAACACAGAGAAAAACCGAAGTACAGCGTCCGGCAAAATGTCTGCTTTATGGTGCGGACCGCTTGGGAGAAGCGCAGGAGAGTGCTGCTCCTTTGCGTTGTGGTCGCGGCCATCAAAGTGGCGTTGGATTTGGCGCAGCTCTATGTCACACCGGAAATTCTTACGAGGGTGGAGCAGGGCGTTCCCGTGGGGGAGTTGCTGACAACTATCGGATTTTTCACAGCGGCACTTCTTCTCTTACAGGGGGCTGCGGCGTATTGCGATGCCATCCGGATGCCCGGTGAGGTCGATGTTCGCTGTGCCATCATCCGCATGATCTCCCGGAAAAGCGGCGAGACCTCCTACCCAAATGTCCACGACTCCAAAATTCTGAAGCTGGAGGAGCAGGCGCAGCGGGCCACCAGCGGCAACGACGATGCGGCGGAGCATATTTGGCGAACGCTGACGGAGCTGCTGGCAAATCTCGGCGGCTTTGCCGTATATCTGCTGCTGTTCTCCCGCTTGAGCCGCTTTTTGATCCTGCTGGTGGTGCTGACCGCCGCAGCAGACTTCTTCGTTTCCCACTACATCAGTGAGTGGGAGTACCGCCACCGGGATGAACGGGAACAGTATGACAAGGAACTGCACTATTTTCTGACGCAGCCTCGGCAGATACAGCTTGCCAAGGACATCCGCGTCTTTGGTTTAGCCCCTTGGCTGCGGGAATTGCGGGAAAAATCCATGAAGGCACTCTCCGCCTTCATCGCCCGCCGGGAAAGGACTTATCTCTGGGCTAATGTGGCTGACGTGGCGCTGACGCTTCTTCGCAACGGCATCGCGTATGCGTATCTGATTCGGCAAACTCTGGTACATGGCTGGCCTGCATCGACATTTTTGCTCTACTTTACCGCCGTCAGCGGCGCTGCATCGTGGGTGACCGGCATCCTGACCCAGTGCAGCCAACTGCATAAGGAGAGCATCGACCTGTCCAAAATACAGGAATATCTGAACATTCCGGAGCCGTTTCGGTTTGAGGGCGGAGTGCAGCCGCCCGCAGCCGACGGGTATGAGCTGCGGCTGGAGAACGTGTCCTTCCACTATCCGGGCACGGAGAGGGATATTCTCAGACACATAGACCTGACCATCCATCCCGGCGAAAAGCTGGCGGTGGTGGGCTTGAACGGTGCGGGCAAGACCACCATGGTGATGCTGCTTTGCGGCTTCTACGACCCCACCGAGGGGCGCGTGCTGCTAAACGGGCAGGATATTCGTGAATTTGACCGCAGCGCGTATTACCGCCTGTTTTCCGCTGTATTTCAGGGGTTTTCCATTTTGGATACCACCATTGCGGAATGTGTTGCCCAGACCACCGAGCATATCGACAGAGTAAAAGTCGATCACTGCCTTGCACAGGCCGGCTTGACAGAGGCTATTGCCAAATTCCCCCAGGGGGTGGATACCCACTTTGGCCGGGAGGTGTATCTGGACGGCGTACAGCTCTCCGGTGGCCAGACCCAGCGGCTGATGCTGGCGAGAGCGCTTTATAAGAACGGGCCCATCCTCATTCTGGACGAGCCTACGGCGGCGCTGGACCCCATTGCGGAAAACGATATTTACCAAAAGTACAGCGATATGACGGCGGGTAAGACCTCCGTGTTCATCTCCCACCGGCTGGCGTCCACCCGCTTCTGTGACCGCATCCTCTTTATAGCAGACGGCGGCATCGCCGAGGAGGGTACCCACAAGGAGTTACTGGCAAAGGGCGGTGCTTATGCGGAGCTATTTGCCGTGCAGAGCCGCTATTATCAGGAAGGAGGTGTGCAGGATGAAGAAGAAAGCTGAGGGCATGAGCCTGCGGGAGACCTTTGCCATCCACCGCCGGGCGGCACGAGATATGCGCCGGATCGCACCGGGCTGCTTTATGCCGTTTATCCTCTGTGCTGTTGTGGAGGCAGCATCGCCCTATGCGGTCATCTGGCTCTCCGCCCGGCTTGTCGATGAACTATCCACCCTTCGCAGACCGGAGATTCTGGCCAAATGGGTCCTTTGGATCGTAGCGGTCAGTGCTGCGGCAGAGCTACTCAAGGCCGTGCTGGAGAGGTGGAAAAATGTCCGGGGCGAACTGCTTGACAGACAGAAAGAAGTTTTGTATACCGAGAAATTTCTGCGGATGGATTATGCCGACTGTGACAGGCAGGAAACACGTGATCTGTTCTCTCAGATCCGGCAGAATGCCGCCTGGTCCGGTTGGGGCTTTGCCCATCTCAAGCTGTACTATACGCAGGCAGTCCAAGGCATCACCGGCATTTTAGGGGCTGCCGCCTTGACGGTGAGCCTGTTCACCCGGCAAGTCCCGACCTCGGCGGGAAAATTGACCGCTCTCAATCACCCGCTTTTCCTTGTGGGCATCCTTCTACTGATTGCCGCCGTTACCTGCCTTGGTCCGGCGCTGGTCGGCAGAGCCTATTCTGCCTGGAACACGCTGGCAGAGCAGGTATGCTTCGGCAATCGCGTGTTCAGCCACTTCGTTTTCATGCAGCCGGGGGACAAGGAAAAAGACATGGATCGCAGAATGTACCGCCAAAATGAGCTTGCGGAGCATTATGTCCGCACAGTGAATATCTTCGGCGTCGGCTCTCCCGTGGCAAAGGCGTCCCAAACCACTGTGGGACTGAGCAAGGCGCTGGCCGCCTCTCTATCCGCTGTTCTCTCCGGCGTTGTGTATGTGTTCGTATGCTTGAAGGCGCTGGGCGGTGCCTTCGGCATCGGCAGCGTGACCCAGTATGTCAGCGCCGTGACCACATTTTCCGGCAACGCCGCCCTGCTACTGAGCACCGTCAGTCATATGCGGGCCAATGCTGAGTTCCTCAAGGCCATCTATATGTTTCTCGACATTCCCAATTCCATGTATCAGGGGAGTCTCACCACCGAAAAGAGGTCGGATCGTCAGTATGACGTGGAGTTTCGGGATGTGTCCTTCCGTTATTCCGGCTCGGACATCTGGGCGCTGCGCCATGTGAATATGAGGTTCAAGGTTGGAAAAAGGCTTGCCATCGTGGGCGAAAACGGCAGCGGCAAGACCACCTTCATAAAGCTCCTATGCCGCCTGTACGACCCGCAGGAGGGGCAGATTTTGCTCAACGGCATCGACATCCGCAAGTACCGCTATGACGATTACATGGGCATATTTTCCGTGGTATTTCAGGATTTCCAGCTCATCTGCCAGCCCTTGGGCAACAATGTGGCGGGCAACATGGAATATGACCGTGACCGGGCAAAGAAGGCTCTGATCGATGCAGGCTTTGCAGACCGTCTTGCAGCGATGGAAAAGGGTCTGGACACCATGCTCTACAAAAATCTCTCCGAGGACGGTGCCGAGGTTTCCGGCGGCGAGGCGCAGAAGATCGCCATTGCCCGCGCGCTCTATAAGGACGCGCCGTTCATCATCCTCGACGGGCCAACAGCGGCGCTGGACCCCATCGCCGAGGCGGAGATCTACAGTAAGTTCGATGAGATCGCAGGCAATAAGACTGCCATCTATATCTCCCACCGCCTCTCCTCCTGCAAATTCTGTGACGAGATCGCCGTGTTCCACGAGGGCGCGGTCATCCAGCAGGGCAGCCACGCCGAATTGCTCGCCGATCGGGGCGGCAAATACTACGCGCTCTGGAACGCACAGGCGCAGTATTATACGGAGTGAAGCTGCTCTGTGCGTCGGAAAGAAACCGCTGTAATCCCCATCCCGCGCAGGATGGAGATTACAGCGGTTTTGTATTTTCTGGGCAGGCGTGACATGCTGCGTTTTTGCAGTTTGTATATGCACCCGCGAGGAAAATGAGGGATTGCAAAGGGAGGTCTCGCCTGTCGGCTCGGTCAGCGCTTCAAAGCGTTTCACGCTTTGAGGTCTCCACCGGAGACCCGCGCCCCTTTGCCGCTGGGTTTCCAATAGGGGCGTGAGCATCCCTGTTGGCACACGATTTTGCTTTGCAAAGTCTAGTGTGTTATACCTTTGCTTCCGTCTGGCGCGGAAGAGGGGTCGGCGGCGTGCTCTGCGGTGCGGCAGAGTGTGGCAACAAACGCTTTTTCGCGGCAGTAGGACAGGCGGATTTTGTGATGTGAGCTACAGCACAATCGCAGGATTTTTGGGCAGCAAAATCCGACTGGCCGGAAAAGGAAGTGAAGGTATATACATCAATCGAAGCATCACTCAAATGCAGCTCATGCAGAGCTGTGTTTGGGTGATTTTTTGTTTCCGTCCGCCCCATCAGATAGTCAGAAGAAACGCCATAGTAGTCCGCCAACATCGAAATGCTGTACGGGCTGATGTCCTTGCCATTATCCGATTCATATTTGCCAAGCGCGGATTTCGAGATGCCCACCTCAGTGGAAAGCTGCTCCAAGGTCAGCTTTTTCGCCACTCGTAAATCCTTCAAACGCTCTCCGATTGTCAGCTTAACCTGCATACATCCACCTCTATTTCAGCTTTTTTGTATGATATCACACTTTTTTATTTTTGTCTAAAAGCGTGGAAATTGCCGTCTTTCATGCAACTTTTCCCACCTTTCGGATATACGGGAGAGGGCCTCTTTTCTTACTAAAATTTAGATGGTAACCACGCAGCACATTGAAAATTTCATGACCGTCCGATGGGATATGTTTTCCGGCGAAGTACCGCATTCCGCGTATCAAGGAGAACGAAATGCCGGGGTGAGATTCTCGGGCAGGAACGGCACCGGGCAGAACGGCAGCACTCAAAAAATTTGGTAGATGAATGGAGCGGCTTCGCCGCTTTGCTGGCAAATTTGATTGAAAAGTATGCCGTGGTTCTGGATCTTGATGCGCTGCCCGATCTCGTCATAGAGGAATCCGTGCCTGAAAAAGACGAGACCGATAAGAATATTCACGAAAACGATATTGAGCCCGCGAAAGCGGCATGATATAATTATCATGAAATAAGTGTCCAAACCGCCATTGCAGGAGCAAAAGCTCCTGCAATGGCAGAAAACGAGGTGAAGTGACCATGGAACGCTGGGAGAATGAGCAGAACAATTCTGAAATGCTGATTTATACCACAGAGGACGGCTTGACAAAGATCGAAACGACCTTCGATGGCGATACGGTTTGGCTGTCCATTGACCAGATGGCGGAGCTGTTTCAGCGTGACAAATCTACCATTTCCAGACATATCAAGAACATTTTCGCTGAGGGCGAATTGAAGCGGGAAGCAGTTGTTGCAAATTTTGCAACAACTGCCGCTGACGGCAAAACCTATCAGGTGGATTACTATAATCTCGATGTCATCATTTCCGTCGGCTACCGTGTGAAATCCCAGCGCGGCGTGCAGTTCCGTATCTGGGCAACGGGGATTTTAAAGGAGTATATGCGAAAAGGCTTTGCGCTGGACGATGAGCGTCTGAAAAATCTGGGCGGCGGTGGCTATTTCAAGGAACTGTTGGAGCGCATCCGCGACATCCGTGCTTCCGAAAAGGTGTTTTACCGTCAGGTACTTGAAATCTAAGCCACCAGCATTGATTATGACCCCAAGGCGGAAATCTCCATTCAGTTTTTCAGAAAAATCCAGAACAAAATCCACTATGCCATTCATGGGCAGACGACGGCAGAGGTGGTTTACACACGTGCCGACGCAGAGAAAGAATTTATGGGCTTGACTACTTTTTCGGGCAGCCAGCCCACGCTGAAAGAGGCGGTAGTTGCCAAGAACTATCTGAACAAGAAAGAGCTTCGGGCGATGGGACAGCTTGTGTCCGGCTATCTGGATTTTGCGGAACGTCAGGCGGAACGGGAACAGGCTATGACTATGCAGAACGCCGCCGCGCGGATATGACGCGCCGTCTGAATGACCTCTATGACCAGATTTATAAGGCGGAGGATCTGCTGCAAGAGAGCCTGATGAAAAAGGCAACTCTGGAAAGCGAGCAGATGTCTGTGCAATCTATGATCGGAATCCTCTCGTCTTTTGACGCAATCTCTGATAGAATGAATGCGGCAGAGCGGCGCGACCTTGTGAAATACCTGATTTCCGAGGTTGAGTTGTTCCCGCGTGAGGAGCAAAAGACGCAGAAACGCTTTGTAAGGGCGATTGCGTATAAGTTTCCCATTGAGCAAAAGGTGCTCACGCAATTTGACGAATGCGGGGCATCTATCGAGACGGTGTGCTTGCTGGAGCGGGAAAAACTGGCTGTGCATATCAACATGGACGTGGATGCAGGGCAGCCGGTGCAGGATAATGGACAGGATCACAAATAAATTTTTAGTAGGTATAGGAGCTGTATAGCAATGGATATGAAACGATTCATTTTGATTGTCTTGTCGTGCGCGTTATTATTGACCGGTCTCGCAGGCTGCGGAAAGCAAAATAAGGTGATAAAAGAACACGCTCAGGCGGTAGCCGAAGCCTTTGCGGATGGAGATATGGCGGCCATCAATATGCTGATCTTTGGGATAGACGAACTTGAGGTGGATGGAGAACTATCCGATCTATGGGGGGAAACCGTGCCGTCTCACGAGGGAATGCTGGAGCACATATTTAGGCGCGTTTCCATTAAGGTGAAGAAAGCAACGGACAGCACGATTGTGTACGAGATCAAGGCTCCGGATATGAGAAACGTGTTCACAGACATCGATGCGGAGGATATATCGGAGGATGAGTTGCTGGAGCACATCAAATCCTATGCAAAAAACGCGGAAACAACGTCAGCAACCGTGTCTCTTGCGTATATCATTGTGGATGATGCGCCTGTGGTGAATTATCGGAACGAGGCCTTTATCAACGCGGTGACAGGCGGGCTTCTTGATGCATATAAGTCGCTTTACGAAGAAATGATGGCAGAATACATGGAAGGAGTACAGCAGGGATGAAGCGAATCATCAGTCTTCTTTTAGCCCTCTTGATGACGATTTCGGCAGTTACGGTTTCATTTGCCGCGAACACCGGCGAGGAGTATTATACGGTTCAGGTGGAATATTCCGACAACAAAGGCCATCAAGAAGGACTGGATGTTATGGTCCTGAATAACAATGTCTTTGTTGATGCGGAAATGTTCGCAAAAAGGCTCGGATATACTTTTGCGGATAACAGCGAGGGCGTTGCTATCTATAAAAGGGATGCATCAAACAGATTTCTGGTTAGTTTCACGCAGTTCAAGTACAACAGCACCCAGGTATCCCATGCGCTGTTCAACAAGTTGGTCAATACATACGAGGCACCCTTTGCAAGCGTCAAAAACAGCGAGGGTGTCTGGATCCCGCTTGAATATTCGCTGTTGTTAATTAACGGCGGCATGATGATTACGGAAAATGCGCTTCTGATCGACGTTCCGTCAAAGAGCATTATTGATTATATTTACGACATGACAAAAAATTCCGAAAAATACCGTTTTGACTGGGCAGATGATTTCGGATATACAGAGAAAGATGTCTGTGTACTGGGCAAAAGCAGTCATTTAGTCAATGTCTTCAATGGGGTATTGGGATTTGATGGTGCGTCTTGGGCGGCCATGTTCCAGCAGGTTGTCCATAGCACGGCATCCTATGATAAGAAGTACGGTGAAGATCTTGCCCTGCTTATCTGCACAGAATCAAACAAGGAATTACAGGCAAGCATTGAAAAAGTGGAATTACTGAGCGACCTGTTGAATGCGGATGGAGATCTGGGTAAGCTCCTTTCTTTCACGTCTGACATGGCGGATTTTCAAGTGGGCTCCTTGTATAGACAATGTGAAGTGGTGCTGGACGGCGTTAAAAAGGGAAATTCCTCCGCTGTTGCTTACAGCAAATCATATCAGGCTTTGGAAAACGCTTTGGACAGGCAGACCTGGTTCTCCCATACAGGAGGGAATATTCTGGAGGTTCAAAAAGGGGTGTCCGATGCGACCGGGAAAATGTTCACTTTTCTTGATATCGGAACAAAGGTAGCGGAAGTCGCCGGGTATGCACGAGAATTTCAGAATCAAGATACGTTTTCCCTCGCGGCGCTGATGTATTATTTGGACAGCGCAAACGACGGATTGGAACTGCCGGAGGCCATGAAGGAATCAATGGTCGAGTACTCCAATGTGCTTTCAAGCAGTATAGGCGAATACACGGCAAAACGATTTTCTGAAAACGTTGACCAGTGGATCATTGATAAAGTCCCCATGCGCGAGGTGCTGGGAACTCAGGGAGCTGTCGCGTTGCTCGCTTGGAACATTGCATCCAGGGCCATCCCTTTCATAGCAAATGGTTTGTCCGGAGCAGACAGTTTTGAATTGGCGTTATATTCGATGGTATTTCAGGAAGATGCTTTTCTGAATTATTTAAGCAGGCGCGGTGCAGTTTTTGCTGATCCCGAAAGAATCACGCCAGAAAATATGTATGCTGTTGCACAATATTCCTATATCTACCTGAAATCCTGCTACATTACCCGGGAAGCTGCCCTTGCTTCCCTCGTAAGTAAGAGCAGTTCAACCAAAGAAAAAATACAGCCACTCATTGATTACCAAAATGACATCAACGCTGAAATTGCGAAAATCATGGTTGAATTCAAGGGAGCGAACAAAACGAATGATGGCCATGTGTTTGGCTTCTTACCATCGGACAACAAAGACTATCTGGACAAATATGATGACAGCCATTTGATTTCATGGATGACGGAATCCGACATTGTTGTAGATGCATATGCAGGCGATCGCGTACGCACGGCCAATGTTTACAATCCCGAAACCGGAAAGGACGAAAACACGGAAAAAACCTATATGTATCGCATACCAAGGGTGAATCTTCCCGGTACCGAAGTGGAGAAACTCAATTCAGAAATATATAATTCTCTGTTTCCCACAATCGAAGATTCTATTGCCGAAATCGACGATCATGGGTATCCTTTGACAAGTGGCGGAGTTACATATCATTGGTCAGTTAATGGCGATGTTCTGTCGATTGTAATAAGCAACAGTCTGTATCCCGATCGAACCCCCAGAGATGAATACATGGTTTACAACGTCTCCGTCTCTACCGGAAGAAGGTTATCCAAAAATGAACTGCTTTCTGCGGCGGGGATATCGCAGGAAGAATATCATGACACAGTATGGCAGGCGTTGGGTTCCGCATATTTCCAGGATTATGAATCATTCATAGCTCAGCAGGGGTATACTGATTCCTTCCGCATGCAGTTAGAAGAAACAATATCCGAGGCCAATATTCAAGCCTGCATTCCCTATTTTAACGAGGGTGGTCAACTCTGCATTATCGGAGCAAAATATTCGATTGCCGGGGCTTCTTTTTATTATCAGGTGATCAATTTGGAAAATTTTGTTATCAACGAGGCATTTGGTGAATACATGAAAGCCCACACCAATTAAGCCAGCGCAACCGATAGCGATCCTTTCGCTGAACGATATAGGGGAGCTATCGCTTCCTGAGATTGAGACCGCCGGAGGCAGGACCTCCGGCGGTCTGTTTTCACGATTCCATGTGCTTTCCCAGGAAGGCGGACACGG
>OGFN01001073.1_pt1 | contig 11287 bp, 10 predicted proteins | sample 1570921 | NCBI WGS metagenome assembly OGFN01 (sample SAMEA2581940, study PRJEB24529) | metagenome | biome: Human gut stool | place: China | collected 2011
CTTGAAACAGATCCTTGCGTCCTTGAAAGTAGGCTTCAAAGGTAGAAAGAAGCAGGCTCTTGCCAAAACGACGGGGACGGCTCAAAAAATAAGGAGTAGAAGTAGATGCTATTTGATAAATCATAGCCGTCTTATCTACATAAAGAAAATTCCCTTCACGAAGTTTATCAAAAGTCTGTATGCCTATCGGCAGTTTACGCATCTGTTCCATGTTATTATTATAACCTGATTGGTGTATGACAAAGGTACGATTTATATTTCAAAAATAAGACGAAAGGCGATGGAGATTTTAGTCTCCATCGCCTTTCATTATTTTACTAATCATCATTCTGACATTACTTAACGATTATGCTTGTACTGCCATATAAGCAAAAAAAAAGAAAAATAAAAGTCAAGAGTACTATAGCCGCTACTGCAAGCCCTCCTTTATCTTTTCCACAATATAGTGTACATCTTCATCCATCACCCACGGACCACTGGGTAGGCACAAACCACGCTTAAACAAAGCCTCACTCACCCCGTTCACATAAGAAGGACTCTGAGCATAAACCGGCTGCAAGTGCATAGGCTTCCATAAAGGACGGCTCTCAATACCCGCCTTATCCAGCCATAGGCGCATGGCTTCCACATTACGGTTAGGTTCACAAGAAGTATGTACACTATTCACCTCGTGAGTAACACCTGCCGCACCACCTACAGCACCCTGAACAGCCTCACGGTAAGCATCTTCCTCACCTTTCACAAGCAGTCCCTCATCCAAAAGGACTGTATTCAGCCAGTAATTGCTGTCATAGCGGTCCGAAGGATTCTCATGCAGGATGATACCTTCTATATCTTTCAGTAAATCCCTATACAAACAGCAGACATGCTTATGATGTACGATGTGCTCATCAGCCACCGTCATCTGACCACGACCGATACCTGCACAAATGTTACTCATCCGATAGTTATAGCCTATCTGTTCGTGCTGATAATAAGGATAAGCCTCACGGGCTTGAGTGGCATAGAACATAATCTCTTTCTTGGCATCCTCATTCGAACAAATCAGGGCACCACCGCCACTGGTGGTTATCATCTTATTCCCGTTGAAGCTCAGGACACCATACGTACCGAACGTGCCACACATCTGGCCGTCAAACGTACTGCCGAATCCCTCGGCGGCATCCTCAATTACCGGAATATCATACTTGGTAGCTACGGACATGATCTCGTCAATCTTGCCGGGCATACCATAAAGATAGACTGGGACAATCGCTTTCGGTTTCCGCCCTGTCTTATTGATACGGTCTCGAATCGCTGCCTCCAAAAGTACAGGATCCATATTCCAGGTATCCTCCTCGCTGTCCACAAATACGGGTGTGGCACCGAGGTACGTCACAGGATGGCTTGAGGCACAAAACGTAAAACTCTGCACTATCACCTCATCACCCTGCCCCACTCCACAAGCCAGTAAAGCCAAGTGCACCGCTGCCGTACCGGCACTCAATGCGACCACTTTCTTGTTCTGACCAACAAAATGTTCCAGTTCCTGCTCAAAAGCATTCACGTTCGGACCGAGTGGAACCACCCAATTGGTGTCAAAGGCTTCTTGTATGAAGCCCATTTCCTTGCCGCTCATATGAGCAAGGCAAAGATAAATTCTCTTATTCATAAAATATATGTGATTATTCTAATGATGCGATTTTTTCACGTAGTGGGGAATAAAAAGAAAGGAAAGGGCTTTATAAAGCTTTCCCCAATACTGTATAAATAATAATCTTGATATCATGCCAGAAAGACCAATTATCCAAATACTCTATATTTATTCGCACTTTGTCAGGAAACAGCACTTCATCATTGTACTTTTGAGGGTCTTCCTGCTCTGCCAACAGTTCCTCTTCGTTCCGATACTTCAAACTGGCAGGTCCCGTAATCCCCGGTTTCAGTAGGAGCATTCTTCTATCATCGCCTTCTAGGCTGTCCGCATAACCAGGAACATCAGGACGGGGACCGACAAAACTCATATCTCCTATCAACACGTTCCAAAGCTCTGGTAATTCATCTAACTTATATTTTCGTAGCTGGGCTCCTAAAAGCGTGATACGGCTCTCGCCTTTTACTGATACAGAACTTCCAGAATGACTGACTCTCATCGAACGGAATTTGTACATAGTAAACAATTTACCATACTGCCCCACTCTTTTCTGTTTAAAAATAATAGGACCACCAGGCATTTTTACGCGGATTAAAATACCAACAACTAATAAAATAGGGAATAAAAAAATCAGACCGAATAGGGAGGTTATTCGGTCAAAAAGTGATTTCAAAAACATTATATTTACAAAAACTATTTTTTCTTATTAATTTCTATAGTAGGAACACCAACCACTAATAATCTGTAACAGATGTATTCACCAAGCCATATGCGGCCACCATCACATTCTCCCCTATCACTACCGAACAATAATAGAAAAATTCATACCAATATAAACACTCAAAAAATTGTTATCTTATTTCCATCTAAGTTTTATCGTAACCACCTAAAATAGAATTGAAACAGAACTTATTTTCTGAGAAATCTTTGAAAAACCAAAGCCCGCATTCTATTAGTCATCACTATCTCCACAATAAATCTTCCCATTACATTATAAAAGAATCTTCCTCCTCCTATAATATGTTGTTCCCACATATATTTTTGAAGCAAAAATTCACTTTTAAAATATTTCCATCCCCCACGTCGAGCATACATATCATTTCCAACACGTACATTTACCAACACATCTTTCAAATTTCGGAATTTACAATTTTGTTGTATCATTCGTAGCCACAAATAATAATCCTCATTATAATGCCAATCTTGATAGTTACCAGCTTTCAATACTTCCGATTTTTTAAACATTACTGTCATATGATTGAACCCACAACGCTTTTTCATAAAAAGCTTTATATCCATATCAGATAGAGGACACACTCTGCTTGCTACCACGTTACCAGGCCTATCTATGAACTCTGTGATACTTCCTCCCACTACCGACAAATTTTCATCCTCCTCAAAACATTTAAGCTGTTTTTCACACCTGTCAGCCAAAGCTATATCGTCACTATCCATCCGAGCTACAAGTTCATTTTTTGCAACTAATACTCCTATACGCAAAGCATTTCCTAAGCCTTTGTTCTCATCTAGTTGAATAGTAATAATATGCTCTTCAGCTTTAAAACCTTCTAATACTGAACTTAATGATTGAGGTATTGGTCCGTCTATTACAACCACAACTTCATTAGGCTTTATGGTCTGATGAAGCATACTGTTTATAGACATATATACATCATCAGGATTATCCTTATGATATACCGACATACATACAGAGTATAAAAGCATATATAATGATAAAATTAATTTTAAATAGTTACTTAATCCAAGTACATTAGAAAGATAAAGTTCATGCAATAAGTTTTTAATATTCAAACAAATATCATATTACTTATTCTTATATCTAATCCACATTTGATAAATAAAAAAATCAAAAAATCCCTCAAAAGGATTTATTCTGAAATCACATAAATAATTTAAATACAAATAAAAAGTTCTAGAAGTTAAAAGAGTGATATTACTTAAAATAAGAAAAGGTATAAAAACACATCGTTTATATCCTACTCTTTTATATAATATATTTTGATTAATACTAGTTGAAAGTGAATAGAATAAACGATTAGAATTTCGATTATGAATGATACTATTTTTACGTAATATATAATTATACAAATATTGTTCAATCACAATAACTCTTTCTGCAAATTCCCCCACTTTTAAAGAAAACATTTTGTCATTAGAAGATGGTATTTCATCAAAAAGAATATTATTTTGTACTACTAACTGGCGACTAATCATCTTATTCCAAGGCTCCCAAGCACCAAATTTCACATCAGAGAGTGCCCCTCCATGGTAAAGATACTGAGTTATATAATAATTCATTAAAAAAAAGGGAGATTTTGAAACATCATTATTTATCAAATTAGCCTTAAAATAAACAACATCTGCCACCAAGTCTTTACTATCGGTCAGAAATTTTGAAAAGGAGGAAGTATAAGTATCATCCGAATCTGCAAAAAACAACCATTTCCCCTTAGCATATTTTAAACCTACATTTCTTGCATATCCAGCACCTTTCCCTTCTTTAGTAAAGTAGACTTCCACACAAGGGTCTCCTAAACCTGGGAAGTTCTCAAAATCAACTTTTTGAGGATTACTATTATCATCTACAATAATTATTTGAATATCATCTCTACGTGGGATAGAGTCTAAACACCTTTGTAACAAATCCGGAATATTCTTATGAGGAATTATAATACTATAATTAATCATATCCTCCCCTCCCAATCCCTTTATATTCTACTCCAAATTCTCTCATTTCTTCCATATCATATATATTTCTACCGTCTATCACCAATGGTTTATTCATTGATTTTACAACAACTCTCCAACTTGGTAAACGGAATTGCTTCCATTCTGTCAGTACCAACAAAGCATCAGCATCTAATACAGCATCATACATATCTGTTGTATATATTACAACATCACCTATTCTTCGTTTACACTCATTCATAGCTATTGGATCAAAAACTTTCACTATACATCCAGCGTCAAGTAGTGATTTTATCGTTATCAATGCCGGAGCTTCACGCATATCATCTGTATCAGGTTTAAATGCCACCCCCCATAATGCAACAACTTTACCTTGAAGCATACCTCTGTAGTAATCATTCAATTTATTAAACAGCACTAATTTTTGACTTTCATTCACTCGTTCAACAGCTTTCAATACATGCATGGAGTAACCATATCCTTCCGCAGTTTTTATAAGAGCTTTCACATCTTTAGGAAAACAACTACCACCATACCCACAACCTGGATAAAGAAATTTACTACCAATACGGCTATCACTTCCAATACCCTTACGCACCATATTTACATCAGCTCCTACAAGTTCACAGAGGTTAGCAATATCATTCATGAAACTGATACGAGTAGCCAACATAGAATTTGCAGCATATTTAATCATTTCAGCCGAAGGGATATCTGTAAAAATAACGCGAAAATTATTTAACAAAAAAGGTCTATAGAGTTTAACCATTATTTCTTTGGCTTTTTCACTTTCTACACCAACAACAACGCGATCTGGACTCATGAAATCTTTGATAGCAACTCCTTCTTTTAAAAACTCCGGATTACTGACCACATCAAAAGGAATATCTACACCACGTTTTTGAAGCTCTTCCTCAATAACCCTTTTTACTTTTTTAGCCGTTCCAACAGGCACTGTTGACTTAGTTACCAGTACAGAGTATTTCTTAATATTCTGTCCAAACTGCCGGGCTACCGCTAAAACATATTGCAAATCCGCACTACCATCTTCATCAGGCGGTGTGCCCACTGCACTAAAAACGACTTCAACATCATCAATTACAGAAGTAAAATCCGTTGTAAAATTTAGCCTGCTCTCTTTTTGATTACGTAACACCAGCTCATCTAATCCTGGCTCATAAATCGGAATACGGCCTAAAATCAATTCTTTTATTTTCAATTCATCAACATCTACACAAGTGACATTTACGCCCATTTCAGCAAAACAAGCTCCGGAAACTAAACCCACATACCCAGTACCAACAATTGCAATATTCATAACACTAAAAATTAACTCAAAACTCTTTTTTTGTAATACAAACTGTTTTTAAGAAAAGTCATTTATACATTAATACACAGCAAACTCATATGGAAAAACTTCATTCGCATTTGATGAAATCATTCTGAAGAACATGCATGCAAAAAATACTATGATGATACATTCTACAACCTTTTTCATTTTCAATCTATTATTTATCAACAACAATGGATAGAACAACAAATTTGATATTGAAAAAATATTATAGAGTCTAGTTCCTAATTCTAAAGGATAGACAAGATTTAACACCAATGCAGAAAAAAGATAAAGCTTACCCCACTTACTATTCAACAGCAATTTATCAGCAATGAGAAAAACACATACATAAAAAATATTCATTGCTATTACAAAAGGAAGTCCGGTATCCTCCGTTCTAAACAAATCACGTTCCGCGTAACCTTGATATAAAAATGACAATATAATTTGCGTCAAAGATTTAGTCAAAAAAGTTCCTATACCAAAGGAAAAGAATAAACTTATCAATGCTTTTTTTCTACTTATATTCACATATAAAAAAGGAATAATCAATACAATAAAAACAGATGATAAGTGAAATCCTAAAGCTATCATAAAACAACAAAAGGCTCTAAAAGGATACGATTTGAAAAAACAGAAAGAACATAAAATAAATGATATGGCCAAATACTGACGCGATATATTCAGTGAGCCACAAAAAAAATACATTGAATAATAAATGTATAAAGACAGTGCAGGATTAATACTATATGTGTAAACTACGTAAAAAACAGGCACTAACATCAATAACGATGAAAAGAAAAGAAGCAAGTTAAAATTTCCTCCTATACCAACAACTAACTTATTTAAAACTTTCCACAATGGCTCTAAATACTCTAAATCTGCACCTGATGATATAGAACAAAAGATGTCATAATATGTACTCGTGTCTACACCTACATCAATACCCCGGAAAGAATAGAGAAAAACCAATATACAAAAAATGGAGGAAACCAATATAGTTTTTGCTTTACCTGCATATATAGTAATAAAAAGCAGGAACCAGATAGCAATATAGAGTGGCATTAGAATAATGTTATTATAACTGAGTATCTAATAATTTCAAAATACCCTTATCTTGATAAACATTGGCTATATCATCGTTCTGTTTAGTATCAGTTACACCATGCTCTTCTATATATATATTATAAATTTGCAAATCAGGATATAAAATCTTCGCTGTAAACAAAGCTGATGAACCACAGCCAAAAATTACTGATGGCTTATAAGAAGACTCTATAAAAAAAAGTTCAATAGGAACGGATAATCTTTCATAGATCACATTATATTTATCACATAAATCCATAATGCCCTTACAAGTATCCCTCCTATGAGGAATATATATTATATTATCAGAAAAGTTCACCTTGATATAAGTAAATAACTTATCAATTATATGCAAATATGAATGTATGGCTATACCTAACAACTTACAATATTCTTCCGTAGGTGGCCCAATTACATAAGCTCTATCTGAATTTTTCTGAACTACCATTTTTTGTCTAAAAAAAGAGAAAGTATTAGGCAGCAATACAAACCGAGATTGCTTCATTTCAAAATAAGTAGTATAGAAAAGTCTATCTTCAAAAGACAGAATACTCTTAATTGCTTTATAAAAATACATTAATCGCTTCGTCAAAGGTAAACCATTATTCAAAAAATTAATAGTAGCAACTCCATCATCCAAATAAATAAAATGCCCTTTTCGTTTTAGACTTATGATGGAATATATTGTCAATTGTTTTTCCGAACTATCTCCTAAAAAAGCATAGTCATATGAAAATGCGTGAGATGAAAAAAATATAGAACGAAAAAAACAGCGAAAAGCTCTCCATGCACCGTTTCGAAGGTCTGCATTATTTATTATAGTATAATTCAATCTATACTTTTCCGCAATTTGTAACATTTGCTCTCTACTAACAGAGCTTTGCTCCGTTATCATCACATACATAGATTCTTCAATATGAAATGAATGTTGGGCATCAATGGCACAAATCATTTGTAAAGGAGAAGTTACATAAAAAACCGCCTTGCTCATTTTATATTCAAAAAACTTACTAAAAATCAATTATCTAATAATCATGACAAATAATTATAACTCTCTCCGGAGAATTATACAAACATTCTTTGCAACACCCTCCTTGCATACCCATACACCCCCACAAATATCAGCATATTGCTGACCAGCGAAATATACGATGTATAAATCACCCCGTATCTCGTCAAGAAAAACGACAAGATGCAATGCAGCACGGAGCAGCTGAATGTGATATACATCAATGTCCTGGTCTTCTTATAAAAGAAGAGGATATTAACATATACCAGATAGAAGCACTGGAACATGGCACCGCCACACAAGGGGAACAAATAGACAATGCAATTATTATACTTCGGAAAAGCCAAAGGTATCAGCAGCGAAGCAGACAAGCAGACCGCCAAGGTCAGAAGAAAGTAGACTCCGACCAGATAGCAACAATTACGCCGAAGTCTTCGCACACTGTCAGTATCTGCCGTAGCCAAGGTCTTATAAATATTTACTGAATAAGACGCATTGAAGGCGAAACCTATAATCTGTATGATATTGGCAAAATTGTAAGCAAAACTAAAAAAGCCAACGGCCGATTGTACAAAAAAGGAGTTGATGATGTATCTATCCAAACCCTGCCGCAACCAAAAAGACGTACTATGCGGTATCAGTGGTATGCCAAATTTATATCCCTCCACAAAATCCTTTTTCAAAGGCAGTATCCGCTTGAAATAACCTTTCCTCACCAAAATGACAAGGGCCACAACAGAAAAACATAGGCACGTCAACAACTGGGCATATACACGCCCATACCAGTCCAGTTTCAACAGACCCACAAACAAGATGGTCAGTATGAGGTTAGAAAAAACTGTCAACATGGAGAAAACTCCATAACGTCCCACTTTCTCCTCCAAACGCCAGATATCCAACAAGACAGTGTTGAACAGTTGTAACAAGCATATTGATATGGCGCAAAACTGAAACGACGTATTCAATCCCGTCCAAGCCTCAAACAGGGATTTCAGCAAGAGCATGCCAGTAAACAATAAGAGGTAAACGAGTAACGACGTCATCAAAATCACATTCAGAAATCGTTGAATAACGACCTTCGCGGAGGTAAAAAACTTCACTCCGATCATTCCATTCGTATTCAAACAAATAAAAATGGAAAGCAAGGATATCATAGTGGTGAAAAGGCTGAGTTTCCCATACGATTCCGGCTGCACATAACGCGCCATCAACATCATAATAAGGAAACTGATTCCACTGTTCAAAAACGAGAACAATGAGAAAAAGATTCCATTACGGAAACTCTTATTTCGGACAATACGAGAAATTAAATATCGGATATTTGCCATTTTACAAAAGACTTTTCCCTTTTTAACTTTTATATCCAATTTATTGGTAATCTATTCAACAACACACTCATGCCATCGATTTCTATCATGCCGTTCGCCAAAGTTCTTTTTTCCCTATATACATAGGAAAATACTTCACAAGTAGTAGAGTGAGGAAGTAACTTACCACTATAATCAAAGGAAACTCAAAACACAACACAGCCGCCCAACTATTGGGAACCATGTGTAATACTTTGGCTACGGGTATCTGTACAAAAGGAAACATTGCCAAATGGGCACCGAATATTACAATGGAATTTTTTCCAAAAAACACAAAAGGCTGCATCAACTTCCACTTGTAAGTCCAGCTGAAAAAGATAGTGACGATACCTGCGAAAAGCAGAGTCTCAACAAGAAGGAAAGTATTTTTACCCCCCCCTAAAATGTTAATATTTATTATTAAGTTATATTTAAGTACAGTAACAGCGACAAAAGCAATTGTCAAACCGGAGAGATATATGACTTTCTCTCTCAACTTCTGTATATGCTGTACAAACATACCATAAAACTGATGCCCCATTACATAGAAAATGAGAAAACGTAGGGAATAGGGTACATACAAGAATGTACCGAAACCGCACACATTATCAAGAAGATAAAAGCTCAAGTAATAGGCACCTAGAGCCACCGATAACAAAAAGAACTTGTTACTCGACAACCGCAGGAGTCCATAATAAATCATCTGCAAACAAAAAAGGCCTATCAAGAACCAAATACCGCCTACTCCTAAAGGATTGGGTTCAAGAGCATCTATTGGTATAACAGTAAAGAGTTTGGCAAGTCCTATAAATTTATCCAAAATAGAAAATTCAAATAGGCCTTCAAACAGATAGCGTACACACTGCACCAAAAATTGCAAAGTTATTCCGAATAACCAAAAGAACACAAAGGGTACCAAAAGTGTATTCACTTTCTTGACAAAAAAGTCCTTAAAACAACTCCGTTGTCTGAAAAATAATCCGGATACCAAGAAAAAAAGAGGTAAGCGTAAAGGAGCATTTATAGCAACCCCAGTCAAATCGAAATGATAAAGCACCACCCAAAGTACTGAAAAACCTTTTATCGCATCTATGTAATCTATACGTTTTGTTGCCATTGAATTTAATATAAATTATTCCTTACATAAGCACAATATCTATAAAAATATTACATTTGGACGCCAACAATTAGCATCCCCAGCTGATATGCAAATTAAACCTTCTCTTACTCCCTCTTTCTCACCTTCAGCCATCCCTCCAGCCACTCATTCACCATCTGCCTGATTTCATCATCCTCCAAATCCATGGAGTAGTAATAAAAAAGTGACTGATAAGCACTTAATCTCACATCCAGCCCTTTTTTATTTTTCCATACGTAATTGTACAAATATGGGCTTCTTTGGCAAGAGTATTAATATTCAAGTCTTTCTCTTTACGCCATTTCTCAAATAAAGCACCCAATATAGGGTGGTCACTGTTTACATTCATCGTCGTCTTGTATTATGTTATCAGAATTAAAAAAGTACATGTTATTAAACGTTATTTTAGGTTTCCCACATTTAAAATATTTTCCATATATAGAAAATATATAATGAGAAAAGAGCCCTAACTTCGCACAAAATCTTTAAAACAACAAAATGGAAAATCTATTCAAAATGTCACTTTTCATGCCGCCCATATCGCCGATAAAAGACGAAAACACCGGAAAAACCGTAAAAAGTGCCACACTCACCCCATTCAGGACAATGAGCATTGACGAAGTACACCGTCTTATCACCTCCGACCAGAGACTTACCGAACTGACACTCGCCATAAGAAATGCCGCAGCACAAGGAGACGAAACTACCGCACGATTCCTCAAACAACAGACACTACCCTACGTCACTCCCTGCGGCGTATTCACCCGACGACGGAGCGACTGCCTCACGGAACCCTCCGACCTGGTTGTAGTCGATATCGACCACCTTGAATCCGCAGAAGAAACGGAAAACTTACGGCAACAACTGTTTGATGACCCCTATCTATGCCCTGCGCTGGTGTTCATCAGCCCCACCGGACGGGGCGTAAAAGCGTTTGTTCCCTGTCTTCACGGACAGAATCCTGCAGAAGGAATACAATGGGCCATGAACTACGTCCACTGCATGTATGACGCCGAAAACACACAACCCGGAA
>OGFN01001086.1_pt1 | contig 11170 bp, 10 predicted proteins | sample 1570921 | NCBI WGS metagenome assembly OGFN01 (sample SAMEA2581940, study PRJEB24529) | metagenome | biome: Human gut stool | place: China | collected 2011
CGGGCGTAAGAGATTTGAAGGGAGCTGTCCTTAGTACGAGAGGACCGGGATGGACGTACCTCTGGTGCACCAGTTGTCCTGCCAAGGGCATAGCTGGGTAGCTATGTACGGACGAGATAAACGCTGAAAGCATCTAAGCGTGAAACTCCCCCTAAGATGAGATCTCTCATCCTTTATGGAGTAAGGGCCCAGAAAGACGATCTGGTTGATAGGCCGGAGGTGGAAGTGCAGTAATGTATGGAGCTGACCGGTACTAATAGCCCGAGGGCTTGACCTACGATTATGCAGGCAATCCAAGCCTTACTCACAGTCGCAGTTATGTTGTTCGGTTTTGAGGGTGCAGCGCGATATGCACCATTAGCTCAGTTGGTAGAGCACCTGACTCTTAATCAGGGTGTCCAGGGTTCGAGTCCCTGATGGTGTACCAGGATTTCAGGCAGCGAAAGCTGATTGAGATATAGAGACGGAACATGGCCCGTTGGTCAAGTGGTTAAGACAGAGGCCTCTCACGCCTTTAACATCGGTTCGAATCCGGTACGGGTCACCATTTTTCTCTTGACAGAGAGCGGAAAAGTGAATATAATGGTTGTTACTGCGAAAGCAGCTGCAATATAGTTGGTGCTTATTAGGGCGAGGGTCCACCCGTTCCCATCCCGAACACGGAAGTTAAGCTCGCTTCTGCCCACGATACTTGGCTGGAGACGGCCCGGAAAAATAGGTAGCGCCAACACAAGCGGACATCTTCGGATGTCCGCTTTTTTTGCTTGGTTCATAAAGTCAACCCCCGGCTCTGCCGGGAGAAACAGAAGGCCTATGGCGAGGGGAAGAGTAGACAAGAAAAAGTCTCCGAGTTAGAGTAAGAAAAAAGGCTTGTCGGCCAAGACTTACAAAAACAAGGAGACTAATTCATGACAAGTAATAAAACCAACGACAAACAAAAGCTTGACTGTGACGGTGATGGCCTGTTTACGGGCGGTAGGGCAGAGAATGTGCGTGAAGAAAATTCGGTGCTCTTTGAGGGACTTGCCAGTAATAGGCCCTTACAGGGCCAGATCAGACCTCAGGCTTAGCCGGAGGTTTTGATTTCGGGCTCCGACCTTGACAGATGCCGCCGAATCCGGTAATATAGTGGCGGAAATGCTCAAGATATTGGAGGGAATGCCCATGGACATTCAGCAGGCGGTGGCGGAGAACATCCACCGCATCCGAAAAGCGCAGAAGCTCAGCATCGACCGGGCGGCGGAGCTGTCCGGGGTGTCCAAGAGCATGTGGGGCCAGATCGAGCGGGGCCTGGCCAACCCCACGGTGTCAGTGCTCAGCCGGGTGGCCCTGGGGCTGCACGTCCCCCTGGAGCAGCTGATCGCCTGCCACGACGACCCGCCTACGGCCCTGTATCGGGCGGTGGACGTGGCCGGACAGCGGCTGTGCGGCGGAAAGGTCATCGCCTACCGGCTGTTCCCCTTTGACCCGGAGTCCCGCAGCGAGTCCCTCCAGCTGGACCTGTTCATCAGCGGCCGCTATGAGGGGCCGGACCGGGTCCCCGGCTCCTGGGTGTATGTCACATCCCTGTCCGGAACGGCGGAGGTCACCACCGGCGGCGAGACCTATCGCCTGGAGAACCGGGACTGCCTGTCCTTCCCCGGCAGTCAGCCCTATTGCTATGAAAACGTCGGCAACAACACGGTCCGGCTTATCCAGCGGATCGTGTATAAAAAATGAGGCGTCCCGGCAAACTACGGGACAAGGAGGAGCGTATCATGTATAAGAATATCGAAAAGCAGACCGCCCTGGAGCTGCGGGAACAGGTGGACTATCAGGCCGGTCAGATCATCAGCCGCACCCTGGTGCAGAATGAGCTGATGAGCATGACCCTGTTCGCATTTGAAAAGGGCGAGGAGATCAGCACCCACGCCGCCGGCGGCGACGCCATGGTGACGGTACTGGAGGGCACCGGCCGCTTCACTGTGGGCGGGCAGGAGTTCCTGCTGCATGAGGGCCAGACCCTGATTATGCCCAAGGACATCCCCCACGCGGTCTATGGCCAGGAGCGCTTCAAGATGCTGCTGACCGTGTCCTTCTGAGAAAAGTCCTGAAAAAGCACCGCCGGAGGCAGCGCCTCCGGCGGTCTGTTTTCACGATTCCATGTGCTTTCCCAGGAAGGCGGACACGGTCTGGGCCAGCTTATACTCCCCCTCGCCGGGGACCTGGCCCTCCGCCGACAGGAACAGCACCAGGCCCAGCACGTCCCCCTCGCAGAGAATGGGCGCGGCCACGGCGGCGGTGTAGCGGTCGTTTCCGTCGGTGACGGGCAGGGGCTGGTCCGCGCCCTGGCAGCAGTAGATGCGGCGCTCCTCCATGACCCGGGACAGAGCCTCGGACAGGGACTTGCCCAGCAGCTCCCGCTTTCCGGCGCCGGTGATGGCGATCACGGCGTCCCGGTCGGTGACGGCGGCGGTGAAGCCGCTGGTGCGGTTGAGGGCGTCGCAGAACTGCGCCGCAAAGTCCTCCAGTCCCCCCAGCAGGGAATACTTCTTGAAAATGACCTCCCCCTCCCGGGAGGTGTAGATCTCCAACGGGTCGCCCTCACGGATGCGCATGGTGCGGCGGATCTCCTTGGGAATGACCACCCGTCCCAGGTCGTCGATGCGGCGCACGATTCCGGTTGCTTTCATATGATAACTCCCTTTGTAACTGAATATTGGCAAAGGTAGTATCTGCACTCCCAGGCAGATTATGCGAAAGCACCGGGCGCGGACGGCCGTGCGGAGACGAAATGTATCCGGATACGGCTTGATCTCTATCCGACATTTTTAACGGATAAATGCCAACGACAGTTGCGATACACATACAATTATGGCATACTATACAGGCGGCAGGTTCGGAGAAATTGATAACAACAGGGAGGGGCTGCATCATGAAAAAGAAAACCACGCGCAGGCAGGTATTGTTGAGCTTTTTAGGGACCACCGATCCCATTCGCGGTGAGCGCGACGGCGCTATGCTGCACATCCTGCGCCACTACCGCCCCGAGGTGGTCTGCCTGCTGTTTACGCCCGAGGTGCGAAAGCTGGCGGAGGCGGACGAACGCTATGAAAAGGTGTTTTTCCACCTCAAGTCCCATTGGGACGGCTACGCTCCGGTGGTGTTGGAGCAGGATCTTTCCGTCAGCGATGTTTCCGATATGGACGAGCTGGACCAGCCGCTCCACGACGTGATGAACCGGCTGAGCCGCGAGTATGCGGATGCGGAGATCCTGGTGAACATCACCTCCGGCACGCCCCAGATGCAGATGCTGCTGTCGCAGATGGTGCTGGAGCTGCGCTATCACGCCCGGGGCATACAGGTGAAAACGCCGGAGAAGAAGGCCGGCACCACCGTTCGCACCAACGACAGCGAAAACTACGACATCGACCTGGAGATCGAGTGCAATGAGGACGAGCAGGAGGGCGCGCCCAACCGCTGCGTTGAGCCGGAATTGTTCTCCGTGCGCCGCAAGAATCAATGGCAGCAGGTGGAGGCGCTGCTGAATCAGCGGTGCTTCCGGGGCGTTGCGGAAATGCGTCCGGCGCCTCTGTCGGAGGAGCTGATGGCCCTGGTGAAGCACATGGCCTATCGCAATGACCTGCTGCCGGAGGAGGCCCGGAAAGCCGTGCGGGGATACGGGCTGAGCCTGAAGCTGTATCTGCCGGAGGCCGCCCCCACGCATCAGGACATCTGCGAGTATGCGCTGCTGATGAAAAATCTGCTCTGCTCCCACAGCTACACGGAATTTGTGCTGCACATGGAGCCGCTGACCCTGCGCCTGCAGGAAACGCTGCTGAATCAGCTTCTGCCCAGGCGTTATGGGTATGATCTGACCCATGTACAATCGAGGTACGGAGGGCGCATGAAAATCGAGCCCGGCCTGATGCAGATAAAGATGCCGGAGCTGTACGACCGGCTTTATGTGACGGGGACGTGGGAATGCCGCCCGTCCGATCTGAGCACGCCGTTCTGCGACGATATACTGGACATCCTGTCCACACAGCCGGAGGAAACCAAAACCTATTTCCGCTGCTATGCCGATCTGAAGGAGGTGCGCAACGGTCTGGCCCACCGCCTGTGCGCGGTGACGGCGGACGAGATCCGGGCGGCGTGCGGCAAAACGCCGGAGCAGATCATTTCGCTGATCGAGCGGTGCATTCTCCTGCTGTTCCCCGCCTGCGACCCGGAGGTTTTCCACATCTATGAGCGCATCATCCGCTATATTCAGAAGCAGTATTGATACGGGTTCTTGATAAAAAGCGGAATCCGGCGGGATGGCCTGTTTAAATCAAACAAATGCGGTTGACTATTCCACGGAGATGTTGTATACTATTGCTGAAACAACTCGCCCCCCCCGCAAGGGGACGGTAACTCTCCAGAGGCAGCGGCGTTGCCCCTCCCGCCAGAGACAACTTACACCCCGCAAGGGGACGACCCTTTGGAAAGGAGGGATCCTCATGAACCCGCAAACCGTACAAGCCACCTTCGGCTGTCTGCTCCATGATGTGGGCAAGGCGGTCTACCGCGCCGGTATTTCCGACGGGCGGCACGGCGAGGCCGGATATCGCTTTGTCCGGGACATCGACGGCTACGGACAGGCCAAGGCCGTGCTGGACTGCATCCGCTATCACCACGCCGCCCAGCTTCGTCAGGCAAAGGACTGCGACCCCCTTGCCGCCATCGCCTGCATTGCCGACAACATCGCCGCGGCCGCCGACCGGCGGCAGACCGGCGACGAAACGCAGTTTGACCGCTATCTGCCCCTGTCGCCGGTGTTCACCCATCTCAACGGGGAGCATCCGGGGCACACCCTGCCGCCCCACGCACTGGACGGCTGCCTTCGTCTGCCGCTGGACGGGTCCTTCCGCCTCTCCGCCGGCGACTATGAGCAGATCCTGCTGACCCTGCGCCGGGAGCTTTCCGCCCTGCCGCCGCAGGAGGAGTGGCTCAACTCCCTGCTGTCCGTGTGGGAGAGCTGTATGAGCACCGTGCCCTCCAGCACCAACACCGGGGAAAGTCCCGACATTTCCCTGTATGACCACAGCAAGGTCACTGCCGCCGTGGGGGCGTGCATCAGCGAGTATCTGCTGGATCGGGGCGAAACGGACTATTTCACCGCCCTGGTGCAGCAGGAGCAGAGCTTCCGCCTGCAGCAGGCGTTTTTGCTCTATTCCGCCGATTTTTCCGGCATCCAGAAGTTCATCTACAGCGTGTCCACCAGGAATGCGCTGAAGTCCCTGCGAAGCCGCTCCTTCTTTCTGGAGCTGTGCATGGAGCACTACATAGACGAGCTGCTGCAGCTGTGTGGCCTCAGCCGGGCCAATCTGCTCTACAGCGGCGGCGGGCACTGCTATGTGCTGCTGCCCAACACGGAAAGGACCGTCCGGGCCATCCAGGCGTGGAACACCCGCTTCAACGACTTCCTCATCGAGCAGTTTGGCGTGCGGCTGTATCTGGCAGACGGCTATACCCCCTGCAGCGCCAACGATCTGACCAACACCCCGGCGGAGGAGGCCCCCTATCAGGCGATGTTCCGCCGGGTGAGCCATCAGGTGGCAAAAAAGAAGCTGCACCGCTATTCGGTGCAGCAGCTTCGCCGGATGAACCAGAGCCATCAGGACCCCGGCCAGCGGGAATGCCGGATCTGCGGCAGGACAGACGCCCTGCGCGACGGGGAGGAGGATACCTGCATCTGCCTCTGGTGCGCCCTGTTCGAGAGTCTGTCCCGGAAAATCCAGGGACAGGATGTGTATGTGGTCAGCCGCGATGCGGCCGGTGCAGACTTCGCACTGCCCGCCGCCCAGGGTGAGCTGTCCTTTATCCTTACCAATGAGGCCCGGGCAAGACAGCTTCTCGCAGGCGAGGGCGTGGCGCGCGTCTATACGAAGAACCGCTTCTGCGCGGGCCTGCGCTACAGCACCCGCATCTATGTGGGCGATTACGCCGCCGACAACAGCATGGCGGCGCTGGCCGGCGCCTCGGAGGGTGTGCCCCGCCTGGGCGTGTGCCGCATGGATGTGGATAATCTGGGGCAGTCCTTTGTCTCCGGCTATGAATGCGCCGCGGAGAGCGATCCGGTGAAGCGCCAGCACTTTGTCACGCTGTCCCGCACGGCGGCGTTTTCCCGGCAGATGTCGCTGTTTTTCAAGGGCTATATCAACCCCATCCTCAGCGGGGAATTTGAGCATTGCCGGGCCTTGCAGGTGGCTGTGGTCTATTCCGGCGGCGACGATGTGTTCCTGGTGGGCGCATGGACGGATGTGCTGGAGGGGGCACGGCGGATCCGGGAGGCTCTGCGCCGCTATACCTGCGGCGCGCTGACCATCAGCGCCGGGATCGGCATCTATGGGGATCATTTCCCCATCCGTCAGGCCGCTTCTCTCACCGCCGGGCTGGAGGATGAGGCAAAGAGCCTGCCGCATAAGGACGGCATCGCCCTCTTTGCCGCAGGAGACGGACACTGCTACCCATGGGATACCTATCTGGAACGGATCTGCGGCGAAAAGCTGGTCACTCTGGAGCGATATTTTTCCTCCGGCGACAGCGAACACGGCACGGCCTTTCTTTATCGCCTGATGGAGCTTCTGCGTCAGGCGCAGGCTGGGGGCGGAATCGCTCTGGCGCGCTATGCCTACTTGCTTGCAAGACTGGAGCCGAAAAGAAACGCGCCCAATTACCCCGGCTATAAGCGCTTTTCGGAGGATATGTACCGTTGGGCATTGAACAGCGCCGGCCGGGGAGAGCTTCTCACGGCCATCTGCATCTATGTGTATCGAAACAGAAAGAGGGGGTAGAAGGATGGGCTACAATGACAGAAACAGCCAGGGCAGGCAGTCAAACCGCAATGCAGCGCGCCCGCCCCGCGAGGTCACTGCCAGGCCGCTGCCTGCAAATTATGTGGACGAGGCGGAGCGGGTCATCCGCTCGCTGTATGATGAACGGAACAAGATCAGCACCAACAAGATCCGCAATCTGCTGAGCCTGGTGTCGGAGATCTATAATCGGGAAAACCTGCGCACGGCGGATACCATTTCCGAGGAAAGTGCCCCGGGGCTGATCGCACTGCGGATCCGCGTGGTCTATGAGGCGGGGCGCGACGATGCGGTAAAGCTGTTTTTGGAGCGCGCGCAGCTTCTGGAGTATATAAAGGGATTGGGTGATTCCCGGGCTAAGCTGATGGACTTCGCCCATTATATGGAAGCCTTGGTGGCATACAGCAAAAAGGAAGGTATCCCGGAGCGGGAATATCTGAACACCCTGCGTTTTGCCCGCGACAGCAAAGGAAAAACGCGCCTGGACGCCGTGAGCGGCCTTCTGCGGGGTGTGCTTGTTTCCGACAGCGAACCCATCCCCAACAACGCCATGACGCTGACCGGAAAGAGAGACGCGGCATTCGGCGGCGAGGTCAATGCCATCAATCTGTGCCGCGAGGCAGTGGCTCCGGGAACAAGGATCCGCTTTTCTCTGACGCTGGATCAATCCGTCCTGCATGGACAGCTGACGGCCGAGTCCATTGTGGGCGCCATCGAGGCGTTTGACCGATACTATGAGGAAACCTACGCCTGCGGCTTTGCACTGCCGGAAGGGGCGGCTCCGGGCAGAATGAATCACTGCCTGATCCTCGGCGGCGGCGCAGGCTTCTTTTCCAAATCGCTGGCCTATCCCTACTATGGAGAGGAGCAGGCGCTGCATGAGGTCTCTGCATATATGCACCGCACCTTCCGGGGACATTACCATCAATATGACGAGGGGTGGGGGATGTCGCCCCATATGATGAAATACACCCAGTGGAACGGGAGAATGTATCCCTACGGAATCTGCGAGGTGTCTGTGCGGTGATCGGACAATATTGCTTCGCTCTGCGCTCTGCCGATGGGGCCCCCATTCCGTCTATGATGGCTTACCGCTTATATGGCTGGCTTCTGGAGCAGCTTCCGGAGGATATCGGCCGGCAGCTGCATGAGCAGGGAGAAAAACCCCTCTCGCAGTATATCCGCTATGATAAGGCGGAAAACCGGACCCTATGGGTCGTCAGTGTATTTCAAGGGGAGCTGTATGAGCTGCTGGAGCCCGTGCTGGAGCGCATTTCCTGCATTGCGCTGCGCCAAACAACGCTGCAGGCCGCTCTGCTGGACAAGCGGTGCTTTGCATCGGCGCAGGAGCTTGTTCTGTACGCCAGGGAGCTGCGGCTGCCCTCGCGGGTCACCATACGCTTTCACACCACCAGCTCCTTCAAGCAGGACGGCAGCTATGTGATCTTTCCCCAGGAGCGGCTGCTGCTGAGGAGTCTGCTGGCCAAATGGAACGCATGGTTTCCGGAGTATTCGCTGGATGACGAGGATGCGGCAGCCGCATTGGAGCGCGGCGTCCGCATCACAGACTATCAGCTTCGCTCGGGGCGCTATACGCTGAAATCCGCAAGAATCCCCGGATTTTCGGGACACCTGACACTCTCCTCCTCCCTCAGCGCGCCTATGCAGGAGGTGTGGAATCTGCTGCTGGTGTTTTCCACTCTCTGCGGCATCGGGATCAAAACCACCCTTGGTATGGGCGGCGTAACACTTGAAATATCGCCCAATTCCCTGCTGAAAGAACAGGAAAAATGAAACCCCTCCGGCTGAGCCAAACTGACGTGATAGAGAAAAACAAAAGAGCCGATCATCCGCGCTGCCTATTGGCTTGCGGATGATCGGCCCTGCAATTTTCAGCTATCTTTTCCTGTCTGATTTATTGATTTTGGATATCTCCTTGAATTTTGCCCGTTTTGCTTCCGAATACCGGCTGCTGTCAGCGGCATAGGCGTTCTCAGTTTTCAGCTTTCGATAGGACTCCAGACGGGTGCCTTGCGTCTGCCTCCCGCTCCGGACGAATATGGAAACGCACAAGCCCGGTGAAGTAATGCATGACGTCCATTACATTATACCTACCGAACGATAGGTTGTCAAGCGGCGATGCTTTCGCTCGGATGCAAAAAACATCTATTTTTCCGGTTCGTTCTTGCAATTCCCGAGCGCAACCGTTATAATAAACTTGTTACATTGTCCGCTGGCGGAAGCGATTGCAGCGGGCAGGAAAATGAGAGAAAGTAGGTGGCGGCATGGAGCAATCTCCCCAGTATGTGATCGAAATGCTTCACATCACCAAGGAGTTTCCCGGCATCAAGGCCAACGACGACATCACCCTGCAGCTGCGCAAGGGTGAGATCCACGCCCTGCTGGGCGAAAACGGCGCAGGCAAGTCCACACTGATGTCCGTCCTGTTCGGCCTGTATCAGCCGGAGGAGGGCGAGATCCGCAAAAACGGCAAGCCGGTGAAGATCAACGACCCCAACGACGCAACGGCGCTGGGCATCGGCATGGTGCACCAGCACTTCAAGCTCATCGACGTGTTTACCGTCCTGGACAACATCATCCTGGGCGCGGAGGATACCAAGCTGGGCTTCCTGCAAAAAAAGGCGGCCCGGCAGAAGGTCCAGGAGCTGTCCCAGCGGTACGGCCTGCGGGTGGACCTGGACGCCAAGGTGGAGGACATCACCGTGGGCATGCAGCAGCGGGTGGAGATCCTGAAGATGCTGTATCGCGACAACGAGATCCCCAACAAGGCCATGGATCTGCCCTATGCCCTGATCGAGGACCGCAAGACGGCCCTGCTCCGGGAACTTTGCTGTGCTGGGACTGCTGAGTGAATTGAGAAAGGGGGAGTAAACCATGCTTGCTATCGTGTTAGTCATGTTTTTGGTTTTGCTGTTGGCAGGATTTCCAATTATTGTATCCATGGGAATCCCAGCGCTGCTCTATGTAATTGTAGAGGGGCTCCCCATTTCCACCATGGCCTATTCTGCATTTCAGGCACTGAACTCCTTCCCCCTAGTGGCCAGTCCATTGTTTGTGCTAATGGGATGCCTTATCAACGAGTTCGGAGAGACTACACGGCTATTTAACTTTTGCCGAGTTCTGATGCGCAATGCAAAGGGCTATACGGCAAAAGTGAATATCATCGTTAGCTTACTCTTTGCAGGAATGTCTGGCGCTGCGGTAGCCGACATTGGTGGATTGGGACAGGTGGAAATCAAAGCTATGGAAGAAGAAGGCTTTTCAAGAGACTATGCCTGCGCCGTAACGGCAGCCACCTCAATGGTAGGCCCCATTTTTCCGCCGAGTATTCCGCTGCTGATATTTGCGGTATTAGCGCAGCAATCCCCTCTGCACTGCTTAATGTCCGGCGCAATTCCTGCCTTTGCCATCGTTGTCTGTCTTTATATCTTTATCTCCTTCCAGTGTCGAACCAAGTTGAAGGGGTATCATGATGAGCATCCTGCCGCCGAAAAGGAAAGCCTTTGGGCGGTCACCAAGGAGGCGGCTCATATTCTTTTCCTAATCCCCGCCATCATTGTTGCTATGCTGGGCGGTTTTTGCAGCCCAAGCGAAGCTGGCGCAGCTGCTGTTATCTACATATTGATTGTCGAAGCGATTAAAGGCAAATTCTCTTTTTCCATTTTGAAAAATGCTATCGTGGGGACGTATAAAACTGTCAGCAATATCTTTATTATTATTGCAGTAGCTTCGTTTTTCACTAAAGTTCTGACATTAGAACATTTCCCTGAAATGGTAACCTCTGCATTCCTGGGCATGGCCGATAGCCCGTTTTTAATTTTACTACTGATAAACCTCTTGGTCTTGTTAGTGGGCATGTTCATGGAGACTATATCGGCTTTGACTATTTTGACCCCCATTTTGTTGCCTGTGGCTGCAGCAATCGGTGTGGCCCCAGTACATCTGGGTGTCATTTTAGTTCTAAACCTGACCATTGGCATGCTGACACCGCCCTTTGGTGTTGGCCTATACACAGTGGCTACCGTGGGTAAGGAAGCTCCGCACAAAGTACTGAAAGAACTCCTACCCCTGTATGTCCCACTGTTGATTGCCTTAATGGTGGTTACCTACGTGCCAGAACTCACCATGTGGCTGCCTAGCCTGTTGTAAGCAAAAAAATAAAGAGGACAGGAGCCAAATCTTATGGACATTAAAAAAGTGATTGCTAAATACCCACGTATCCACCTAACCCCGCTTCCCACTCCATTGGAATTCGCACCACAACTGACAAAAATGCTGGGCGGGCCAAAGATATATGTGAAACGAGATGATTT
>OGFN01001088.1_pt1 | contig 11155 bp, 10 predicted proteins | sample 1570921 | NCBI WGS metagenome assembly OGFN01 (sample SAMEA2581940, study PRJEB24529) | metagenome | biome: Human gut stool | place: China | collected 2011
ACATAAATACTTTAGTGTCCTTAATGCGGAGTGAAATCATTAAATCCTCATTTCTGCGCCAGAGGGGCGCGTGATAATCTATAGTAATGCCATTAATTATAAGCTATATGAGTATACAATAAACTGTATGCGATATAAAGCATAATTTGTATATTTGCAGTATATTATGAAAAGATAAAAATGTCAATCACGAAACATTTTCTCTATGACATCAACAAGTTTGAATAGAACAGTTGAGATAATGCAGAGTATAACAATGCTCATAGACACATAAGTCATCTTGAATACCTGCGAACCATATATAATAAGGTAGCCAAGTCCCTTATCAGCGGCTAAGAATTCGCCAATTATTACACCAACAAGGCAAAGACCAATATTGACCTTCATATTGCTTATTATTATCTGCTTAGAACCGGGAAGTATGAGTTTCTTAAGAATATCTTTCTTAGTACCGCCGAGTGTCTTAATAAGAATGATTTTCTCCTTATTATCTATAATATGTGACCATCTATACTTCCACCATCATTACCGGCTGATAGCCATATAGATTGGCCTGTAATCTTTTTGCTCATATCGCTTAATAAAAATATGATAGTATCAGCTACATCTTCTGCCTCTAACATCCCAAGAGGATAGATCTTCTGCATGGCTTCTTGAGTAGTATTGTCTTTAAAACCGGCGCCCATTTCCGTATCGACGGCTTCGGGGCAAACTGCATTAAACCTGATTAACCTGTTAGATATTTCCTTTGCAGCTGCAACAGTATACGAATTTATTGCTGCTTTGGAAGCCCCATAAACGCCCTGCGATTTATCAGGTAAATGCGCAGCTCTTGATGAAACGCTTACAAAAGAAGCCCCATTATTACTGATGCGCTTCGATGAAAAAGCTTTAGCTATCGCCATCATCGACACTATATTAGTGGCAAATATTTTATTTATTTTTTCTTCTGTGACTGCGCCCAAAGGCAGCATAGCATAAATACCGGCAGAAAATACACACCCATCCAGCTTGATATTATCCATGCTGACCGCAGTTTTAACTGCATTTTGTGCTGCTGAAAAATCGGAAACATCACAAATTAATATATTATGCCCATCACCGTCAAGCATCTCCAGAGTTTCCTGAAGTTTTTCTTCATTCCTGCCAACTAATACCAATCTTGCTCCAAGCTGGCTTAACTGAAACGCTACCTGTTTGCCAATACCAGAAGAAGCACCAAAAATCAGATACTTTTTCCCATTAAAGTTTAAATACTCCATTTTAGTCCTCCCATGTTTTGGCCTCGTCTACGTCGATCGCTACACCTGAAATATATTGCATGGAATCGCTGAGCAGGGCCACTACAATAGAAGCTATCTTATCCGGCAGCATCAAATAATCGGGCAGCTCGTTAATAGCATCGCCTTCTATGGCTTTTACGGCCTGATTAGCCAGCATTTCTGTTTTTATACCGCAAGGGCAAATAGTATTGACCCTGATTTTCCTTGGCCGCAGCTCTTTGGCAGCGCTTTTCATAAAAGCATCCATAGCTCCTTTAGACGCGCCATAGACAGCGTTTGCCGCCTGCCCATAAACGCCTACGCAGGAGGATATGCCAACGACAGCGCCGCCATCATTGAACAGCCTTTTCTGCGCCACGCATTTTAATAAAGCCATGAAAGAATAAGTATTGCTACTGAAGATCTGCGAGATATTAGCTAGTGACATACTTCTTAACGGTATCGGTACGGCTAAGCCTGCGCAATGAGCAATATAGTCTAATTTTTCGCCGTCTTTAGCGATTATATCTTTGACGGTCTCAACGATTCCGTCAAAATCTGTCAAGTCCAGCACTCGATAACTATGACCACTGCCTTCCATTAAGGAGAGCGTTTTCTGCAATTCGGTTTCCCTTCTGGCAACAATAACTACTTTAGCACCCATAGCGCTGAGTAGGATGGCCACTTCTCGGCCTACGCCGGAGGAGGCACCCGTAACTAAAACTTTTTTACCATTAAAATCAAATTTATCCATTTCTATCCTCACTTATAGTCTTCAAAACTCAGGCCGTCGTCGTATCTTTCTTTTACTCTAAACACAGGGAAACAATTCTGCGGCTCAACTGTAATACCAACAATACCTAAAGATAAACCAATGCCAAATCCACAAGTTAAAATTTTCCCGCTATCTTGACTAGTATTTTTATTAGAATAATGCTCGCATATAGCCAAAGGTATGGAAGCACAACCAGTATTACCATAATCAACTATAGATAGTGGTATTTTAGAAAGCGGGAATTTAATTTTTCTGGCCAAGTTGCTGATAATAAGTTTATTAGCCTGATGACAGGCCAATATTTCATATTCATCATAATCACAGACAAAACGCTCTTTAAAATCATTGATCATGGTAACTACTTCTTTTAAAGAAAAACGCATTACGTCCATGCCTTCCATATGAAATAAATCTCTGTAGGCACACGCCTTTTCATAGCCAAACTTTTGCACCATAGGCCAAAAAGCATGTCTTTGACCACTAAAAGGTGAAACCAGCATCTTAAAATCACGACCAATGGATCGTAATAATCCGTATGTTGGTTCTGCATTTTCATCATATTCCAATAAAGTAGCAGACCCACCATTACCAAAAAGCATGGGGATTTCCGAAGGTACATAGCCGTCTGGCAACTGTTCGCCTGTAGACCCTGACAATAATAATACGCTGCGGCAGCCTGAATTAATGTGCATAGCAGCCAAATGTAAACCATACACATAGGCCGAACACCCAAGCGGAATATCATAACACATGCAATCATCAGATAACCCTAATCTATCCTGCAAAATTGTTGCGGTGACAGGTTCCAAATAATCACGGCTGGATGATGCAAAAATCAACGCATCAACCTTATTTCTGTCATAGTTTAATTCCGTTAATATTTTTTCAGCAGTGGCACAACACAAATCTGACGCAGTAACGCCCAATCTGTGTGATGTGAAGCGCCGTTGAACACCGGTAGAGATGATAAATTTCCTGACATGTTCTTCCCCAAAAAGGTCGTTGTAATCAGTGGTATACTCAACATCATCCGGGACACTGGCAGCTACTGCTTTGATTTTTGCGTTTTGCAAATTAAAATATGTCATCTAACTTCTGCCTCCTATTTAAAATATGTCTCGCTGTCGATACCGTCATCATAAACTTCACTTGTTTTAATAATTGGTAAACATACAGACATATCAATAGTAAAAGAAGCTACTGTCACATTAAGCCCAATGCCAAATGCCAGCGCCAATATTTTCTTATTCCCCTCATATATATTATTATTCTCAGCATAATCACATATATTTACTGCCGTACTTGCCCCTCTTGTGTTCCCAAATCTTTCAATAGAATTTATAACCTTTTCCTGAGGTGCTTTTATTCTCTTAGCAACATTATCTATAATCATTTTATTCGCCTGATGAATAGAAACAAAATCAAAATCACTTATATCATTACCCAAATTTGCTAAAAATGTTTTTGTCGTCCGAGGAGCATCCTTAATACTAAAAGTAAATACATCAGTACCTGACATATATGTTGCATTATTATAATAAGCAGCAAATTCAAAACCTCTTGTTTGTGCAACAACGGGTAATGGGTGTCTTTCCATCCCATAAGGAGTAATCAACGACTTATATCCGGAACCTATAGTTTCAATAGCAATATTAATAGGTGAAATATCTTCGTCTGTTTTCTCCACTATTATGGCCACACCTGCATCGCCAAAAAGCAGCCCATCCTTATTACTTGTTTCACCTCTATTAGGATTGGCATCTCCCACTAAAAGCAATATTCTTTTACATCCAGCCATAATATTAGCACATGCCATTTGCAGGCCGAAGGGGAAGGCCGTACAACCGATATTGGAATCATAAACCAGGCCGCAGTTATCCAGCCCCAAACGATGCTGCACGATACAGGAAGTTGGTGGCACAAAATAATCTGGCGTCTGAGTAATCATGATCAGACCGTCTATTGTATCTTTATTAATATTTAATTTTTCAAAAAGCTTATTGGCCGCTGCGACGCACAGGTCCGAAGTAGTAGTTCCTACGCCATAGGCATTATACTTTTCGTAAATGCCTGTTGCTGCGCAAAATTTTTCTACTTCTCCTTCTGCAAACAGGTAATCATAATCCGACATTTTCTGGTGACGGTCTGGAACAGCAGTTGCCATACCGGCAATTTTTATACCCTTAAATTCAAAAAAATTCATCATTTCCTCCTAATTTTCTTCTTCAAAATTCCATTTCTCGAGCAGGGTTGCCAAAAGCCCGCTTTCCAGCCTTTACTTTGCGCAAAACAACACTGCCGACACCGACATAGGCATCATCTTCAATAACCGCGTTTGGTGCGGCGGAACAATTTCCGCCCATAAATACGCGGTTACCTATTTTTACATGACCCATGATGTTGCACCAGGAAGAGATAGTAGAAAAGTCTCCTACTTCCACATCGTGCCCCAGTCCACAGGCAAGTAAAGTACAAAAATCGCCTATCTTAACATTTACCGTCATGCCGAAACCAGAATAGATAACGGCTCCTTCACCGATGGTATTGAATCGGCCCAAGGCCACATAGGGATGAATGATACTTTGAAAAACCGCTCCTTTTGCTTTCAGCATCGCAACTATTTTTTCTTTGACTTGTGGACTGGCAATCCCCAGCGCCAAAACATCATCTGCCTGCGGAAGATAATCTTTGATGGTACCGACGACTTGATAGTCACAATCGATGCTATCCAATGCCTGCAAGTCGTCATCTAAAAATCCTACTATATTCCACTGGACACCTCGTATGGCGTGAATGTCTTTGATAATATTCAGCACTTCCCGCCCGCAGCCACTTGCACCGACGATATACAAGTTTTTCATTTACTCACCTGCCGAAATAAGATTTAAACAATATCCCCATTTGATTTATCCTGGTTTATCATAAAGCTGCAATGCCTCGTCTACATTACCCACAAAGCGCAAATTGCTTTTGTCTATCCAGACTGCTTTTTGGCAGATCCTTTTGATATCCGCCGCAGAATGCGATACCAAAAGCACAGTAGTGCCGCTATTCATCATATCTTCCAACCTCTTATGGCACTTGTCCTGAAAAGCCTGGTCGCCTACGGCTAATATCTCGTCAACTACCAATATTTCAGGCTTGACTATGGTAGCGATAGAAAAACCCAAACGGGCAATCATGCCGCTGGAATAGTTTTTTACGGGGACATCTATAAAATCACGTAGTTCACTGAAGTCTATTATTTCATCATATTTTTCCAGCATCAGCTTTTTGCTGTAACCAAGGATCGCGCCATTTAAGAAAATATTTTCACGGCCTGTCAATTCGTAATCAAAGCCTGCCCCTAATTCGATCAACGGCGCGATAGAACCATTTACTTCGACGCTGCCTTTGGTTGGAGTCAAAATACCGCTGATGATTTTGAGCATGGTGCTTTTGCCGCTGCCATTAGCGCCAATCAAAGCACAGGATTCGCCTTTATCCACAGAAAAGCTGATGTTATTCAAGGCCCAAAATTCATCAAAGCTGCAACTTTGAAACTTTATTTTTTTTATAAGTAAATCTTTTAAACTATCCACACGTTCAGACGCCAAATTGAAACACATGGAAACATTATCTGCAACAATAGTTTTTTGCACTTTTACCACCTATATATATAAAATAAAATCATTCTGTTTGCGCTTGAACACATATAAGCCTATGACGAGCATACAGAAAGTGAAGGCCAGACAGATCAAGTGCTCTGTCATGGTTGGCCACTGACCATAAATAGTTATCTTGCGGAAAAATTTTATATAATTATAAAGCGGATTAAAGACCAGCAGTTCTCTGAGCCACTCGGGCAATAAACTTTCCGGGTAAAAAATAGGCGTCAGATAGTTAAAAGCCGTTAAAAAAATACTGTACAAATACTGGACATCTCTAAAAAACACTACCAATACAGATAATAAAAGCCCCATGCCTATGCAGAAGACTAAAACCTGCACTAATATAAATGGCAGCAGTATTATAGTTATTGAAAAGGTGACATCGGTAGCAATGATCACTATAAAAAGGGCAATCATAGAAAGCAGCATGCTTGTAAAACTTGATATCACTCTGGACAGGGGAAAGATGTATTTAGGCAGATACACTTTTTTTATAAGGGCCGCGCCGCCTAAAATAGAACCCATCGCCATGCTGGTAGCTTCGGAATAAAAGCCGAAAATAAGCTGTCCTGCCAACAGATATACAGGGTACTGGGGTATATCGAAGCGAAACATATTGGAAAAAACGATCGTTAAAATAATCATCATCAGAAGCGGATTTAAAACACTCCATAAATATCCTAAGAAGCTGCGCCGATACCTGATTTTTAGATCACGCTCGACTAATACCTGTAATAACCAACTATATTTAACTAATCTTTTAGCACTGTCTACTATATGCACAATAAAAAATTCTCCTATGACTGATATCACCTAAATACCTGCAAACTGGTTAGGTCAAATTCAAGGCTTCTGCTCAGACCAGAAATATTGTTCCTGCAGCTTCGCCAGTTTTTTGTCATAAATCGAGTACCCTTGCCTCAGCCAAGGGTAAGCTTTGGTCTTTTCCATAAATTTTTTCTCATAATCATCAAAAGAACCTATAACTTTTGCAGGAACGCCGCCCACAATGGAATTTGCAGGAACATCTTTAGTAACACAGCTACCAGCAGCGATGATAACATTATCGCCAATAGTGACATCGTACATGATCATGCTGTTACTGCCAATCAAGACATTGTTGCCGATAGTTATTTTACCTACTCGCCTGATATGCTGATCCATGTTATTTTTGTACAAGATAACATCGCCAAAAATATCGTGGGTAATAAATCTTACGCCGGAAGCTACTTTTATATTGCTGCCGAAAGAGAGCAAATGCGGTTCTACACCGAAATTGTAGATTTGAAAATAACATCCTTCGCCCTGAGCATGAAAATAACCTGTTTTTTTACAATATGCCGCACGCTTGCCCCCATCCCTCAGAAGGAACAACCTTAATAACTGTAAATATCTTCTAAACATTACTTATTCCCCTTAAATTCTTCCATAGTGACCGAGGTTGTCGATGATATGCCTTCCCTGCCGAAAACTTTCATTACCGTCTGGAAGATGATCTTGCAGTCGCCATAAAAGGTGATGTTTTTTACATATTCCAAGTCGTAGTGAAATTTTTCTTCCCAAGTGATACCGTTACGGCCATTGACTTGTGCCAGGCCAGTTAATCCCGGTTTTACATCATGGCGATGCTTCTGCTCCTCGTTATACCGCTCCAGATATTGCACTAATAAGGGTCTTGGCCCCACTATAGACATATCGCCATTTAAAATATTCAACAGTTCAGGAAGCTCGTCAATAGACGTAGAACGTAAGAATTGGCCGAATCTGGTCAGCCTGATCTCGTCAGGCAATAGATTTCCATTTTCATCTTTTGCATCCGTCATGGTGCGGAATTTTAAAATACCAAAGATCTTCTCATTTTTTCCCGGCCGCAGCTGTTTAAAAAATACCGGTTCCCCCAGTTTTATGCGTATCAAAAAAGCTGTTAAAATCAGCAATGGCGATAAGATGACCAAAGCCAGAAACGATAAAATGATATCTAATATTCTTTTTATAAAATTTTTATACATGGCTTCCTCTTCATTCAAAACAGCTTTTTATGATCTCAATAATCCTGTCCTGCTCCTGCGTCGTCATTTTGATATCACTGGGCAGGCACACGCCCCGCTCAAAAATATCCATGGCCACATCGGCAGGATTTCCGTTTGGAACTGCTTCGGCGCCATTAATACAGTACGTAGCTTTTGCCCTATCGCTGCCTGCCCGGGTAACAAAAGCATTCATTCGATATAGGGGTTGCATGTGCATCGGTTTCCAGATAGGACGCCCTTCAGCGTTCATCGCCGCTAAAGCTTCCAAAATTTCTGTAGGACAGGTTTTTCCTTTTTCGCTTAGATAAAATGTTTCCTTTTCACTACATACTTGTTTGCACATGGCTTCGGAGTCAATAAGCAGACAGCTTAACCAATAGTTTGGCTGGCTGTTGACAACATCAAATGGATTCATTTTGACAGGCAAATTTTTAAAGCCCTTTTTATAACGCATGTAGATTGCCTTTTTTTGGGAAATATGTTCTTCTAAATAAGGCAGCTGACCCCGTACGACGCCTGCGATAACGTTGCTCATGCGATAGTTATAACCAAGTTCTTCATGCTGGTACCATGGTACATTTTCACGGGCTTGAGTCGACCACTTGCGCACTTTATCGGCTGCTGCTGCGTCATCTGTTAAAAACATTCCACCAGACGAACCGGTGATAATTTTGTTGCCGTTAAAAGAAATAGCGTTATAGTTACCAAAATTTCCCGTCTGCACACCTTTATAAGTCGCGCCCAGTGATTCGGCAGCGTCTTCGATGATAACTGCGCCATGTTTATCACAAACGGCTTTGAGTTCATCCATCTTTCCGGGACTACCGTAAAGATGGGCCAAAACGACAACCTTTACCCCTGGATAAAGTTCAAAAGCCTTTGACAATGCTGCAGGGTCTATATTCCATGTAGCATATTCGGCATCTATAAAAACAGGTACTCCGCCTTCATACACGACAGGGTTAACTGTTGCCGCAAAAGTCATATCGGAGCAAAAAACCTTGTCACCGTTTTGCACCCCGGCCAATTTGACTGCCATATGCAAAGCCGCAGTACCAGAGGCAAGAGCAACGGCATATTTGCAGCCAATTTTTTCGCATAGCAGCTGTTCCACTGCGTTGATATTTTCACCAACAGTAGACATCCAGTTGGTTTCGTAAGCTTCCTGCATATATTTAAGTTCTTCTCCGTGCATGGTAGGCGAACTGAGCCATACTTTCTTTATCAGCGGAGAAAACTTCTTTAGAACATTTTCTTTCAACAAAAAGCACCTTCTAATCTGTTTGTAATCTGCCCTTACTTTTTTAACGCATCTCTGTTAGGCGTATAAGTAGGCACTATCTCCTGCAATTTTCTTACAACTGCATCACCTTCGGTGATCTGTAAAATATCGACTATCTGCCTTTGTAATTCTGCTTTATCAACGTCTTTTATCTTGGCTATAAATATTTTACTGTGCGTGGTTTTTTCGGTACCATCTTCGGCACTCAAAAGTTCTTCAAACAGCTTTTCACCGGGTCTTAATCCGGTTATTTTTATTTCTATATCTTTATCGGGTATAAAACCCGATAATTTTATCAAATCTTTGGCAAGATCATAAATTCTTACAGGTTTTCCCATATCAAGCACGAATACCTCTCCACCTTTCGCCATTGCTCCGGCTTGAAGTACCAATTGACTTGCTTCAGGAATAGTCATAAAATAACGTTTCATCTCTGCATCTGTAACAGTTACTGGTCCTCCTTTGGCTATTTGTTTTTTAAACAGTGGTATTACACTGCCCCTGCTGCCAAGTACATTACCAAAACGTACTGCTACAAATCTTGTACTGCTTTCTTTATTCATACTTTGCACAAACATTTCAGCAATTCTTTTGGTACAACCCATAACACTAGTTGGATTCACTGCTTTATCTGTAGATATCATTACAAATGTTTCAACTTTATGTTTGGCAGATGTTTCTGCTATTACTTTAGTTCCTAAAATATTGTTTCGCACTGCTTCAGCTGGTTGGTATTCCATTAAAGGCACATGTTTGTGGGCTGCGGCGTGAAACACTACTTGAGGTTTAAAATAGTCCATTATAGCGTTAATTCGTTCTTCATCTCTAACATCTGCTATAATGGGCACTTTTTTTAGTTGGGGATATTCTAAATTCATATCCTGCATTATTTCATAAATACTGTTTTCTCCTTTACCAACGAGAAGCAATTTATTAGGATACATTTTAGCAACTTGACGCACAATCTCGCTGCCAATGCTGCCACCAGCACCAGTAATAAGCACTGTTTTCCCTGACAAGTACTTCGCAACGGCTACGTTATCCAGTTCCACCGGATCTCTGCCTAGTAAGTCTTCAACATCAACAGGGCGTAACTGACTTACGCTCACACTGCCTTCTATAATTTCATATACCCCAGGTAAAATAGTTAATTTGCAGCTTGTTTTTTTACAAATGTTGATAATTTCTTTGATATTTTTTCCTTTTACTGAAGGCATGGCAATAATAATTTCATCAATTTCATAGTTATCGGCAAGCGCTGCTATATCGTCTCTACTTCCTAATACTTTTGTACCAACCATATATTTTCCTATTTTGGTTTTATCGTCATCAATAAAACCAATAACTTGTCTTTTTCCTATATGGTACTGATTTAATTCCCTGAGAAGCAGTGCACCGGCATCACCTGCGCCAACTATCAATACTTTGTCTTTTTTACTTGATATAAATTTATGTTTGGATTTATTAATAAAACAACTGTAGATTCTAAAGAACAATCTACTGCCGCCAACAAATAAAACAAGAATAGAAGCAGTAAAAATATATAAAGAGCGTGGTAACGCCAAATCTATATAAATAGAAATCCCATACCAAGACAAAGCTGCAACAATATTTGCAGCAACGATGGCAACAAGTTCTATGCTACCAGCATAACGCCATACTCTACCGTATAGTTTAAAAACAAAATATACTACCAAATGCACAGCCACTACTATAGGTAATTGTGAGATAAGCATTTCAAGATATTTTTGAGCGATTGCAGTATCTTCAAAGCGTATATAAATACTAAAAAATGCAGCACTTATAATACAGATGGTATCTAAAATTACAACCAAAAGTGGCAATAACAAATATCGCAAATTTTCTCATCCCCATATCACTTACATTAAACTTACCGGTATATAGTAATCTTACACACTTCTAATCAGAAATATTTTTTTCATCAAACAAATTCCATTATCTTCACCTAAAACAGAAGTGCAGACAAAAAATAATTTGTATATTTACCGTATTTATGTATTTTAAATTTCATTTATTTCATTTTTGCATTTTATCCTTAAATTGTTTTTTTATTTCAAATAATTTCAGCTAAAATTATACCACACGAGTCCCCCCCCCCGCAAGACATTTACAAAAAAATGAATCAAACTAATTCT
>OGFN01001090.1_pt1 | contig 11144 bp, 10 predicted proteins | sample 1570921 | NCBI WGS metagenome assembly OGFN01 (sample SAMEA2581940, study PRJEB24529) | metagenome | biome: Human gut stool | place: China | collected 2011
CCAGTGAATGGGGTAAGTATTCTCCGTTTTGGTCAGCTTCCCTGTCACGCTATCCAGCGGGTTGAAAAAGTCCGCCGGGTAGACATGGATACCGGCTACGGTTTGTTCCTGCCCATTTCGGACAAGGCCGAAGCGTTCCATAACATCTGTGTTCAGATGCGGGCAGCCAACCGCATTCGTTGTACCGTCTGCATTTGTGAAATGCAGCTTCCGATACTCCTCAATCATCGCCTGCACAACCGGATGATGCGGCACAGATGCAATGGTCAGCCCCGATGCGACAAATTGCTCATTTTCAAATCCGATAAAGCCCTCGTCATCCATCAGCGGCGCGATATCCCGCACGGCCTCTACGTCAGTGTCAAAATACACACCGCCGTACTGCTCCAGCACCAGAAGCCGCATGACGTCTGACACAAACGCGTACTTCTTGGCAGCATACGCCTCAGCCATGAAGGGCATGGCAAGATAATCGCAGTTGTCCTCGTTCCACTCGCGGATCTCGAAATCCGGGCAGAATTTGCGCCAGCTGGCAATGCATTTTTTCGCCAGCTCCGGCTTTTCGCCCCGGCCGAACCAGCAGTAGTGGATGATCTTCGGGATCATGGGTCAGTCCTCCATCAGCGCGTAAATTTTCTCAACCTCCGCGCTGTTCATATAGTCTCGCTTGACACAGTTTTCTGAAAGCTGCTGCATCCGCGCCGGGTCACGCAGCAGAGCCGCGATACCGGCAGCGCAGCCTGCGTTGTCCATCGGGACGATCACACCGTCCACGCCGTCCTCCAACTGGCTGGCGGAGGTGGCATAGTTTGTGATGACCACAGGCTTGCCGAGAAGCTGCGCCTCCCGCACCGTGACGGCCTTGCCCTCGTAGCGGGAAGGCTGCACATACAGGTCGCAGGCCCGCATATAGGGATAGGGGTTGTCCTTCTTGCCGAGAATAATGACGCGATCCTGCATCCCGGCCTCGGCGATCCTCTGCCGGATCAGCGGTTCCTCTCCGCCGTAACCAATGAGATACCATTTGACATCCAGAGCGTTCTCCATCAGGCGGCGGCAGATATCCGGCACGTTGTCAAAGTTTTTTGCGTCACAGAAACGGCCAACAGAAAGAATCTTAACCGCGCCATCGGAGGGCATATCAGTCTGCGGCCGCTCTGCCTGCTTAGCGGTCAATTCCTTCGGCAGGATGTTTTCGGTGGTCTGAACCTTGTCCGAAAGCTCCGGAAAGACCGTCTGAAAGCTCCGGGAAGCCTGCTCCGACACGCCGCAAATCGCGTCGTATCCGCTCCACATGGCAAGCTCCGCCGACCGATCAAACGACAGGGCAGTATAATCCGTATGAATCCACGCCGCATATTTTTTTGCCTTGACCCGCTCCCGCGCGAAATAATGCGGCGTCAGAAAGCTGATCGCAAGGTCATAGGTCTTATCGGAAATCTGCGGCATGGCAGATAGCGTGTACTTGTGGCTGTAGGTCAGCGCGGTAACAGAGGGCCTGCCGCCGGGATGCCGCTTGTCGAAGCGCTTGGCCGCAAGCTTCCCTCTTAGCCGCCCGTAGAGAACACCGATCTGCCCGCTTTTGAGCAGCGATACCATGGGGACCGCCAGCGATGCGTATTGCGGAATTTCCGGAAGAAGATTCGCCTTCGGATTCAGGTAGGGCATCAATTCGCCGCTGTGCCGCATCAGAAAAAGGTCCACGTCATAGTGGTCATAGTCGATGGAGTCCAGCAGTCCCAGCAAACTGCGCTCCACTCCGCCAAGCTCCATGGCTTGGGAGAAGATGAGAATGGTGTGCGTTATTTTTTTAGGCATAATACAAATCAGACTACTCTTTCATCTGTTCCTTCCGCAAATACTCTTTTCCTTCCTCGGGGATCTCCATATAGTTACCATACCACAATTTAAGTAAGTACTCATACCCGCTGGGTACCGGAAAATCCATGTCTTCAAATTTGAGCATCTTAGTTTCTAAAAGCCACTCACTTCTTATAACTCGGGACGGATCTTCAAGTATCACCAACCGGCCAGTTGGATATTCACTTACCAAAAGCAAATAAATCCATTTTTCGATCCTTGCACTGCCAAATATTCCGCATAATACATCACCTAAAAAGACAACAAACCTTTTACTCTTGCTGTCTTTAAAATGTTCGTAAAGAATATTTTTCTCTGCTTTGCTGAGTTTCGCGATATGTAAAAAGCGTCCCAACGCTCCATTAATTTTAGTACATATATTTGAAGTTATACGAGCGTTATCGATTATGAATATATCTATGTGAATATCTCCAAATACGCAGTCCTTAGGCTTTACAACTCTCGACAATCCGGCATACTCTATAGAGCTATAACATATATCCCACACCTCCAACCAGTCTGGAAGTTCTTGAACAACGCTCTTAAATCGGTTAAATTGCGTTCTTTCCATCGCGATATCTATGTCATAATCCCACGGGATAAACTTCGAGTGGCGCACAGCACCCAGCAGAGTACCATACAGCAAATAGTACTCGATGCCGTATTTTGAGCACAGGTCATTCACGCTTTGTAAAATCTTGTACTGTTCCAGTTGCAATTTTCGTAATTGCTTATGATCTTCAAGCATAGCTACACCTCTGAGTTTTATTCTACCGCAACAGTCCTACTTTTTTGTTTATAAATGCAGTCAGCGCCCATCCTGCCGGTGTACACAGCACCGTCAGCAGCTTGCGGGGGGATTCCTTGATGTAGTGCCGGTTTCCGGCAATCTGGCTGCTGGAACAATAGTGAATGCAGTCCATGACCAGCCGCTTGAAGGACTCCGGGTACTGCATCTTGACCGTCCGCCAGAAGGCAAACCCCTTCGGATTTTTCAGGTACTGCCGGAGCATATTGTTGCTGGATCCATCCGGCTGATACTCCACGTTGCACAGGATATCGTCCAGCACAGCCAGCTTATAATTCTGATCGATCAGGAGATATTTGTAAGACAAGCTGACATACTTCTCACCCTCGAACACAGGGTACTCCGGGTAAGCGTTGATCACATCCGTGCGGTAGACCAGCTTTTTGTCCCCCGCCCCCCCGGCAGCGTAGTAACCGGAAATGGTCGTCTCCGTCATATTGACCGGAAAGCCTTTTCCAATAACATTCCCGGTGAAATCAGCGTCAAGCCCGACAAGACCGGCATAGCCTTTATCTTTGACCTCCGCCCATTTACTCAGGATCTTCTCCACCGCGCCGTCTGCCAGCATATCGTCCGAGTCAATGCAGGTGTTCAGTTCGGTGTGAATATTGGCGTAGGCAACATTGTGGGCCGTATGCATGCCGCCATTTTCCTTGTAGATGTACTGAATCTCAAACCCGTTATCGCGGCTCTGCCACTGCTGCACCAACGCGGCTGTGTTGTCCGTGGAACCATCGTCCACAACGAGCCAGATGAAGGCCTTGCAGCTTTGGCGGCAAAGGCTCTCATAGGTACGCAGGAGGGTATGCGCACGGTTGTAGGCGGGGGTGAAAATGGTGAGAATCGGATCAGCAGTTTTGTTCATAGGCATTCAAATAGAACTCCTGTAGTTTGACAGCCTCTGTGGTGATATCGAAGCCGTGAGCGGCAATTTCGGCGCTGCGGTCAGTGCGAGGTGTATTACGCTTTTCGAGGATCGCGTCAGCCCACGCCTCCGCCCCAGCCGATAGCGGCATAACGTCCACAAGCCCCTCTGTCAGAATGCACTCCGGAGGAACCTTGTCAGAGATGATGCATGGCAGCCCCGAAGCCTGCGCTTCCACCATGGTAACAGGAAGTCCCTCATACAAAGACGGAAACGCAAATACATCCATGGCCTGCATCAGATCGGCAACATCACTGCGGACGCCCATGAAGCGAACATGATCCGCAATGCCAAGCTCCCGCACCTTTGCCTGCATCTTCGGCATATCCTCACCGCCGCCCACCAGCAGAAGTACGGCGTTCGGCTCTTTTTTCAGCAGCGCGGCAAAAATGGCAAGCAAGAAAGGATGGTTCTTTTGCGGATTAAACCGGCCAATGTGGCCGACTACCAGCCTTTTCTCTAACCCCAATTGGTTACGTACCAGTTTCCGTCTTTCTGCCAAAAAGGAAAACATTTCCGTAGGAATGGCGTTATTTACTATTTGACATTGTTCTTTGTTCCCGCCGCGTCTTTTCCCGTATCTCGAAATTCCCGCAGCTCTAGAACACGAAAAGAGCTGATCGGCAATATAGCGTGTAGGGAACGCATAGATTGCGTAAACGACTTCATTTAGGTTTATACAGGTTCGCGTATTATGACTGTGAGCAATCGTATATACCCCATATTTCTTCGCAATCGCCAGATAAATCGCAGCCGTACTCCCTAAATGCCCATGCACAATAGGATATTCTTTTGAATGCGCTTGGAAAAACTCATTCCACCACTTGACATAGGTAAAGTGATTTTTTCCATTGTAATGCGGACACCGATAAATTCTTCCGCCAAGGCTGATAATTTCCTCATCGAATATAGCTGGTTCGCTGCTGTTTTCCACAAAGTCAAACTGCACCTTACTGCGGTCAATATGACGGTAGAGATTCATAATCATTGTCTCTGCTCCACCGCGATTCATAATACCGATAACATGCAGCACTCGGATCGGTTTATCCATACTTTTGCCTCTTATCCTTGCATAAGCTCCTCATAATTGTGTTCGAAATCAATCAAGATCGGATGATGCTTCCATACCTGCTCTTCCTCCGGCGGAAGCTGCATATAATCGCCATACTCTATACGCAGCATCGTATCTGGATCCGCAGCACACATATATTGTTTTCCGTTAAACTCTATCGCTTTCAGGTTTTCAAACAAATTTGCAGGATAAAGTTTGCGGCTGCACCCGATGGTGTTTGGAAATACATATTGCAGGGTCGTATTGCCGTTCCATCTGCGAATTGATTTTTCAGCACGCTCGCGTCTTATGGTGTATTTTTCCTTTGGCGCCCTGAGTAAGATATTTTCGACTTTTCCAATCAATCCGCCGGAACCACTTGTATGCCCTCGGCTGTACAGCAGGTTCACAGCGCAGGCAATGTATTGAACGGTTTTTCCCAACTTGCCGGGGGCAACTCGATCGCCGGGAAAAATATCAACGAATATCCCTTTGTGATAGTGCTTTTCCCGCTCAGATTCGCCCTGCAAAAACGTTGTATGATCCTTCCTGATTTTGGTGAAATTTTGTGTGAAATCTGGATCTGTTCGTGTGTTTTGCAGAATATACCCCTTTGGTGCGGCTTCATTCCAGATGGCAAGAAGCTTTTCATAGTCCTCCCGCGGCATCATCAAGTCAATATCATCGTCCCACGGGATAAAGCCCTTATGCCGCACAGCGCCAATCAACGTACCATACGCCAGAGAATACCGCAGCCCATACTCCGTACAGACCTGATGGATCACATCCAATATCTCCTGCTCGGTTGCCCAAATCTGCCGCTGGAGCTGATCTGGTATTTGCTTCATGCCTGCGTGTCCTTTCTCTCCTGTAAGTAGCCGGACGCATCCCTGAAGAAGCTCGCTACGATAATGAGGATGATAATTCCAATGGGAAATGCCGCGATGATTGATACAGATTGCAGACTGTGCATGGAATTCTCAGAGAATATCAACGCTATAGGCAGAAGAATGAATACCACAGCCCAGAAGGTGCGGACTCTTTTATCCGGCTCTTGCTCCGGCTTCAACCTCTTGTACGAATAGCTCGAAACAACCATTGTCAGCGCATCAAACGTGGTGGAATAGAAGGCAATCATTGTAACCGCCAGCAGAATCAGGCCGACCTCCGTTAGCGGAAGCGTATCAAAGATCTTCATAATTGCCTCGGAATAGTCCCCGCCCGCTGCGACAAAGCCCGTAATATCAAGGCCGTGTTTAAGCTGCTGCGCAAGGCCGTAATTTCCAAGGATAATGAACGAGGTAAACGTCCCTGCAAGCCCCCAGCCGTAGCCGCCGAGAATGGTATTGCGGATCGTGCGTCCCTTGCTGATCACGCCAATAAAGAACGGTGTCGCAACGCACCAGACCATCCAATATGCCCAGTAATAGATCGTCCAATTTTGCGGGAAACTCGTTTCCCGCAACGGATCCATCCATGTTGACAGGCCGATAAAATTCTGGACAGGATTGCCTATGGCAGAAAAACCTGTTTCAAGAATATACCGGGTTTCACCGCCGCCAAACAGAACGTATGCAAGCAGTGCAAAGAAGCAATAGCTGCAAATGGCGGCGAGCTTCGCGATTCCTTTCATGCCGAACCAGACCGTAAAGGTGTAGACTGCCGCGATCATCAAAAGGATTGCTATCGTTAACCCGATGCTGTCCTGCAGGCCAAACACACGGCTGATTGCTCTGGAAAGCAGCGGCGTTGCGAGAGAAAACGTCGTCGCTGTGCCCGCAATCAGCGCAAAAATCGCAGTCAGGTCGATCACACGCCCCAAAACTCCATCTACCCGGCTTCCCAGCAGGGGGCGGCAGGCTTCAGAGAATTTCTGCTTATCACGGCCGCGGATATGGATCATAAAGCCGAATGCAACCGCGAGCACGATATAAAAGCCCCACGCGATAGGTCCCCAGTGGAAAAGCGGGTAAGTGGACGCCCATTTCTGCATGCCGCCCATCATTTCCACCTGCGATTCATTGGCATACAGCGCCCACTCGCACAGCGAATAAAACAGAATATCCGCAGCCATGGTGGATGTAAAAATCATAGTGCCCCACTGAAAAGAGCGATATTGCGGCTTCTCACAGTCGCCAAGCTTGATCTTGCCGAATTTGGAAAAGGCTATGTAAAGCGTACAGCCTACGATGCCAACGCCGAGCAGTGCATAGTAGAGGCCAAAGTCATCCCCCAGAAAGCCGCGCACCACGCTAAGGACGAGCTTGGAGCCTTCCGGAAAAATCATAAACAGCGCACATACCGTCAGTACGATTGCCAGCGGCACCAGCATAGATACCCAGTCAAGCTCTTTTTTCAGTGTGTTTTTCTTCATATCTCAATTAACCCTTCCTCTATATGATGAATCCGCCTCGCAAAGCTCTGTGAAGCTGTCAATTTCGCGCAGATCTTCCGCTGAAATGGGGTAAACGCCGAACTGGTACTCATCAGGGTGGCAAAACATTGCAACATCATCCCAGTAAATGCTCCGATTTTCGTTTTGCACAAATTCCAGTTCCAAGTGCTTTCTGAGTCGCTGCCCATCTTCTGCTGTCCAGCGTGACACACTGAAGAGCTGCCAGCCGTGATCGCCGCCTGTGTGGCTGCATTTTGTCACGATCCCATTTTTAACCGTCAACAGCCATTCGTTTGTAGCTCTGTCTGTCCAGGCGCAGCTATACCCGGAGCGGGTAAATTCCCGGTGAAGGATCGCCGGGTTGCGGATGATCTGATCGCCGTCCAAAATAATCGCGTTGTTCAGGTATTCACGCGCGACATAGAGGGACGCGATGTTATTGCACTCCGCGTACCATGGATTTTCTATCAGCGTAATGCCGTTGTACTTTTTCGCCCATTCATAGAATTGCTCTTTTAGGTATCCGACCACGACATAAATCTCGTGGATTTCATTCTCGTGAAGCGCCGCGATGATCGTATCGATCATGCACACGCCATTTACTGTGACCAACGGTTTGGGAGTCGTCAGGGTCACAGGGCGCAGCCGCTGGCCGATGCCCGCAGCCATAATGATTGCACGTTCTACAATATGTTCAGACATAATCTCTGCCAAATGCCTCCCTGTATTCCTTGAAAAAGATTTTGGTATACTCTCTCGCGTAATCATACTGTCGCTGTGCATAAGCGCCGAACTCCACACCGCAATGACGCTTGAACTCGCACCAGTTGCTCCACACAAGGCCACTGACAGCAATATAGCAATATATCTTCAGGCGGGTGGCTTTATCGCAGCCATCAGAGAAATACAGGTCTATCAGTTTCTCAGCTGAGTCTCTATCGTACATTGCATAGATAATAAACATTGCGACGTCCAAGTGCGGGTCCTGCATACCAGCATACTCCCAGTCGGTGAGCTTAACCTCCTCGCTTCCATCCTTTCCAGTCACAAACAGGAAGTTATCCGGAACAGCATCGATATGACAGAGTTGGATGCTCTTTGGCTGTGCGACAATATAGCTTTTCAAGCTAAGGACAGCCTGCTTCGTTTTGTCATAATCCGCGTAAACGGAAGGCGCACCATTCCAAAGGCTCTCATAGAAAGCGAGACGTTCCCAAAGATCGAAGCTATGAGAAACGTGCAGCTTCTGCGCATGGAATCTTTTTAATGCTGATAAACAACGCTCAACTTCTTCCCAGTTACTGCTGTCACAGACGTGGGCATCCGTTAAATAGGCCGCAATTTTAATTCCTGTTTTTGGATCAAAATAATAAACGTCCTCGCTGATTCCCAGAGATGAAATTGCATTATATACCGCGTGCTCTTGTTTGCGGTTAATCAGGCGATCCGTGCCCTCTCCCGGAATGCGGATAATATATCGCTTATCGTCCATGCAGAACGAATAGGAACGGTTGGTCATTCCGCTTTTCATTGCCCGGAGACTCTTAACCTTCTCAGCGCGGCAAAACCCACAGGATTCAATTATTTGAGGAACATCCGAGACCATCATAACCCTAACCTCCAAAAAGACTTGTGATAAACTGCCACAGTGTGATAGATGAGTATCCGCTGCCAAATCCTTTCGATACGCCAAATTCGTACAGAAAATAGATGAAATACAGCACAGCTGCGCAAGCTGTAACATATTGCGCGGAACGCTTGGTGAACAGCTTCTTTATCATCCACGGAAGCGTGATCGCCGTGGCAATCTCAAAATATGCTGCCATTCGCGCAAACAGATTTGCCGCCTGAACCAGGCCGATCATCAAAATAAATGCGCTGATGAGGCTCATGTTAGCAAACAGATTTTCCGCCCTTGTCGAATGTGAAAAAAGTCTCTTGCGAAACACCAGTGCCAGCAGTGCAGGCACCCAGTAAACTGCAACGCGCAGAACGTTGATGGCGTTATTATCAAACACCTCGATCTCTGCCACCAATGCTCCCATAGACTGCGCATATTCCATAAACGCACCAAGGGTTGCATCGTAAGTCGCCATTGCAAAAAGGGCAGCTCCGAAAAATGCAATGGTAACTTTCCCCCACGGCTTTCCAAAAAGCAGCGGCACAATTGCAAACATGAATGCATGGGTATGAAATAGAACCGCAACGAACACCAGCAGGTAAAATCTCACATATTTCTTGTCTATTGCATACGGCAATGCCAAAAGCAGGAAAAACATTGCAAAGCATTGCTTTAGTGCCGCAATATACATGACATATGTACCGATAGAGAAAAAAACAAGCAGTGAAAGCGCAGGGCTGACAGAGTATTTCTTACAAAGCTTAACAACCGCAAAACTGCTGAGGAATGCTGGGAAAAAGAAGTAAATATGATAGTTAGTCGTGATATCACGCATAGCATCACGATACAATTCCGAAAGAGGATTACCCGTCCAGTCCAAAAGACCGTTTCTTGCAAAATAGTCTGCGACAGACTCTGAGTCCATAAAGTGGGCGATATATGTTCCCGTATCGTTATAGCTTGTCCGTAGGAACGAAAAGCATGTCATCCACACGATCGCGGCAATCATAAACACGTCCGCTTTGCGCAGCATGAAGTGGCAACGCCCAGTCTGGGGGCCCTCCAACTGCATGGACGTGGGATAATAAACCTGAGACAGATACATCAGAAAGACGCAGCCCCAATAGAGCAAAATCAGCTGCCGCATGCTCAGCTCCTCACTGCCGCAGGCAGGCCGAGGCCATCCAGCGTCTTTGCCACCACAAGCTGTTTATCAAACTTACGCTCAACGAGCGCGCGTCCGCTCTGCCCCATCTGCACCTGCCGGTCAAAGGATTGCTGCGCGAAATCACGCATGGCCCGCGTCAAGCCCTCTGCGTCCTGTGCCGGGCACAGATACCCGCTGACGCCATCCTCCACCGCTTCGCGGCAGCCGGGGATATCGCTGGTGATCAGGGCGCGGCCTGTGGCGGCACCCTCCAGCAGCACGTTGGACATGCCCTCATGATAGGACGGCAGCACCACACAGTCCGCCGCCTCATAAAACGGATGCACATCCGTCTGGAACCCATGAAAACGCACGATACCATCGGCAACCAGCTGATCCACCTGCTCTTTGTAGGCGTCCTCATAAAAGCCCACCACATCGAAGGCGACCTTCTCGCCAAATTCCGCTTTCAGCGTTCTGGCCGCAGAGAAAAACTCGTCCACGCCCTTTTCCTTCATAATGCGCCCCACAAACAGGAAGCTGCACACGCCGTCATCCCCCATGGGAACGCAGGGATACTCGTCCAGATTGATGCCCGCACCGGGAAGCACACTTACCTGCCGGTGGGAGATGATCTTTTTGTTCAGGAAAAACTGGGCGTTCTCCTCATTCTCGAAGAACACCGTTTTTGCCTTGCGCAGGGCGCTGCGATACATCACCGACACCACAGACGACAGCACCGGCTTTTCAAACGCCGTGCCCAGTCCCTGCACGTTGGCGACGTATGGGATACCCTTGGCCTTGCAGGCTGTGCCCATATAGATATTGGGCTTGATGGAATAGGTAACGACCATGTCCGGCTGAAGCTCGTCCAGCATCTGCCGGTACGTCTTCAGCAGCTTCATATCCTTGAAGGGGTTGATGCTGCGGCGGGGTCAATATCCGTCTCGATGCAGCGCAGCCCCATGGCCTGCAGATCGTCCTCATGCCCCACAAAGGGCGTGCTGAGAATGACCTCGTGCTCCTGCATCAACGCCTCCACCAGCTCCTTGCGGAAGCGGTAGAACATATAGGAATGGTTGGTTGCGATCAGAATCTTCATTTCTTGTTCTCCATCCTGTGCAGCTCCCCGGTGCCGCCCTCCACCACGCCGTCTCCGCTCAATGCGGAAATGGCCGTTCCGAAGAAGCAGCGGCAATCAAAGCCGAAGCTCATACGCTGCACATACTCGCCGTCCAGACGCGCCTTGTCAGAAATCTCCAGCTCATCCCGGCCGCAGATCTGCGCCCAGCCGGACAGGCCCGGCTTTAAGATCGGAAGAGCGTCGTGTAGGGAAA
>OGFN01001091.1_pt1 | contig 11137 bp, 10 predicted proteins | sample 1570921 | NCBI WGS metagenome assembly OGFN01 (sample SAMEA2581940, study PRJEB24529) | metagenome | biome: Human gut stool | place: China | collected 2011
TCATAGTCGATGCCTCTGCCGCGGAACCGTCCTGCGCAGGAATGGACGCATCCATTCCGCAGGGGGTCGTTTCTTGCTGTTTTTGCGTCGATCCTGATGTTACACAGAGAACAGCAGGTCGCTGTATACCGGGAAGGGCCACCGCTCGGCGGGGGTCAGTTCCTCCAGCCGGTCCGCCAGTTCACGGGCCTTTTCCATATCCGGGATCAGGTGATCATGGCTGTAAGCCATGGCCTTCTTCGCGTCTGCCGGGATCTTGCTGAGGTCCCGCTCCATTTTTTCCGTGGCAGCATAGAGCTTATCCGTCAGTTGGCCCATTTCACGGGCCACGGTGTCATCTGCCTTATGGCTGACGCCCATTTGCTCCTTTTTCCAGCCTCGCTCGCACAGCTCCGCCGTCACTGCGGATACGGCGGGCAGGATCTGCCGCCGCAGCATATCCGCCATGGTCCGGGCCTCGATGGTCAGGACCGTGGTGTAGTTCTCGATGTGGATCTCCGAACGGGCATTGATCTCCTCTTTCGTGTAAATCCCATGCTTGACGAAGAGGTCCACGTTTTTCTTGGCGGTGTAGACCGGCAGAGCGTCCGCTGCGGATTTCAGGTTGCTGAGGCCCCGCTTTTCTGCTTCTGCGATCCAGGCGTCATCATATCCGTTGACGTTGAAGATGATCCGCTGGTGGTCGGTAAAGACCTTTTTGATGAGCTTTTCCAGATCCGACTGGAAATTTTTAGACTTTTCCAGTTGGTCGGCAAACTGCTGCAATTCCTCCGCCATGATGGTGTTCAAAGCAATGTTGGGACCGGAGATAGACTGGCTGGAGCCAAGCATCCGGAACTCAAACTTATTGCCGGTGAAGGCCATGGGAGAGGTGCGGTTCCGGTCCGTGTTGTCCTGGGGAATGGGGGGCATGGCGTCCACGCCGATCTGGAGGGTGCGCTTGCCGGCCTCCTTGAACTCCGTACCGCGGATGATGGACTGCACGATGGCATCCAGTTCGTCACCCAGGAAGATGGAGAGGACTGCGGGAGGTGCTTCGGAAGCGCCCAGACGGTGGTCGTTGCCGGGAAATGCCACTGTGGCCCGCAGAAAGTCCTGATACTCGTCCACGCCCTTCACAAAGGCCGCTAGGAACAGCAGGAACTGGGCGTTCTGGCTGGGAGTCTTGCCGGGCTTGAAGAGGTTTTTGCCGGTGTCGGTGTTCAGGGACCAGTTATCGTGCTTGCCGGAGCCGTTGACACCGGCAAAGGGCTTTTCATCCAGAAGGCATACCAGATCGTGCTTTTCTGCGATCTTTTTCATGACCTCCATGGTGAGCTGGTTGTGGTCGCAGGCTGTGTTGGCGTCTGTATAGACGGGGGCCATCTCGTGCTGAGCGGGGGCCGCCTCATTGTGCTTGGTCTTGCTGTAAATACCCAAGGCCCAGAGGTTTTCGTCCAGGTCCTTCATGAAGGCTGCTACCCGGGGACGGATGGCGCCGTAATAGTGGTCATCCAGCTCCTGACCGCGGGGAGGCTTGGCGCCGAAGAGGGTGCGGCCGGTCATCCGCAGGTCCTCCCGCTGGTTGTACATCTTCTTATCCACCAGGAAGTACTCCTGCTCCGGGCCGACACAGGGCGTGACCTTGCGGGTCTCCGTGTCTCCGAACAGCCGTAGGATACGGATGGCCTGACGGCTCACGTCCTCCATGGACCGCAGCAACGGCGTCTTTTTGTCCAGCGCGTGACCGCCGTAGGAGCACAGGATGGTGGGGATGCAGAGGGTGCCCTCCTTGATAAAGGCAAAGGAGGAGGGGTCCCAAGCGGTGTAGCCACGGGCCTCAAAGGTGGCCCGCAGGCCGCCGGAGGGGAAGGAGGAGGCGTCCGCCTCACCCCGCACCAGGTTCTTGCCGGAAAATTCCAAGATCACCCGGCCGCCCTCGGCAGGGGCGATGAAGCTGTCATGCTTTTCCGCCGTGAAGCCAGTCATCGGCTGGAACCAGTGGGTATAGTGGGTGCAGCCCCGCTCCACCGCCCAGGTCTTCATGGCCCCGGCAATCTCATTGGCGGCAGCCAATTCCAGAGATGCTCCATCGGTGACGCAGCGCTTCCACGCCTGATAGCAGGCGCCGGACAGCCGCTCCTTCATGGTTTCCTCATTGAATACTCTGCTGCCGAACAGTTCGGGCAGTTTCAGCTCGCTCATGGCGGTCCCTCCGTTCAAGACGATAAAATATCAAGTTTATCCTACCATAAATTCATGTAAACGCAAGAAAAACATTGAAAAATCTCACAATATGAAACTGAGTGTATCACGGGGCCGTCCCCCTGTCAAACGGTAAACTGCACAAATACGGCTCCGTCCGGCGGCTTGGGTCTGTCTGCGGATTTTTTTACCTTTTCTTCCCCGGCATCTTTCCAAAACCGACGGCCTGTGCTATACTTTTATTTATGTGTTTAAAAACAAAAGATAAGGGGCGTTCATCATGGGAGCCATTGGGTTTGACAATCAAAAATATCTCACTACGCAGTCTGAACAGATCAAAAAGCGGATCCACCAGTTCGGCGGGAAGCTGTATCTGGAATTCGGCGGGAAGCTGTTTGACGACTATCATGCCTCCCGGGTACTGCCGGGCTTTGAACCGGACAGCAAGATCCGGATGCTTCAGCAGTTGAAGGATGATGTGGAGATCGTCATCGCCATCAACGCCGGGGACATTGAGAAGAATAAAATGCGGGGGGATCTGGGTATCACCTATGATGAGGATGTCCTCCGCCTGATTGATATTTTCCGGGACATGGGGCTGTATGTGGGCAGCGTGGTGCTGACCCGTTACAGCGGACAGGATGCGGCTAACGCTTTCCTTCACCGGCTGGAAAAGCTGGGCATCCGCTGCTACCGGCACTATCCCATCGCAGGCTACCCCTCCGACGTGGCCCACATCGTCAGCGACGAGGGCCTGGGCAAAAACGACTATATCGAGACCAGCCACTCCCTGATCGTGGTGACGGCCCCCGGCCCCGGCAGCGGCAAAATGGCCACCTGCCTGAGCCAGCTGTACCACGACCACAAGCGGGGCGTCGATGCCGGCTATGCCAAGTTTGAGACCTTCCCCATCTGGAACCTGCCCTTGAAGCATCCGGTCAACCTTGCCTATGAGGCCGCTACCGCCGATCTGGATGATGTGAACATGATCGACCCCTTCCATCTGGAGGCCTACGGCATCACTACCGTCAATTATAACCGGGATGTAGAGATTTTCCCGGTGCTCAACGCCATTTTCGAGAAGATTCAGGGCAAATCCCCCTACAAATCCCCCACGGACATGGGCGTGAACATGGCGGGGAACTGCATTGTAGACGACGAGGTATGCCGCGCCGCCTCCCGTATGGAGATCCTACGGCGGTATTACACCGCGAAAACCGAGCTGGTCCAGGGCAAGGGGGCGGAGGAGACTGTCCGCAAGCTGGAGCTGGTGATGCAGCAGGCCGGCGTGACGCCGGAGATCTGCCCCGCCGTGGCAGCGGCGCTGGACAAGGCGGAAGCCACCGGCGCTCCCGCCGGCGCCATGGTGCTGCCGGATGGCCGGATCATCACCGGCAAGACCTCCGGGACATTGGGGGCTGCGGCGGCGCTGCTGCTGAATGCTCTGAAGGCTTTGGGAAATATCGACGATCAGTTTGAACTGATCTCCAAGCAGGTCTTAGAGCCTGTCTGCCATCTGAAAACCACCTATTTGGATCACCGTAACCCCCGACTCCACACCGATGAGGTACTGCTGACCCTGGCGATCTCCGCCCTGACCAACCCGCTGGCGGACCTTGCCAAACGGCAGCTGCCCGGTCTCCGGGACAGTGAGGCCCACTTCTCCGTCATCATCAGCGAGGAGGATCTGAAAATCTTCAAGCGTCTGGGTGTCCGGGTGAGCTGTGAACCGAAGTATGAGACCAAGCGGCTCTATCACCGCTGAGAACATTTGCCCCTGCGCTTGACACATCAGAAAGGAGACGGCGTGTGACACCGAAGATCGTCTGCGTCGCAGGCCCCACCGCCTGCGGCAAAACCACACTGGGCGTTCTGCTGGCCCAGCGCTTTCACGGAGAGGTGGTCTCTGCCGACTCCATGCAGATCTACCGGGGCATGACCGTCGGCACCGCCGCCCCTACGGAGGCGGAAATGCAGGGGGTTCCCCACCACATGATCGCCGTGGCGGAGCCCAGCGAACAGTGGAGCGCCGCAGAATACGTGGCGAAGGCCACACCCATCGTGGATGACATCCTTTCCCGGGGAAAGCTGCCCATTCTGGTGGGCGGCACCGGATTGTGGATGGACGCCCTGATCCGGGGACACGGCTTCGCCGGCGGACACGCCGGCGGAGAGGTGCGCCGGGAATTGGAGACCCGGTTTGACCGGGACGGCATTGAGCCGCTGCTGGCAGAGCTGCGGCAGGTGGACCCGGAAAGCGCCGCACGGCTCCATCCCGCCGACACCAAGCGCATTCTCCGAGCGCTGGAGGTCTATCTGGAAACGGGCGAGACCATCTCCGCCCACAATGCTGCCACCCGCCAACTGCCTCCCCGGTATGACGCAGTATGGATCGGCCTGCAATTCGCAGACCGGGCCGACATGAAGGCGCTCATCGACCGCCGTGTGGACAAGATGGCGGAGGAGGGGCTTTTAGAGGAAGTCCAAGCTCTGCTGGCCATGGGGCTGCCCCGGAATGCCACCGCCATGCAGGCCATCGGCTATAAGGAGTTTTTGGGCGTGCTGGACGGGACCCTTACGGAGCAGGAGGCACTGGAGCTGGTCAAGCTCCGCTCCCGGCAGTATGCCAAGCGCCAGCTCACCTGGCTGCGGCGGAATCCGGCTATTCACTGGATCTATTGGGAAAAAGACCGTGATTTTGCCCGGGCCCTCCAGATTTCGACAGAAATTTTGACCGCTTCTGGCTTAGGATAAGCTCAGGGGCGGCGGTCATCGACCGACAGAGACAGCGTACCGCTGGCACAGCCGCTCCCAAATAAAGAAGGAGCGGAATACTATGCAGAAAAAAATCAATTTACAGGATCTCTTCCTCCTGCGTCTTCGGCAGGAGCGGCTGCCCGTCACCGTGTTTTTGATGAACGGGTTCCAGATGCGGGGCACCGTTACCGGCTACGATCCCTTCGTGGTGGTGCTGGAAAGCGACGGCAGGCAGCAGGTGATTTACAAACACGCCATTTCCACAGTGGTCCCCCTTCGTCCGGTGGCCCTGCGGGAAAGTGAGGAGGAAGCCGCCCTGTAACGATACGAGGCGTACATGAATCGATCATCCTTTGTAAGCAAGCTGTTCACGCCGGTCATCACCCTTCTGGTGCTGGCCTATTTCGGCTATCAGATCTACGGCTATGTAAGCGACCCCTTTTCCACCACCCTGGCCTACACCTATCAGGTGGAGGATACGGTGGACATCAGCGGCTATGTGGTCCGGCAGGAGCAGGTGCTCACCGGCGATGCCGGCGGCCTTATGCGGCTGCGGAAAAACGAGGGCGAGCGAATCGGCACCGGCGGGGCCGTGGCCACCGTCTACGCCGATCAGGCGTCCTTGGACCGGCAGAACGAGATCGAAACCCTGAATAACCGCATCGAGCAGCTGGAATACGCTCAGGAATCCATGCTGGGCGCGGAGGTCACGCTGAAGCTGGACAGCCAGATCGCCCGGTCCCTGCTGGATTACCGGACCGTTGTGGCGGCGGGACGGCTGGACGCGGCGGAGAGCCGGGGGCAGGAGCTGCGGTCTCTGGTCCTCAAGCGGGATTATACCTATTCCGGCACCGAGGATCTCAGTGGGCAGCTGCAGGAATTGAAAAATCAGTTGAAAACCCTGCGGTCTCAGGCTGCTAACTCCGTAAAGACCATCCGGTCTCCCCGGTCCGGTTTGTTTTCCGCCGTGGTGGACGGCTACGAATCCGTTCTGACGCCGGACAGTTTGTCCGCGCTGACTCCCAGTGCTCTGAATAAGCTGTCCTCTGCCGAGATCCCCGCCAACACCGGAAAGCTGATCCTGGGGGACAACTGGTATTATGTGGGCGTGGTCTCCGCACAGGAGGCCCAGACCCTTCAGACCCGCCAGAACCGTCTGGGAACCGGAGAGAGCCTGTCCCTCCGGTTTACCAAGAATGTGGACCGGGACCTGTCGGTCACGCTTTTGTCCGTGGGCGCGGAGGAAAACGGCCGCTGTGTGGTGACTTTCCAGGGGAATACATATTTGCAGGAACTGACGCTCCTGCGCCGCCAGAGCGCCGAGATCATTCTGGATACCACCGATGGACTGCGGGTCCCTCTGGCTGCGCTGCGTGTGGCCACCCAGACCGTTACGGAAAAGGACCCGGAGACCGAGGAGACCACCAGCAAGGAGGTCAATGTCACCGGTGTTTACTGCGTCTCCGGCGCAAAGGCCCGGTTCAAGCCGGTAGAGGTGCTGCTCACCGGTGACGATTACGCTGTGGTCCGGTCTGCCGGCTCCACGGAGAAGCTGCGGCTGCGGCCCGGTGACGAGATCATCGTTGCCGCACGGGATCTGTATGACGGAAAAGTTGTTTCATAAAGAAAGAGAGGGATGTTCTATGTCCATTCAGACAAATATTCAGGAGGTCCGTCAGCGGATCGCCGCCGCCTGCGGAGAATGCGGCCGGGACCCCAAGGAGATCACGCTGGTAGGCGCCAGCAAGATGAATGACGCCGCCGCCTGCCGGGAGGCCATCGCCGCCGGAATCGACGTTTTGGGCGAAAACCGGGTCCAGGAGATGACGGAAAAGATGAGCCAGAACGCCTATGACGGCGCGCCGCTCCACTTCATCGGTCATCTCCAGCGGAACAAGGTCAAGCAGGTGGTGGGCAAGGTAGCCCTGATCCAATCCGTGGGGTCTCTCCCCTTGCTGGAAGCCGTTGAAAAAGAGGCGGAAAAGCAGGACATCGTTCAGGACATTCTTCTGGAGGTGAACATCGGCGGTGAGGAGGCCAAGAGCGGCTTTGCCCCTGCTCAGTTGGAGGACGCCGCCAGAGCAGCTCAGGCCATGTCCCATGTCCGGGTCCGAGGATTGATGACGATTCCCCCCGCAGACAGCGACCGGGACACCAATATTCGCTATTTTCAGGAAGTCCGGGCACTTTATGTTGACATCAACGAGAAATTGTTCCATAATGAATTAAAGTGCCTTTCTATGGGCATGAGCGGCGATTTTGAGGATGCTATCCGAAATGGCGCCACCATGGTCCGTGTGGGCACCGCGATTTTCGGTGCCCGGTATTATCCCACTTGATTGCAGGAGGTTTTGGCTTATGGGTATTTTGGACGAGCTGAAGAAGCTGACCCATCCCTATGATGACGAGGATGAGGAATATGAGGATTTTGAGGAACCCCGTGAGCGCTCCTTCGATGACCGCCGCAACAAAGCGGAGGATCGCCGGAACAAGGTGGTAAACATCCATGCCACCACGCAGCTGAAGGTGGTGCTGGTGAAGCCGGACCGCTTTGAGAACGCCTCGGAGATCGCCGATCAATTGAAGGACAAGCGGACGGTGGTGCTGAATCTGGAATCCACCAACAAGGATGTGGCCCGGCGGCTCATCGACTTCCTTTCCGGCGTGGCCTATGCCGGCGAGGGCAAGATCAAAAAGGTTGCCGCAAACACCTACATCATCACGCCTTACCACGTGGAGCTGGAGGGGGATCTCATCGATGAGCTGGAAAGCAACGGCTTATATTTCTAAGCAGGGAGGATATTGGATATGCTGACACCTCAGGAGGTTTCGACCCATTCCTTTGCCAAGGCGTCCTTTGGCGGCTACAACATGGCCATGGTGGACGAATTTCTGGATGAGCTGACTGACGATTATACCGCTCTCTACAAAGAAAACGCGGCGCTGAAAGCCAAATTGAAGGTTCTGGTGGAGAAGGTGGAGGAATACCGTGCCACCGAGGATTCCATGCGGGCCACCCTGCTCACCGCTCAGCGGATGGCGGATTCCATTGTGAAGGAAGCCGAACAGAAGCGGGATCAGATGATGACGCAGGCGGAGATCGACGCCAAGCTGAGGATCAACTGCCTGAAAAACGAGGCTGCCGCCGCGGAGGAACGTCTGCGGAAAGGCAAGGAGGAGCTGGAGAAGTTCTCTGCTGCCGTCCGGGCTGTGTGCGATAAGGAGATCCAGCTTTTGAATGAGCTGCCTCAGGCCCCGGTGGAGCTGCCTCAGGAGGAAGCCAAACCGGAGGACTCCGTTCAGGAGATCGAGGACAGCGTCATGGCCGCGTTCAGCGAAGCAGCGCCGGAGGACGGCGACACGGCGGAGACCCATACGGAAGTGTCTGAGCCTGTTGCCGAAGCGGCGGATCCCGCCGCTGACACCAGCGACCCCCTTGGGGATTTTCCCGACCTTTCCAGCACACGCCAGATCAATCTGGACGAACTGAAATTCGGCCGTAATTACAATACTTGACAAAAAGCGGCCTGTAAGGCCGCTTTTTGCTCTTTCAGGAGGTAGCTATATGGAAACGCAAGCGCCGATCATCGCCTTCCTGTATGACTTCGACAAGACTCTGTGCACCACGGACATGGAGGACTACGCCTTCATCCCCTCCCTTGGGTATACCCCGGCAGAATTCTGGGGCAGGGCCAACGCCTTTGGCTGGGAAAACCGGATGGACGGCCTGCTGGCCTATATGTACACCATGATCCAGGAGTGCGCCGCGCAGAATATCAAGCTGGACCGGGCCTTCCTGAACCACTGCGGTGAGTCCATCCAACTGTTCCCCGGCGTCCGGGAGTGGTTTGCCCGGATCAACGCCTTTGGGGAGAGTCTGGGCGTTCAGGTGGAGCACTATGTCATTTCCTCCGGTCTCCGGGAGATCATCGAGGGCAGCGGAATCGCTCAGGAATTCCGGGAGATCTATGCCTGCGAGTTCTACTACAACGAAAATGGCGACGCCTGCTGGCCCAAGCTGGACGTCAACTTTACCAATAAGACCCAGTTTGTCTACAGGATCAATAAGGGGATTCTGGATGTGTCCCGGGATAAGGAACTGAACGACTCCATGCCGGACGATTCCAAGCGGGTCCCCTTTACCAACATGATCTATATGGGAGACGGTCTTTCCGACGTGCCTTGTATGAAAATGATGCGGGCCTACGGCGGACAGGCCATCGCCGTCTATCAAGCCAGCAACCGGCAGGGTGTGGAAAAGCTGCTGGCGGACGGACGGGTGGATTTCATTTTCCCGGCAGACTACCGGGAGGGCATGGAGCTGGACCGCACCGTCCGGGACATCCTCCGGAAAATGACCATCACCGACCGGCTGCTGGAGGTCAACAACCGCCAGCTCCGCAGCATCGGCGGCGATGTACTTCCCAATCAGGTGGGACTGTTTTGAACACGGAATATCTGAATGATCGGAAAACCGGCGCAGAAAATGCGCCGGTTTTTTCTGTTTTTCCGGGAAAATCTCTTTACTTACAGTATCGTTTCTGTTAAACTATCCGCTGTGTATTGAATCAATTCAGCCGGGGCAGCGCCCCGGCTGTTTCACGGAGGGTATCCATGGCAACAGAATTTTCCAGAACCCTGTCCCTGCTGCGGAAAGAGCGGGGGGTTTCTCAGCGGGTGGCCGCTGCGGATTTGGGAGTGTCTCAGGCCCTTTTGAGCCATTATGAAAACGGCATCCGGGAGCCGGGCCTTGCCTTTGTGTCCAAGGTCTGCGACTACTATCACGTCTCCGCAGACTATATGCTGGGTCGGACGCTGGCACGGGACGGCAGTATGCTGACTGCCGAAGAGATCTTAAACGCCGCTGAGCCGAGCAATGTGCTTCAGGGCAGCGTGCTGGCCACCCTCCGGGGCAAGCTCATCACCAGCGCCAGCGGCGTGCTGTTCGGTCTGCTGGGCAAGCTGGGAGACAAGGACGCCATCAACGCCGCGGCGGACAGTCTGGGCTGCCACATCTACCTGCTTTACCGGCTGCTCCACCGGGCCGCCGGAGGCAGCACCGCCTATTTTGCTCTGCCCGAGGAGGCCTGCGCTGCAGGCGCCGCCTCCGCCGGGGCCTCTCTGGCCCGGACGGACTACGCCCGTGCGCTGGCGAAACTGTCCCGTGAAAAGGCCGCCTTCCCGGATCTGTCCCACGAGGCGGTCAACAGCGCCTTCCCTGGCCGGAGCCAGGGTATGATCCAAGTCCTCAGCACGGCGGACGGCCAGCTCAACCGCCTGAATCAGTCCGGCCTGAAATGAATGTGCAGTCTCTGGCCTTTCTGGCCTTTTTGACCGTCACCGTCTGCGTCTGCCGTTTGCTGCCCAAGGAGCGAACCTGGGTGCTTTTGGCGGCCAGTCTGGTATTTTACCTCTGGGGCGGCGCTCCAGCGGCTCTGTGGGGGTGCGGACTGCTGGCGGTGTCCTCTCTTGTCAGCTATCTCGCGGCCAACACGCTGCGAAAGCACCGCCGAAAAAGCGTCCTTCTTGCCGTCGTCTGCTATCACATCGCGGTATTGGGGATTTTCAAGTACACCGGTTTTTTCACCGGCGGCGCGGTACGGATGCCCTTCGTGCCCTTGGGTATCAGCTTTTTCACTTTCCAGCAGATCTGGTATCTTCGGGAGGTCTATGCCGGGACCTTTTCACAGGTCCCCACTCCGGCAGAATACCTGACCTACAGCTTCTTTTTCCCCACGGTGTCCTCCGGTCCCATCTTGAAGCCGGGGAATTTCTTCCCCCAGCTGCGGGAGACCTCTCCCCTGCCCCAGGATACCGCAGCCGGTCTGTACGCCATCGGTCTCGGCCTTGCCAAAAAGGTGTTGCTGGCGGACAATCTGGGCGTGCTGGTGAACAACGGCTGGAGCAGCCTCTCTGAGCTGACGGCTCTGACCGCGTGGTGCGTGATCCTAGGCTACACGCTTCAGCTTTACTTCGACTTTTCCGGATATTGCGACCTTGCTGCCGGCTGCGCCCGGCTGCTGGGACTGCGGCTGCCCATCAACTTCGACTCTCCCTACCGGAGTCTATCCGTTACGGAGTTCTGGAAGCGGTGGCACATGACCCTGACGGCCTTCCTCCGGGAGAACGTCTACTTTCCCCTGGGCGGCAGCCGAAAGGGCCGGGGCCGTACATACCTGAACATTCTGGTGGTGTA
>OGFN01001093.1_pt1 | contig 11134 bp, 10 predicted proteins | sample 1570921 | NCBI WGS metagenome assembly OGFN01 (sample SAMEA2581940, study PRJEB24529) | metagenome | biome: Human gut stool | place: China | collected 2011
GCTTTTATCTGGATGACGAGACATTCTTGCGGTTCATGGCGGCGGTCAGGTCGGCGAGCGTGTCGAGCAGCGTACCGTCGAGGTCGAAAAGTATGGATGTATAGCGCATATCATGTCTCTCCTTTGCTCTGGCACACTTATAACGCATTTTGCGTACGGTGTCAACCAAAAAACAAGTTGACATCCGCTGCCGAATATGCTACTATAATGCAGCGCGCTGGCCGCGCGTCCATATGGAAAGTGGAATTCGGCTTGGAGAAGTACCCAAGTGGCCGAAGGGGCTCCCCTGCTAAGGGAGTAGGCTGTGATAAGCGGCGCGAGGGTTCAAATCCCTCCTTCTCCGCCAAAGACAAGACGCCGATTTCGGCGTCTTGTTTCTCTATCTGCATATGTGGAGAGTTACCGAAGTGGTCATAACGGGGCGGTCTTGAAAACCGTTAGGCGGCAACGCCACAGGGGTTCGAATCCCTTACTCTCCGCCATAAGTCCACCGTAATTCTGATAGAATTACGGTGGACTTTTTCTATGCCAGAAAACCGCTTGAATCAGGCTATTCAGCTATTTCAGCACATGAGCAACCCCCGCCGCAGAGTATTTCTGTGGCGGGGGTTCGTGTGTTCTATGCCCAGACAGGGATCGTTGGGAACCAACGCAAAGACCGTGCGGTAAGAATGATTGTGCCTGTTGGCGACAGTTTCACAGTGACACAGCGAGATCCGGCACAATCAACAACACGCGCTTCACGAGCTACACTTCATTTTCCCGCAGTCTGCCGAGGGCTCCGGCAGGGTCATGATGCACGGCTACAAGAGCGGCGCGGAGCGGGACTTCTGCGGCGGGGCGCAGATCGCCGTGCAGGGCGGCTATCACGTTCTGCTGGTCGATCAGCGCGCGCACGGGAAGAGCGAGGGCAGGTGCCTCACGTTTGGCATTCAGGAGCGTTATGACTGCCGTGCGTGGGTGAACTACGCCGTCGGGCGCTTCGGCGCGGACACGAAGATCTTGCTGTACGGGGTGTCGATGGGCGCGGCGACCGTGCTGATGGCCGGCGGATTGAATCTCCCGCGCAATGTTGTCGGCATCGTGGCCGACTGCGGGTACAGCTCGCCCGCCGCGATCATTCGCAAGGTCATCCGCGACCAGCATCTCCCCATTTTCCCGGTCTACCAGTTGATCCGCCTGGGCGGGAAACTGTTCGGCGGTTTCGACCTGGAGTCCGCCACGGTCACGGATGCGCTGGCGCATTGCGACATTCCTGTGCTGCTGATTCATGGCGGGGACGACCGCTTCGTCCCCTGCGACATGGGACACGAAAACTATGCGCACTGCGCAGCGCGCAGCAAGCAGCTGCTGGTCGTGCCGGGCGCGGGACATGGGCTGAGCTACATGGTGGACAGGGAAGCGTATCTGGCCGCGCTCGAGTCGTTCCTCCGGTCCGTGCTGGATTGACCCTGCATACAGGAAAGAATCAGCCGCACCGTGACACCACAGTGCGGCTGATGGTTTGTCAGAGCTTGGATATGTCGTGCAGGTCGATCTCACCGTGTTCCTGTTCAAAGTCCCGGATGCGGTTCGGCTGCTGGGTGCCGGTGCATACGCACGTGCATGGCAAGTGCTGATCCGGGCGCAGCAGCAGGTGGAAGAGCAGTATATCAAAGATGAATGAGCGTTCTATACAGAACCCTGCTTTGCATAAGCGCGGCTTTCCGTTAGAACGCAGATTTTTTTGCAACGCCTTGTCATGCCGCAATCGCGTGCGCTATAATCGACACACTATGAGGGCTTGCCTGTCGAATACACAGACCATTACAAACGCCCACGAAAGGAGAAATCATTATGAATCCCAGACTTTCCAAAAAAATCATGCGTCCCGACTTTCAGGGCGAGTTTACGGCAAGCATTCTTGCGGCAGCGGCATCTCCCGACCTGATTTCTTTTGCGGGCGGTCTGCCGAATCCGGTCTCTTTCCCGGTCGAGGCGATGGACAAGGCAACACACAAGGTGCTGGAGAAAAACGGCGTCATGGCGCTGCAGTACAGCGGCACGCAGGGCTATCTGCCGCTGCGTGAGTGGGTCGCAAAGCGCTATGAGACGATGGGCGTCTACGGCGTGACGGCCGACGACATCATCATCACCAACGGCTCGCAGCAGGTGCTGACGATGATCGGCGCGTGCATGCTTGACCCCGGTGATAAGGTGATCGTCGAGAACCCGACCTACCTCGTCGCGCTGCAGTCGTTCCACTTCTTTGACCCCGAGATTCTGCCTGTCACTATCAACCCCGACGGCATCGACTGCGACGAGCTGGCGGCGACCGTGCAGGCTAACCCGGATGCGAAGTTTGCTTATGTCATCCCGAACTTCCAGAACCCCACCGGCCTGAGCTACAGTCAGAAAGTGCATGACCGCGTCGTGGAGATCTTCCGGGGCACGGACATCATCGTGCTGGAGGATAACCCGTATCGTGAGCTGCGTTTTTCCGGCACCGCGACCGACAGTTTCGGCAAGGAGCTGGGCGAGCAGTGCTGCATGCTCGGCACATTCTCCAAGATCGTCGCCCCCGGCATGCGCATCGGCTGGGTGTGCGTGCGCAACAAGGCGCTGCGTGAAAAGCTCCTGAGCTACAAGGCGACTGCCGACCTGCACACCAACATCTTCTCGCAGCTCGTTCTGGCACAGTACCTCGCGGACAACGACATCGACGCGCACATCGAGAAGACGAAAGTGCTCTACAAGCACAAGGCGGAGCTGATGATGGACTGCATGCGCAAATATCTCCCGGAGGGCGTGGAGTTCACGCCGACGGAGGGCGGCATGTTCCTGTGGGCCAAGCTGCCGAATGGCATGTCCGCAGTCGATCTTTACCGTGTTGCGCTCGCGAAGGGCGTCGCTATCTGCCCGGGCGATCCGTTCTATGAAAAGGAGCGCAACGTCAGCACGTTCCGCATCAATTACTCCAACAGCAGCGACGAGGTGATCGAAAAAGGTATCCGTATCCTCGGCGAAGCCTGCGCGGAGCTGATCGCGAAAAAGGATAACTGATCCCAAGCTATGAGAGCCAAACAGCCGCACCGTGGCGTCACGGTGCGGCTGTTTTTTACACGTAGGATCTCGTTCTGCGCATGTCGAGCACCAGCTCCGGATCCTCCGCGCGCATCCGCTCCAGAATGCCGGTCAGCGTGTCCGGGTCGCGCGTGACCGCATCCAGTTCCGGCTGCGTGAGACCGACGAGCTGCAAAAATGCAACCCTGCCGTGTACCGTTTCGATCGGGGCGACGGTCGTGTCGCTGACGATGGCCAGCCCCGTGATGGCCGAGCCCAGCTCCGGGTGCAGGGAGCTACCGTCGCCGGGGATGTACGCGCCCGGCTCGAAGAAATTGCCGGTCTGGAACGTGTAGCGCGCCAGCTGGGCCAGCAGATCGAGCGCCCATGTGCCGGTCTCGGCATAGCTCTCGCGCACCTTCATCGTCATCTCATAGCCCCACATGCTGTACTCGGCGCCGAAGGCCGCCATGCTCGGATACAGCTCGCTCATGCCGTAGGTGACGATGTGCTGATAGCCCCTGCCCGTGTCATAGACGGCGAAGCCGTCGAGATATTCGTCGCCGCCGAAGGCCGCGCGGTCGTGCAGCTCGCTCTCAAAGCACACCGGCTCCGTCTTGGGATAGCGCTTGGCAAAGGCCGCCTCGATCGCGTCCCGGCCCGGGGCCCAGTCGGGGTGCTTTTTCATCCGCTTTGCGTATTCTTCTCTCGTCATGTTGTGTCCGCCTTTCGTCGATTTACTCCAGTGCTTCGTGCACGGAAAAATGGTTCTTGTGATAGCTCAGCAGCCCCTCGCGCTGCATCCGCGACAGCTCGCTGCACATGGCGCTGCGGTCCACGCCCAGATAGTCGGCCAGCTGCTGGCGGTTGTAGGGAATGTCAAAGCTGTATTGCCCGGCGCGCTTGACGCACTCGGAAAAGTACGACATGAGCCGGGAACGGATGCCCTTCGGCGCCGTGTGCAGGATACGCTGCGAGAGCTGCAGGTTTTTGGCCGCGCACACGGTCAGCAGGTTCTGGATGAGCTTGGCGTGAAACGGGCAGGCGTTCGTGCACGTCGTGAGCACCTTGCCGATGTTCAAAAACAGTACCTCGGTGTCCTCCGAGGCGGTCACGCTGATGAGCAGCGGCTCGCCCGGGATGCAGGCATAGGGCTCGGCAAACACCTCACCGGGGCCGACGTGACCGAGCAGGCTGTGGTTGCCCCAGACATCGTCATAGCCGATCATGGCCATGCCGGAGAGCACCATGCCGAGCTGCTCGGTCGGCGCGCCCTCGGCGAGAATGGTCTCGCTCCGGTCGTAGTGCTTTTGCACCGCGCCGAGACATTGCAGCAGCAGCGGCAGCTCATCACTGCCGATGCCGCGGAAGAGGCGCGTGTTGGATAGCGTGATGTTCATTTTTTTGCTCCATTTGTTGTTCTGACAACAGAATTGTGGCTTTTATTATGCTATCTTATGCACAGAAAGTCAAGACCGCCGGGCGGGGACCCGGACGATTTTTGGAAAGGGAAGGGATATTATGATCCGCAAAATCATCCACATTGACGAAGAAAAGTGCAACGGCTGCGGCGCGTGCGCGACGGCCTGCCATGAGGGTGCCATCGGCATCGTGAACGGCAAGGCCAAGCTCCTGCGCGACGATTACTGCGACGGTTTCGGCGACTGCCTGCCCGCCTGCCCGATGGATGCCATTCATTTTGTCGAGCGCGAAGCGGCGGCGTATGACGAGGCGGCCGTGCAGGCCAACAAGCGCAAAAAGCAGGCGGAGGCCGCGCATGCCGCGCACGCCGGCGGCTGCCCTGGCCACCAGATGCACCGCTTCCAGCGTGAGGAGACGGCACAGGCAGCAGCTCCGGAGGCGCAGCCGTCGCAGCTCGGCCAGTGGCCGTGCCAGATCAAGCTCGTGCCGGTCAACGCGCCGTATTTTCAGGGCGCGAAGCTGCTTATCGCGGCCGACTGCACGGCATATGCCTACGCGAATATGCACAGCGAGTTCATGAAAGGGAAGATCACGCTCATCGGCTGCCCGAAGCTCGACGCGGTGGATTACACCGACAAGCTCACGGAGATTATCCGGGGCAACGACATTCAGAGCGTCACCATCGTGCGCATGGAGGTGCCGTGCTGCGGCGGACTCGAGCATGCGGCGCGTGAGGCGCTGCGCACGAGCGGGAAGTTCCTGCCGTGGCAGGTCGTCACGATCTCGATCGACGGGAAGATCCTTGACCGCTGACTCTGTTTTCCGGCTCTGTTTTGCGTGTGCAGACAGAGCCGGAACAAAGATGTTCATTCCGTGAAAAATCTTCGACAATAGGGTTGACAAATCCGAAAATATCTGTATAATATCATTTGTTCGTAGCGGAATTGTGTAATGGTAGCACACCGGACTCTGACTCCGTTTGTGAGGGTTCGAATCCTTCTTCCGCTGCCAACCAAAACGCCCTTGTCATTGACAAGGGCGTTTTTTTATCCCACAATGCAAGGAGAGACTTCGCTATCCTCTCCCAACAGATACATAGGTTGGTCAATGGGTGGCAAATCCGCCTCTCCATCCTCTGCAAAGAGGTACACATAGGCGTTTTTGCCGTCCCAGACCACCTTTTTGACGATGGTGCGCAGCAGGCGGCGCTTTTCCTCCGGCGTGGCAGAATCCACCGCGCTGGCAAAGGATTCGATCATTTCCTGATGGAAGGCAAACTCCTGATGGAGCATTCGGCTCTGTTCAGTCAGGGCTTCCAGCTCGGCAAGGCGCAGCTGCTGCGTCTCGCTCTCCCGATGCAGTTCGTCGATCTGCTCCATGACGTACTTCGCGGAGGTCTCGCTGGCAACGGACAGGGACTCCACCAACCGCTTGATGCGATCTTCCGTCTCGGTGTGCTTTTCCCGGAGCAGCGCCAGCTCTGCGTCGTAGCCCTCCTTGCTGCCGCTGATGACCTTCTTGGTCTGCGCCAGCAGCCGGGTAAGGGTTTCCTTGTCGGCGGACAGCTTACGAATTTCTTCGATGATTTTAGCGTCCAGCGTGTTGCCGTTGCAGTTTTTCATAGAGCAGACTGTACCGTGGCTGCGCTCCTTGGTGGAGCACATGTAGGTGTAGATCAGTTCGCCGTCCGCATTCTTGCGGTTGGTCAGCTTCGGGCGCATATAGTCGCCGCATTCGCCGCAGCGCAGCAGCCCGGACAGCAGCGCCACGTTGCTGCGGGGCCTGCGGTAGCTCTTGGATTTGTTGACATCCAACATGGCCTGTACCCGCACCCAATCGCCGCCCGCGATGATGCCGGGATGCTTCCCCACCGCCACGATCCACTCCTCCATGGGGCGGATCTGATTCGCCTTGCCGGGGCGCTGGAGTGTGCGGTTGTACGCCATGACTCCGTGCTCGCCGTCGAATTCCGAACGCTCGGCAAACAGGTCAACATTGTTTTCTTTCAGATACTGATACGCCGTCTCGTCGGCGATCATGTAGACCGGATTGGTCAGAATACCCCGGATGGCAAAGCGGGTGAACTGCTTGCCGCGCTTCGTGACGCAGCGGTGCTCCAAAAGATACTGGTCGGTCTTGCTGAGAGAGCCGGTCTCCATGAATACGGAGAAAATCGTCTTGACCAGCTGGATTTCCTCCGGAATGGGCTTCAGCTTGTAGGCCTTGCGCTCCTTGCCATCCACCGTTATCTTGGATTCACTCTCTGAAGCGTAGCCCGTGGGCGTTGTGCCGCCCAGCCAGCGCCCGGTCTTGGACAGCTCATGCATATTGTCCCGGATGCGCTCGGCGATGGTCTCCCGCTCCAGCTGAGAGAACACCGACGCAATGTACATCATGGCGCGGCCCATGGGCGAGGACGTGTCGAACTGCTCGCGGATGGAGATGAAGTCGATGTGCCGGTCGCCCAGGTCCTCAATGAGCTTGGCAAAGTCGCCGATGTTGCGGCTGATGCGGTCGAGGCGGTAGACCACGATGGCGGCAAATTCAATCTTCTGCGAGTCTTTCATCATCTTCTTGAACTGCGGGCGCTCCAGATTGCCGCCGGAAAAGCCCTCGTCCTCGTAGACCAGCACGTTTTCCGCCGCTTCCTCGCCAAAGTGCATGGCGATGTACTGGCGGCAAAGCTCGATCTGATTCTCGATGCTCTCGCCCTTGCCGGTGAATTTGGACTTGCGGGAGTAGATGACGTATTGCTTCGGCGTATCTTTCGTTTTCATGGCTGCACCTCGCGCTATTCGTTAGGTTGGTAGATATATTATAACGGATTGGAATCCATTTGAAAAGGTACCCAAGGGAAGAATCTGAAAATATTTCTGAGAAAATGTTCTCTTTCTCCGGTTTCTGAAAAGTGTCGATTTCCATGAAAAAAGCCTCTGTTTTGCCTCTCGGACGTGTTCTATAAGAAAGCACCCACGCCCGCCTGCTTGCGGCGGTCTGAGAGGCAAAAACAGAGGCTTTCGCACCCTAAATAATGCAGTTTTGAGGGCATCGCTCATGTGAATCGAAAAAATGATTGATGAAATGAGCGATGCGTGCTATAATATGGATAATCAAACTATGCTGTGAGGTACTCATGAAAAACAAACAGCCGCCATTTCAAATTACAAACAAAATCATTGATGACGTTGCAGAAATTTCAGAGCTGACCGGCAGGCTTTCTGCTCACGATCATCTTTCAAGCAATCCCAATCTGCGCCGTAGCAACCGCATCCGCACCATCCATGGTTCGCTTGCCATTGAACAGAACACTCTAAGCCTGGAACAGGTCACAGCCGTTCTGAATGGCAAGCATGTTCTGGCTCCGCCCAAGGACATTGCCGAGGTCAAAAATGCCTATGAGATTTACGAGCGCTTGGACGAGCTTGATCCGTATTCCGTGGACGATTTGCTGACCGCTCACGGTATCATGACTCGCGGACTTGTGGAGGAATCCGGCATGTTCCGCACAAGGCCCGTTGGCGTTGTAGATCAGGAGGGACATGTCCTGCATTTCGGCAAGCTGCCCCAGTATGTGCCTGATTTGGTCATGGAGCTGTTGGATTGGGCAAAGCACAGCGACTTGCATATGTTGATCCGAAGCTGCATGTTCCATTATGAACTGGAACTGATCCATCCCTTTGCAGACGGCAATGGCCGTGTTGGGCGGCTCTGGCATACATTGCTGCTTTCCAAATGGAATTCTGTGTTTGCATGGCTGCCGGTCGAGTCCATCATCCACGACCATCAGCAGGAATACTACGATGCCATCAATGCCAGCAACGATGCAGGCGAGTCCACTGCGTTCATCGAATTCATGCTCTCCGCCATCAAAGCATCGCTCATCGACGCCATCCATACGAGTGATGCAATGAGCGATGGAAAGATGGACAAGAAAACTCTGCGCTGGCAGAAGATTGAGCAGTTCTTGCAGACGCATGAGTATATCATGAACGCCGATGTGCGCGAACTGTGCGGGGTTTCGGCAGCGACGGCAAATAGAATTTTAGTTAGTTCTATGGCAGAGAGGGGTCTCGATAGGCGACGAATTGGCGGACGGTGGATATATCAAAAAAAGTAGTAAGTTGAACGACTTCTATTATTAATATTACAAAAGGGAGGTTATATGATGAAGTTGACGATGAGGATAAAAAACATAAAAAACATCAATGAGTTGAACTTCGATTTCCCATTAGAAAAAGGCTTATATGCAATTACTGGTGAAAACGGCGCGGGAAAAAGCACACTGATTGCATGTGCATCAACTGTTTTCTACCAGATGCCTATGTATGATTATTTCGGCACGCCTAAAGATGCAGCCATTGAATTCACAATGGGAGATTCATCCCGTGGTTGGACATTTTCTAATAATCATTGGCAAAAAACTATTTCTCCCACAAAAATGAAACTCAATGGTTTTTATGAAGGAAGTATTATTTTTGGAAACCGTTTTAAAGATACCCGGCTTTCCGTAATTCGTATCTTGGACAAGCTTGGTATTGAGGATATGACTACGGCAGATGAATTTGTTAGAACAAATCTGGGGTTAATTTTACATAACGATAGTACATATTACAAAGAGTTGTTAATTTTGAAAAAGTCGATCGCCGAATCAAAAGGATTGACCGGTGATCCATATTTCTATCGAACAAATAAAGGTGATCTCATTAACCAAGCAAGAATGTCAACAGGTGAGAATCTATTGATAAGCATTTTACACTCTTTAAAAATACTACATAATAAGCGGACACGGCATAATGATGGGTGGCCGTGTATAGTTTTTTTAGATGAAATCGAGTTGGCATTGCACGCTTCGGCGCTTCGGCGCTTAGTATTGTTTTTGAAAAACATCGCTAAAGAAATTGATCTGGCAATTTTTTTCTCGACACATTCTATTGAACTGCTTCGAGAAATTAAGCCTCAGAATATTTACTATCTTCAGAATAATGTTGATGATTCTCTTTCCGTAACAAATCCGTGCTATCCTGCCTATGCAACGAGGAATCTATATAGCGACGATGGTTATGGAAATGACATGGTTATCCTTGTTGAGGATGATTTGGCAAAACTTATAATCGAAAGAATTCTCATTGAAAAATCCTTGCGTCATAATATTCGAATAAAAGTTCTCCCAACAGGAGGTTGGACCAATACAATAACAATGGCCTATGATGTTGTTACGTCAAATCTTTTGATGAAGGGGACAAAACTCGCGGTAGTGCTTGACCGAGATATAAAACAAGATGTTCCTGCATTTATCAGTAAGCATAAGGCATATAGCGGGATAAAACCAGATTATTTGCCAATAAAAAGTCTCGAAAAATTCCTTCGTGACAATTTGTTTGTGAAAGTAAACAGCAGTCTATTCTCTTTACTTGATAGCTATGTATTCCAGAAAAGGCCTTTGAATGAGATTTTGCGAGAATATAAACGCCAAAATGAAAAGGACGATACAGACGGAAAGGCGTTTTATGGATATCTCCTCAATGAGCTGAGGTCCATGCGTAAAGATAGAGAAGATCTTGTTGAAATTGTCGTGAAATTTATTATGACAAACAACACAACTGAGCTTGAAGAACTTACTGCATACTTATCTGCAAAAATCAGCGAATAAGACACATCGTATTCCATATTTATGACATTTCATCCGGGAACATAGTGGGGTATAACACATTCTCACTGCCAATTGCGTTTCAAGATCTCGCTTTTGAGATACAGAGTGCTCTTTTCCGAGGATTTGATCGGATGAAGCTTTCCGCGTTTTGTCAGGTCAATGATGTTCTGCCGGGAGCAGCCCAAGATATCCGCCGCTTCCGCTGCGTTGATGACTCTGTGGGCGGCAAAGTTCCGGAAATCAGCCGCCGTCAGAGGAACACTTTTGCCGATCCGGTAGAGCATCGCATCCGAAACGGTCATGTTCACATCCCACGCAACGCCGTATCCGCCCGTCTGCATCTGCACATGCTGAAAATAGTCCGGCTTCTTGAGAAGGATCTGAAACGCCTTCGTCCTTTCAAAATGCTTCTGCAAATCGCACTTCTTTACAGAACCATCCCGGAAAAACACCAGCAGGCAATGATTCTCCAGCGGCAGCACATCCTCGATCCGCTTTGAAAAACGCTTCGTAATTTCTTCCGGAAGCTCTTTCTCAACAATGGGAACGAGATAGTAATCATCCTGTGCGCATCGCCCCATTGCCAGCATCAGTAGCTCGTACTCATCGTATTCCTTCAGATGATTGTCGCGCAAAATCTCGCCAATGTTCTGGCGGTCGGTCGGAACGATCCGCTGCTGAACCCAGATTTTGCTCCAATAGGAATTGACTGTGGTTTCCCCGCGCTTCACAAAGGAATCCAGCAGCAGCGGTGTCTCCCATGCGTCCGCGTTCTCCGGCAACTCAATGTAGAATCGCTTTTCCTGCTCGTAGTACAGGAGGTACGCCAGATCCTTCTGCTCCTGCGATGATTCATCTCGAATGGCAAAAATCTTCATACGCGCACCACCTTTTCCAAATCATTTCCCATATCTTGTCCTGAAGCGTCGAAGAGATCACACCGTCCAGTCCTTCCAGCAGAACCGGCCTGTCGCTCTCGTGCAGCGGCGTCAGCTTTGGCATTTTATCCTTCGGAATGAT
>OGFN01001098.1_pt1 | contig 11108 bp, 9 predicted proteins | sample 1570921 | NCBI WGS metagenome assembly OGFN01 (sample SAMEA2581940, study PRJEB24529) | metagenome | biome: Human gut stool | place: China | collected 2011
GTAATTATAGTCATTAATTTTAATAATTATGCACCAGATCTAACTAAATATACATCACTATTGCAGAATCTTACAACCCATCCAGCCGGAATAGATTGTCCTGTTCCGCCAATTATAAGTTGCATTGCATTGTTACTACATTGAATATAACCGAAACTAGACGCTCCGCTGCTTACTGATCTAATATACAACGGTATATATTGATCTTCATCAAATGCCCAGCCTTCGGGTAAACTCCATAGAGCAATTTCAGTTAAAGGTGAATTCGAGTTACTAACAGCAAACGGCACATAAAATTTTGCTTTGAATGTTACTCCTCTGTAATGTTCTAATTGTAAAGTCAAATTTTGAATGCCTAAATTAGGCGCAAGCGAATCCAGCGTTATAGTTTGATTATCCAATGCTGGGCTGTAGCTGCTTAGTTTCCATGCCGTTGCTTGTGATCCATTATTGTTTTTTGTTCTTGTGAACATTTTTCCATCATCTTTATCTATTACTAATTGTGTATAAGATTTTATAGAACTAGTACCATCTGACATTACCTGTAGCATCACGTACGCGTCAGTCGCTTCGGTTGGCATTCCAACGGGTGACGAACCATAATCAAACGAAAATATTCCAACTGAATTATTTGTATTTAGGCTTAAATTTGGAGTTCTGTTTATAGGCCCTAAGACAGTAAAAGTATTACCCGATTTAGAAATGCTGGCCCCATTTCTTGCTTCAAATATAATACTGCCTTTAGTAGCATTTATGTCTGTTACGCCATTGTAATACCATTCAGTTGCCGTACTTCCATCAGCATTACTTAGCCGTCTATAAATGGAATAATCAAAGCAAACAGCATATTGTGCATAGATATATTCATTTGATTTATAATCTACAGTTATTACATACATTACGCCTTTATTTTGCGGTGTATTTGTAAATGCGTAATTGCCAGCCGCTGTTATTCCTGGACGTAATGTCCCGTTTATAGATGTATTTTGACTAAGAACATAGTATTGCCCGCTAACGTGAATAGCATTTCCTGTAGTTGTAACTCTTACGCCTTGGTCTCCATTTAAGGTAAGTGCGCCTGTTAACGAATTAATGCTTGAAACACCAGAAGTTCCACCACCGCCGTAATTAAGTTCAAGCCAGTTTGTTAAAGCATTTTCACGCCTATATACTGTTCCGTCTGCATTATATACGATTTGCTTTTTTGCAGTGCCAACTTGATACACCAGCATATAAAGCCAGCCTGTTTTGCTTGGTAATCCCGTATAAGACGAAGTATATTGTGTTTTGGATGACAAAGAATATATCCCTGTTTCTATCGCATTATCTAGGTTAGTATCACTAGGAACATTAATCATAGACCCGTTAACTGTAATAGTATTACTGCCAGTATCTACACTGTTACCTCTTGATCCTTTGACAGTTATATTGTTTACAAGGCTATTAATAGTCTTAACAACATTTCCAATCTGATCTACGGTCACATTATGAGGATTATTTTTATTTTGTATATGCGCATTAATTTTAGCATTAATAGCATCTTCGCCATCAATTCTGTCTCCAATTTCTTCGTCAAGCGAATTTCGTAATGCAGTATCGGCTTGTTCTCTCGCGGTTTTTTCTGCATTTATGCTATTTTGCAAATTTGTGTCAGCCTGTTGTCTGGCTGTAGTTTCAGCGGTTATTCTTTCACCAAGCGCAGTATCCGCTTGTTGTCTAGCAGTTTTTTCAGCATTAATATTATTTTGCAGAGTAGTATCCGCATTTTCTCTAGCAGTTTTTTCAGCATTAATATTATTTTGCAGAGTAGTATCCGCTTGTTGTCTAGCAGTGGACTCATTGTCAATATTATCTTGCAATTGCTGTTCTGCTTGTTTTGCGCGATTTGTTTCCGTCACAATCTCATTATGAAGCCCGTCGGATTCTTCTTCTATTTTATTGTATACAGCTTCAAAAAGTTCTTGATGCGCGTTAGGGTCTGCATTATGCATTTCGGCATAAAGATCATTATACTTTATACTGTTACCGACTATATTACCGTTTAAGATATCGAACACATAAAGAGACGTGCAATTTTTAGGCATGTATTCTGTAGAAAGGAACAGAAGATCATTAGACTGTACAGGAGGTTTTCCGGCTTCTGTATTTGCAGCATCGTTAAATACGTTAATGTAGTAGGTTCCGTCTTTCATGCCATTAATTACAAATTCTTTATCCACTTGCAATGGCGTGTAATTTTGGAACAAAATCCCTTTAATAGAAATAGAAGTCGTGGTATATTCAGTTTTTAGACTAATTAAATACGGAACGGTCAAATATTGATTTTCAAGTATTTTGTTAACAGTCCATACAATTTTTGCTTGCATCTCGTCGAAAGTTAAAGCTGTATCAAGAGTTGCCGGAATCACAGTATTCCAATAGAAAGGAAGTTTAGGCGGCATACGGTCATACATAATAGATCACTCCTATTCACAATAAATAAAAAGGGATTTTATTTCAACGCTTTCCATAATCATAGCGTCTACGTTGATAATTAATTCTCTATATTTTCTGATTAAATCTTGGTATGTCCATTGTCCTGTTGAACCCTTTTTAGTAAGCGCATAATGTTCAAGTTGTTTTTCTAATCCGGTATCTTCTGTGGTTCGTGTATTAGTCGTAGTTTCATCAGTATTATCGCCAATAGTTTCCGTAGTATCCCTTTTATCTGTTAAGTTATATGTCACTGTTTCTTCGCCTGTGCTGGTCTTGTTCTCTGTGTCAGTAAGATTATTTGTTACAGTCTCATTAGAATTAATATTTCTTTGATTCGTAGCATAATCGCCTGTAGTTGATTTAGCCGCTTGTGGAAATTCATAGTAAGTATCTGTACTATTGCCATCTGTTGATACTGTGCCTGCATGGGTTATATTATCATTCATAGTATCATTTTTATCGGTTTTTTCTGTGCCGCTTTTTGTTAGAGTGTCTGTTCCGCTATTGTTGCCTGTTCTTTCAATGTTCCTGGTTCCGTTGTCATTTTCAGTAATATTTTTATTTCGGTTAATGTCATTACTTCTATCGAATATTTCTTCTATTTCCATATTTGTTAAAGGATCATAGTCTAGCAACTGTGATTTGAAATATTCGTTATAATACGGCATGATATAATTAAGAGTATCTTCAAGCTTTAGCATAAAAAGCGCAGGAGTTTCAAAGCCAAGTCTTGCATCTATGAATCGGCGTGTAAATTTTAATTGAAATTCTTCTTTTTTATCGTTATCATAGAAAGGGTAATCAAATGAAAAAATTTTATTGTTTGCATATTTTATTTTATCATTCCAATTAGAAGATGGATTTGGATTGTCTTGATTAAGGATTTTCACCAAATCCATCATCATCATTGTTATCGGCATCTTCTATACTCCTTTCTATAAGATCATCATCGAGTGCATGTCCTAAAAGTCCGTTACCATAATCAGTAATAAGCCTGAATTGTACGTCAATATTCCATCCATATTTTCTGTTGATTTCTTCGCAAGCTTCTTTTCTGGCGTTTAGCATTGTAAATCTTGACATTTCAATTTGTTGAATGTTTCCATCTGCTTCTGCACTTACCAGTCTTTCCCGTTTATCGCTATATACATTTCGTATGCCTAAGAATGCCATAGCATCATCCCATACTTGCTTTTTATATTGCTCTACTTGTGGCACAAGAAACGGGACGTTTAGATTAATGGCCTCAAACTGGGAACTTAAATCCATGTTATCTGTATCAATAATAACGGGGGAATTTCCTGTAAATTTTGCATAAGCATTTTCAAGTGTAAGTTTCTGGTTTCTATTTTGTGCTTTCATAATCACAGGGGTTTTACTTGTATTAAAATTAACTTCAATAAACGCTTCTGCTTTTGCCATCCTAGCTGCATATGTTTCAAGATAAAAAGCTGTAGGCTGACGGAGATAATTGTTATAACACAATACACAATCTTCTCTAGCTACCTGTTTAGAAAAACCGTTTACAGCAATTAAAGTTAAACGTTTAGGCTCATAATATATGTCAAATGGTCCTTGTAGTAAAGATCGCATAAATACTGGTGTATCTAGTAATTTATAGAAAGAGCCAAAACCCTCAAGGCATAAAGTACGTTCTATAAATTTTTCCGGTATTTCATACGGCAGGTTTATCCACTCAAACATACTTACAGCGTAATTTATCATCATGTAATAGTAGTGCGAAAAATAGGCTCTTTCAACTTCATTACTAAGGCTAGCATATGGCCCGCTTACTGTAATCGGATATTGCAAGCCATCAGGCCCTTTTATTGCAGTTATACCGGTATATCTATTTTTAGCTTTTGACATTTTTATCACCTTCTTTATACTATAGGATTAACTCCGTTTCTATAGTTGCCAACGTCTGTTGTATTCCAGACAGTAACGCCGTTTTGGAACATTTCAGTAATAGACTTTATCCCTTCTCCCGGTACGTTACCAAACACGTTGCACACAGGAAGCTTATAGTAGTTGTAATATTGCCTTGTTCTAAACGCTGGTGTTCCGACTCTATTGACTTTGTAGCCGTACATTGTAAAAAAGTTATCTATCATTGCATATATTTCCGCTTTTAGAATCGACTTATAAAACGTGAACCCCATTCTACCTGCGCACGTATTAGCAGTATTTGCAATATTTCCTCTCATATTATCTGGCACAACTTGCATTGCTTTGTCTCTGGCGACTAATGAAGCAATTTCAAAAAATCCTCCAACAACCCCCGAAGCCATATATGCACCATTGCCTCCAGCAAGACCCGGTATAATGGCGTTTGTTACAGCGCTTGCAGTAGCCACATTCATGGACGCGCTATGCCCAGCTAGCCAATTATTATAAAAATTAGAGTTTAAAGCGGATTTAGGAAATTTGTTTAAAGACAGCGTATTGCTTTTAGGGGCATTTGCTCCATACCCGCTATTTACAATACAGAATAGGGATGAATCAGGTGCTATGTTTGCAGTAAATCTAAATTGAACCGTAGGATTACTATTTGTTGGTGTTGTGCCAGTAATATATTCTCTGTACATAATATTTTGATTGCCTTGATTGTTGTCTATGATATAGTAATAATAAGGATATGTATATAGTTTATTGTTTTTAGGAGTATAGCTTCCAATATTGTCATTAAATTGAAAATTGTAATCTACTTGTGATCCAGAAGATTTTATTATATTATTAATTCCACTTGTAAATAAATAGAACCCCAAATTGGGAGAGTATGTTCCTTTGTCTGTATCCGGGTCTCCCACAGCTAAAAACATATCACTGGATGCGCCATCAAAAGCTAAATATGGAACAGAAAAACAAGCATATGCCGCGTCTCCTTTTCCTATATCAGTTGAATTAATGTATTTAAGAAATCTAGCTAGTCTTTGAGTAATTGTGTTAATGTCATATGTTTCGTTTGACTTTAAAGGCACCCACAACGAAGATGGTTGAGGAACCATATTTATTGTATTGCAATGAGTGCCTAAATTTATTGCCTCATAAGGTTCATATGAGACAAACTCGCTCATTAATACAACTGGAACAATTTGAGCATTTCCGTTCGGCATAGTGTACGGCATATTTGAAGTGGGCAATTCAGTAATTATATTTTCTCCGGTGTAAAGCCCTTCGTCAATCGTATGTTTTCCTATTGTATCATCTGTTACGTGTTCTCTTTCGATGAAACAGTTTTTCCATTGCAAATCAAATTGATATGTTGTCCAATAATCTATTTGAAATGTAATAGCGCACGTGTTAGGATTTATATATCTTACTTCCATAATGAAAGCATAAAACCAACGGTTTTCGTTGTTGAATCTAAGATAATTGCAGTTAGCTATAACATCATCATAGTTAGCATTTACCTTGTATTCGTCTTGTTCTTTCATGTATTGGATATTTGTTTCTGCCATGAATACTTTTCCGTTGAAATAAGATTCACGTGCAGCGGCATTTACAAAGCTTATTACATTATCGTCGTTCGGTTTTAGTGGTACTTGTGAAAGCAAATCTGCTTTTGTTATAACTGGATAAGGCATATACATTACTCCTTTTAATGTAAGCCCGTTCACCCCTTTGGATGATAAAGAAGTGAACGGGCTTTTAACATTACGCAGTTATTTTTACAGTAGCGGTGCCGTTGATAGAATCGTCATAGGTAGAAGTTGCGGTAACAGTGATTCCAGGTGTATTAGCGGGTTCTTTGCTGCTGATAAACAGCCTTCCGCCTTTGTCGATATAGGTACCACTGGAAGCTTCACCGCTGATAGACCAATTAACCGACTGAGGCACATAATTAGATGCAGTACCAGTTACTTTAGCAGTCATATCGGTATAGGTTCCAGCAGCTACAGACGCAGCACCGGTAACGGTAATACCGGTTACAGAAGCGGAGTTGGAGATAAATACAACAGCGTTTGCAAATCGAGAGGTAGAATAGATTCCCTGATGGTGCAAGTACATATTGTCATATAGACCCATAGGGTTTCTAACCGCTTCGGTTCCGAAATAGGTATCATACTGAATAAACCACTCACGGTCAAAAAGCACACCCACAATATTATCCGTATTCGGCCCGAAGTTGTCCACTACCAAATGCCGGGCGGTGAAATCTGCTTTGCTCATATTGAAAGCTTGTGCCAATGCGTTCACATCGATTGCCGCTTCCACCGCAGGTGTGATAACTAAAACCTGATCTTCCGGTGCAACAGTACGCATTACTCCCATTGCATTAAACCGTCTGGACGGAATATCCAAAGAAAGAACATTAGAACGAACAGCGGTTAGCATGGTTTTTGCACTGGTTTCATCCACAACAGCGTCTACTTCCACGGGATAAAAAAGACCTGCATTAAAGTAATTAGCAATCAGTGACTTCATGATGATAAACTCGTCAACTTCATCACTGTTATACAATGCCTGTACAATAGATTCAATCAACCTGGAAAGTCCGCCTTCGTTATAAACCGCACGTTGCAGCATGGCCCTAGAAATTGTCTGGCGGTACACGTCTTGCCGATTAATGACATGGTAGATACTGGAAGTATTCGGAATAGTGCGTTTATAAAGTTCAGATTCCGCAAGTTCCGGATCAAACGCCATTGCGTCAGTAATGTCAGTAAAAACTTCCTCAACGGAATATCCGAATGGAATAGGACCACGCTTAAACTCACCAAGCCTGTTTCGGAGTACGTTATTATGAACATACATAAACGCAAACTTATTTACCAAGGAGTGCAAAAATTCATTATAAAATACCTGGTAATTAAGAATAGCGTTTCCGGTAGCTTGCAAATTATCACGTGTCGCGAGGGGAACGCGGGATTGATATTCATGAGAAGCATCCGCCCATACAGCATTCAAAATTTGCGCATTGCTAAGATTATTAACCGCATTCAACGGCGCAGGCTTATTGCTATTTGACATTTTAATTTCCACCTTTCAAAAGTTCATCAATCGTTTCAATATGCGGTGCAGGAGGTTCAGGCTTTACAGGCGCATCTTGCGGCACAAATGAATTGATAGCGTCAAATACTTCCTTCCTGAAACTCTTGTCATGCTCCTGCATGATTGTTTCAATATCAGGAATTTGCCTTGATTCTAAATCTGTCGATAATTTTGCTAGCGCGCTTTTAAGTGTTTCATTTTCTGATTTTAATTCGTTAATTGCTTCTTCAATCTCCGTCTGTTTCATCATTCCCATTTTCATCTTCTCCCTTACCTTTTATTTCGTGTAAGGCATCGATGATTTTTGACGGAATAGGTAGGCCGCTTGCGGAAATGTTCTCTAACACTGAAATACCTTCATTCGCTATATAGAAGAATATAACCGCTGTTCTCAAAGCAGCCGATTCCGCAAAAATCATTGTGTCTATCACGTTCGCTAGACCAACCATTAATATAATGAATACTTTTTTAGCCAATCCAGTAAATGAAACCTTACTGCTTAGTTTTTTGTGAATGCAAGCGTTAATGATTCCTGTAATGATGTCGATTGCCATAAAGCATAGCAATCCAATCAGCAATCCGTTTATAGGGCCAATGAAAAAACCCACCGCCGCACCAATACCAGCCGCTATTCCCTCCATGATCGTTTCCACCTTCATCTTTCGGCCTCCTATAATGATTAATACCTATTTATATTATATACCTTTGGAAGCTTTTTGTCAATGATCATTAGGGCTTCATTTTGAAAGAAGTGGGCTCCAGCACTACGCCTCCATAGCATCGGACAGGTTTTAGCTTGACATTTTCTATCTCATAACCAAGATCAAATTCTTCATATGAGATCAATGACTTTATGTTATCTGTCATACCCGCGCATTTTTTAACGTATGTATAATAAGCTTCTTCTCCTTCCGTGAATTTTAGCTCTGCCTGTTCCTGTGGCGTGAGTCCTGACATTTTCTTTACGTAATCTTCATAACTTTGAGTTCCTTTCTTGTACGCGATTTCTTCAATGTAACATTTTTGCCTGATATATTTTGCTCTGTCAAACGAATATTCGTGCTTCCATGCGCCTAGTTTTTTGCTGTCAACTTCTATGTATTTAGAGATTTCTTCAACGCTTATACCTATTACGTGAATGCTGTCCGTATCCATATAGCAAAAATGCGAATCTGGTTTAGAACCTCCCACGGATTGAGCAGAGCGTATAACGCTGTCCCGTCCATAAGAAGTTATAAATGATGCAACGGCTGTGTAAACTGGATCTTTTGTTTCATCTTCTGAAAGTTTATAGCACACAATTCCTTCCTCATTTAAGTACGGAATTTTTGACCGTATATGCGTTCTTGATGCTGTTTTTCCGTAGAATGCGTTTAGCATTAATTTGGCTATTTGCCTTTTCGCGCCTGTTGAATTCTTTTTCATTTCATACCAATGGTTTACATAATCATCAAAAATACCGATTGCGCTTTTAAATTTGTAACCATATAACCATCTGATATTATATACTTCATAGTGATCGAAAAATAATTGCAAATCAACGCTCGTAAGATATAGCACAGTTTGTTCTATACTTTCTGATATGTATTCATTTTGCTTGTATAGCTCATGCCGCTTTATTTGTATGGTTGGTAAAAATCCTTCTTTAACTTTAAATTCACAAGCCAAAGCCTGTATAAATAACGGATACTGTTCATCTTTTTGGTACTTTCCTTGAAAAAATAATGGCAAACCCCACGGCATAGGCATAGTCATAGCCCAAGGATACATAGAATTTTTATCAAATGAATGTCCATTATATACTTCTACCCCAGCCCTTAATGGATGAACCATTACAGCCCCGCCTTTATAGCTTTTGCGAATTTCATCATCCATTGCAATGTCCAATACAGGAAAATAATGATTCCATCCTTTTTCTGTTAGAATATGCTTACAGTATTTTAGACCGTCACTGCTCATTGTCATAGCCGATAGGCCTTGTTCAAATTGCATTTTTAATGCTTTAGCTACAATTATAACATCATTTGTTACATATTCTAATTCTTCTTTTGTCGGTTTATATCCCCGTGGCCTCAAAATGCTGTGATCTATTTCACCTTTTGATTCTTCTAACTGGAATGCCTTGGCGATATCTTTTACTTTAAACGGTAATTTTTTATATGAATCTAAAAACGTTATTTTTGATACATGTTTGTTCTTTTTGCTGAATACGCATTCAATCATATAAAATATGCCCATGTCACTGATTAATGTTCTAAACTCATGTTCATCCGGCTTTTCAGCGTATTGAAATTTTAATACATTTAAAATATATGATAGCAGGAATTCACCATCAAATTTTAAGTTGTGAAAATATATCGTGTATTGCCCGTTTTTAAATGTATCGAAAAATTCTTCTATCGTTTCGCCATACCAAACCCTCTTTAAATTATCGATATCCACTGCGCACCACAGCCAAACCCTGCAATCATCACGCTTTGGCGTGGTTTCAAAGTCTGCCATTATATGAATCATAATAGCGCCGCCTTTTGTTTTTATTGCGCTATCTTCCAGACATTACTATTGAATATGCGTTTGCTACATTATTAAATATGTCTATTACACTTTCAAAAAATTCCATACTATCCGGCGTGTTGTTAAAAACGCTTGAAAGATCTGATTCTGCCCTATAATACATTTCTAAAAATTTATCCTTAGGCATACTCCGGATCATTTCTTGCAATTTTCCACTTCCTACATTTGAACGTTCTGAAAGTTTTTGCAATGATTCAATAAAATTATTGTACATTACCTCTTGTCGCCATTGCCAATATTCAGACTTGGATTGTCGCTCAAGCCTAGATTTTATTCTGTTAAATTCATCTATTGATTTTATCTCTTTTGGCTCAAATGTTTGTTTGTGTAGTAAATCATAGAATGTTGAACCGGGAGTTTCTTTTTTCATCATTGCACGTAGCAAAACAGTATTATCAGGCTGTAATTGCCCTCCTGCGATTATATCTTTGTCTGCTACGTTTTTATAAAACTTCATACGCTCATTTTCGTATTTCTTCAGTAGATCGTTGATGCCTTGAATTTCTTCAGACGGCACAAAGAAAGATGATTCGCCTGTACCTATCTTTTGAAATTTGTGCGATTCTCGTGAAGTGTAGTCTTGTAATTGTCTGATAAACTGTTGGTATTCTTGATCTGTTGCAAAGCTTCGTCCATGAACTGGCCTTTGTATGTCATAGCCATAGCGCTTTTTTATTCTGGATTGCTTTGAACTGGCACGTTTTCTAAGTTTAGTCAATTCCGCTTGCTGCTGTTTATTTAATTTAAAGTTTTCTGTAGCGTTTTGAGTTCTTGATTTTCTGATTTTTGAACTATTAACAGATGTTTCTGGTCTGCTTCGTCTACCTTTGGCAGTTGATATAGGTTCAGTTGGCTGTTTGATCTTTCGTTTAGCTGGTTTCTTTCTTTTCGACTTTTTTATTAAATCATCTGGATTAGCCATTAACTCACCTCCAATTTCATTCTAAAATCATTTATACTTTCATATGATTTACCAGTTGTTTTATTTATGATATAGAACCCTCTTTTTTCAATGCTTTCATATAAAATAATAGCAGCAGATAAATGCACGTCACAATATCCAT
>OGFN01001107.1_pt1 | contig 10993 bp, 10 predicted proteins | sample 1570921 | NCBI WGS metagenome assembly OGFN01 (sample SAMEA2581940, study PRJEB24529) | metagenome | biome: Human gut stool | place: China | collected 2011
GCGCTCCCGCGCTATACGGAGAGCCTGCGCGCCGGGCGTCCGGTGCGGGTGGAGCAAAAGTGCTCGGTCGCAGACGCGCTCGTCGCGCAGATCCCGGGGAACATCTGCTTCCCGTATGTGGCGGCGAACACCGACGGCTTTGCGCCCGTGGCGGATGATGATATCCTCCGCGCCATGAAGCTGCTGCTCCTGGAGGGCAAGCTGCTGTGCGAGCCGTCGTCCGCTATCGGCATCGGTGCCGTGCTGCGTGGGCAGCTCCCGGTGCACAAGGGGGACAAGGTCTGCTTTGTCATCAGCGGCGGCAGCGTTGCACTCGAGCAGCTGCATCGGCTTGAGGACGTCAGGCTCTGACAGACAGCAAATATCCGCCCCGGCGCACCTTCCGTCAGAAGGGCGCGTCGAGGCGGATGCTGTCTCGGGCCGTTATTTGCTGCTTGCGAGCGCCTGATCGATGAGCTCGTTGAGCTTCTTTGCCTGATCGGGTGCGGTGATCGCGCCGACGATCGGCTGGCCGACGATGTTGCCGTTCTTGTCGACGACGTACGTGGTCGGGAACGAGTACAGACCGGCGGTGAACTTACCGGCCTCGCTGTCGGAGGCGAACCAGAGGTTGGAGTAGGTCACGCCCTTTTTCGCCAGAATGTCCTTCGCATCGGCGATGGCGGTCTTGTCGCCGTCGAGCGTGAAGGAGTTGATGCCGACGACCGCGCCGCCCTTCGCGGCGAGGTCCTTGTTGAGCGCCTCAAGGTCGGCCAGCTCACCGACGCATGGGTTGCAGGTGGTGAACCAGAAGTTCACGACCGTGACGCTGTTGCCGGCAAAGAGCTTGCTGCTGTCGACGTCATTGCCGTCGAGATCCTTGCCCTGAAAGCTCGGGAATTTCATCAGGTCGCTGCCGGAGGCGGTCATGCCGGCCTCCTCCGCGCTCACGCTGTCACCTGTGCCGGGCGTCGTGCCGCAGCCGGGATACTTCTGCTCGAGGATGGTGAGCTTGCCCTCGATCTCCTTGATCTGTTCGGCGCCGGTCTTGAGCGTCTTGAGCTCGTCGGCCGAGAAGCCGTCCTTCGCGCTCTCGATCGTGGCGAGCAGGAAGTCGCCGTAGTTCGTGCCGTCCTCGATCATGGTGCTGTTTTTGTTGGCAGACAGAAACACCTTGTTCCAGAGGTCGGAGTTTGCGGCGAGAATGTCGTTTTCCTTCTGCATGAGCTGCTGATAGAGCTTGGCCGCTTCGTCGGCGCTGTTCGGCTCGGTCGCGATCAGGGCCGCGATGTCGGTGCTGCCGTCCGCCTTGTCCTTGCCTTTGCCCGACGAGCACGCCGCGAGACTGAACACCATCGCGAGCGCGAGCAGGAGCGTCACGAGCTTGGTCATTTTTTTCGTCTTCATCATGATTCCTCCGTTTGATTGTGATGGTTGCTTACTTGTTTCGGATTCGTGTTTCCGTTCAGGCCGAAGCCATAGCGGAAGCGGATGGCCTCCGTGGGGCAGGCGCGGATGCACTTGCCGCAGCGGATGCACTCCGTGTCGTTGGGGGACTTGGTGATGTCCACGTCCATCTGGCAGGTGCGCGCGCATTTGCCGCAGGAGACGCACTTGCCCGTGTCGACCTGAATGCCGAGCAGGGAGACCTTGTTCATCAGCGCGTAAAACGCACCGAGCGGGCAGATCCACTTGCAGAACGGGCGGAAAAACAGCACGCTCAAAACGACGACCGCGATCAGAATGATCAGCTTGCGCGTAAACAGCGCGCCGAGCGCCGCGCGGATGCTCTCGTTTGCGGCTGCGAGCGGGATCGCGCCCTCGAGTACGCCCTGCGGGCAGATATACTTGCAGAAAAACGGGTCGCCCATGCCCACGTCGTTGACGATGAGCGCCGGCAGCAGCACCACGGCCAGCAGCAGGATGACGTATTTCAAATAGGTCAGCGGCTTGAGCTTTTTCGTCGACAGCTTTTTGCCCGGGATCTTATGCAGCAGCTCCTGCAGCCAGCCGAACGGGCACAAAAAGCCGCAGATGAACCGCCCGAGCAGCACGCCGAGCAGGATCAGAATGCCGGTGATATAATACGAAAAGCGGAATTTGGACGAGCCGACCACCGCCTGAAACGCCCCAATCGGGCACGCGCCCGATGCCGCCGGGCAGGAATAGCAGTTCAGACCGGGCACGCAGACGGTCTTGCCCTTGCCCTGATAGATGCCGCCCTTGAAGAAGTTCGGCAGGTGGATGTTGGTCAGCAGCGTCGCCGCCGCCTGGATCCAGCCGCGAAACCGGCTCAAGAGCAGGGAAACAGACTGTTTTTTCTTATCCAATGCCGACACACTCCAAGCACAGCCGGATCGCCTTGCTGAGCACGGCGCCGGCCTCGCCGCGCAGCGCGCCGAAGCACACCATGGCGATGCCTGCAGCGATCAGCAGAACCTGCACAACGGCTTTCTTCGCACGAAACACCCGGATCACTCCCTTCTGTTTGCCCCATGATACCATGGCGCAGATAAAATCTTCGTTAAGAACGGAAACTTAACAGAGATTTTATGCCTTTGTGTTATCATATAACGAAGTCGGACATTCGTAAATACGCACGAGGAGAATGGTATGCATATTTTGATTGTGGAAGATGAACGGGCGCTCTGCGACACGATCGCGCGCAGTCTGCGGCGGCTTGCCTACAGCGTGGACTGCTGCTATGACGGACAGAGCGCCGCGGAGATGCTCGCCATTGAGCGCTTTGATCTGGTCGTGCTGGACTTGAACCTCCCCGGCGAGGACGGTATGACGGTGCTCCGGACGCTGCGCGAGCGTGACCGCGACACCAAGGTGCTGATCCTGTCGGCGCGCTGCGAGGTCGCCGATAAGGTGGCGGGGCTCGATGCGGGCGCGAACGACTATCTCACCAAGCCCTTTCACCTCGATGAGCTCGCGGCGCGCATCCGCAGCCTGACGCTGCGCCGCTTTACGCAGAGCGACGTGGTCCTGACCTGCGCCGAGCTGTCGTTTGACACCAAGGCGCGCACGGCGTCCGTGCGCGGCGAGGTGCTGTCGCTCACGCGCAAGGAGACGGGCATCCTCGAATACCTGCTGCTGCATCAGGGGCGGCCGGTCAGTCAGGAGGAGCTGCTGGAGCACGTGTGGGACAGCGGGGCGGACGGCTTCGGCAACTCCATCCGCGTGCATATCTCCGCACTGCGGAAAAAGCTGCGCGCCGCCTTGGGCTATGACCCCATCCGCAACCGCATCGGCGAGGGCTATGTTATGGAGGAACAGACATGAAGCGGTTATCTCTGCAGTGGCGCATCACGCTGATGACGGCGGCGCTGATCGGCGTGACGTGTGTGCTCATGAACTGCCTGATCGGCTATTCCGGCAAGCGGTACATGGACGCGATCGGCAGCGGCATCTCGGCTTACAGCGAGATCGAGTCCGGTGCGCCCGACGCCTTCGACCCGCAGAGCAAACAGCCGGATGACGAGCTGACGATCATCATCAGCGGCGCGCAGGCGGCCTTCGGCGTCACGAACTGGTACATCACGGCGGCGGTCACGCTCACCGGCGGCGTGCTCGCGTATTTTGTCAGCGGCCGCGCGCTGCGTCCGCTGCGCAGCTTTGCAGCGCAGGTGGAAAGTATTCAGCCGGGCAATCTGGCGCAGTGCAAGGTCAGCGAGGACGTGCTGCCGGAGTTTCAGCGCTTCAGCCGCTCGTTCAACGGCATGATCGACCGCCTGGACGCGGGCTTCACGGCGCAGCGGCAGTTTACGGGCAACGCTGCGCACGAGCTGCGCACGCCGCTTGCGCTGATGCAGGCGCAGCTTGAGCTGTTTTCCGCCGAGCACGCGGACGTCACGCCCGAAACGGCGGCGTTTTTGAGCCTGCTGCAGGAGCAGACGGAGCGTATGGCGCAGATGACGAAGATCCTGCTGGAGATGAGCGAACTGCGCACCGTGCCCTGTGACGACCGGGTCGAGCTCGCGCCCATGATCGAGGAGATCTTCACCGATCTCGCGCCGCTTGCAGAGAGCAAGTGCATCGCGCTGGAGGCCGACGGCGGCGCTGTGCTCACCGGCAGCGACCCGCTGCTGTACCGGCTGCTGTTCAACCTGACCGAAAACGCCATCCGTTACGGCCGGCCGGACGGGGCGGTGCGCATCGCGGTCAGCGAGGCGGACGGGAATGTACAGATCCGCGTCCGTGACCACGGTCCCGGCATCCCGGAGGCATACCGGGAGAGCGTTTTCCAGCCGTTTTTCCGCGTGGACAAGTCGCGCAGCCGGGCGCACGGCGGTGTCGGGCTCGGTCTGTCGCTCGTGTGGGAGATCGCCGCGCTGCACGGCGGCACGGTGCAGATCGAGCGCAGCGGCGCGGACGGAACAGTCATGCTCGTGACGCTGCCGCGCGATGGCAAAGAATCCTAAAACGCAGGCGGCAGCCGGATAGCTCCGGCTGCCGCCCGTTTTTGTTCGTGTCTTACCAGATGCCGAGCACGTGCTGCATCAGCAGGCTCATGCCCGCGATGCCGACCCAGCAGCAAAAGCCCATGATGAGCGGCTTGCCGCCGGTTTTGACGAGCTTGACGATGTTCGTGTTCAGGCCAACGGCGCACATGGCCATCACGATCAGAAACTTGCTGAGCGTCTTGAGCGGGTTGAACACGCTTGCCGACACGCCGGCGCTCACGCATACGGTCGTAATTACGGATGCGAGCAGGAAGTAGAGGATGAACATCGGGAAGATCTTTTTGAAATTCACTTTCGTGCCGTCGGTCTTGGCGCGCTTCGTGCGCACGAAGGCGAGCACGAGCGTGATCGGAATGATGGCGAGCGTGCGCGTGAGCTTGACGGTCACGGCCTTGTCGAGCGTCTGGCTGCCGAGGCCGTAGAGCGAGTCCCACGTGGAGGCTGCGGCCGTGACGGACGACGTGTCGTTGATGGCCGTGCCGGCGAAGATGCCGAACGCCTCGCCGTTTGTGGTCGAGAAGCCAAGCAGCGCGCCGAGCGCGGGGAAGAAGATGGCCGCGAGCATGTTGAAGAAGAAAATGACGGAGATCGCCTGTGCGACTTCCTCATCGTCCGCGTCGATGACGGACGCAGTCGCTGCGACGGCCGAACCGCCGCAGATCGACGAGCCGACACCCACGAGCGTCGAGATCTTGCCGGGAATGTGCAGCAGCTTGTGCAGCAGCCACGCCACGACGAGCGACGTCGTGATCGTCACGAGGATGATCGGCAGCGACTGCTTGCCGGTCTGCCAGATGACGGACAGGTTCATGCCGAAGCCGAGCAGGATGACAGCGTACTGCAGTACCTTTTTCGACACGAAGGAGATGCCGGGCTGCGCCGCGCTCTTGTCGTGCCAGAGCAGAGTGATGATCATGCCGGCGAGGATGCCGAACACCGGGCCGCCGACGATCGGGAACCGCTGCCCGAGCAGCCAGCAGGGCACGGCCATGACGAGACACACGAGGATGCCTTTCCAGTTTTTCTGAATGAAGTTCATAGTGGGGTGTGTTTTCCTTTCTTATGTTCTGCTGTCCGTGCGTGCCAGTGCCACGACCGTCTCGACAGTTGTTTCAGTTTCCAAGGGAAGTTCTTTCACTTCCTCACCATCAACAGGCACAGGAAAATTGAATACGATCTTCTTTATCCAGCTTCCGTCTTTCCTTTTCTCCGGGAACATCTCAATTCGCTCGATAAAGGCCTTCATAAACTCCTTCTGCTCCGCTTCCGTTGCGGAATGGTAGACTTCATCAAATGCCAGTAACAAGCGATAGATATTGTCACCGGAAATCTTCTCCTGCTGTATGTTGCGGATCTGACTTTGCAATTCGCCAATCTGAACTTCGATTTCCTCTATGGTATCATACTGCTCATCATAGCGGCGCTGCAAGTCTAAAATCTTTCTGTCATAGTGGACATCGTTGATGTCCAAGGTATCCATCTGACGCTCCAAGCGACTTTTCGTTCCAAAGGCTTGCTTTAGCTGCCCTTGCAGAACGGCGATCTGCTTTTCCATATCCTCTGTATCAACCGCCGTTCCGATTTTCGCTTGAATCGCTTCCACAAACCGGGGATTGTTAACCATAGCAGAAATAATCTTCGCCACAAATTTATTGATTTCCGTCTGCTCGATATTCAGACGGAAGCTGCACTCATGCCCGGTAGGTGTAACCGTATTTTTGCAGTAGTAATAATACCGTGTTTTTTTGTCCTTGCTGTGCGCCTTGGCGATATTGCCGTACATACTCTTACCGCAGCATGGGCATTTCAAGATACCGGACAGGATGTGTGCATGGTCTGGATTGTTGACCTTTTCCCGCTTGAAAGAATTGATCTTGCGCTTTTCCTGTGCCAGATGCCAATCTTCTTCGGAAATGATAGCTTCGTGCTGTCCTTCATAAACCGGGAACTCCGACTGCTCAACCACGTGCATCTCGTTTCTTGTACCCTGTTTCTTTTCTGTTCTTCGTCTGCCGTAAGCAATCTTTCCCATATAAACAGGATTGTACAATACATTTTTCACAAAATCTCTTGAAAATCCCGGAATGGTATTATTCTGTCTTAGTTTCTTTACATAACCATTGCGGTTCAGATATTTTGCAACTCCAGCAACGCCCTCGTTGGTATGGATGTAGCGGTCATAAATGACACGGATTACTTCCACTTCATCCTCTGCAATAACAAGGTTTCCGTCTTCCAGTTTGTATCCATAGGGAGCGAAACCGCCGTTCCATTTGCCCTCACGAGCCTTTTGCTCCCGTCCTGCCATTGTCTGTGTGCGGATATTTTCTCGCTCAATCTCTGCCACCGCAGACAGCACAGAGATCATCAGCTTTCCGGCATCCTTGGAGCTGTCAATGCCGTCCTCCACGCAGATCAGGTTGACACCAAAATCCTGCATAAGCTGCAAAGAGTTCAGAACATCCGCCGCATTTCTGCCAAATCGGGACAGCTTAAAGACCAGCACATAAGAAACATCATCTTTGCCGTCCTGGATATCGTTCAGCATCCGTTGAAAGTCCTGCCGCCCTTGGATGTTCTTGCCGGAAAATCCCTCGTCAGAATACTCCCCGGCAACGATCATATCCTCGTATGCCGCATACTTCCGTAGCTTGTCACGTTGGGCATCCAAACTGTATCCGTCAACCTGCATCGAGGTGGACACTCTTGTATAAAGATAGCATTTAAGTTGTTTCTTTTTCAGAATCTCCACCTCCCTCATTCCTTCCTTTTACCATAAGTCCCTCGTTGCGGATATAATACTCCAAAAGCCACAGCACATAATCCGGTGCATGGCGGTTGTCCAATTCCCATTCAGTCATAGTCCGGTAAGGAATATGGACGAGCTTGCAAAAATCTTTCCGGTTCAGTCCTGTGCTTTCACGCAACTTTATAATTCTGTTTTTACAATCCATCCGTCTTTTCTCCACAAAAGCAAAAAAATACACGTTGCGTAATCATTATAGCATAGCCATAACAAATACGCAACGTGTAAATTGTGAGATTTTACGCAGCCTTATCCGCCAAAGGCTGTGCTTGATTACTTTCCTCGGAATGCTCCACTTCCTGCGGAGTGTCCTGTTCCAATTTATCCAAAACCTGATGTCCATATTTCTGGAGCATCTGGCTCATAACATCCACACAGCGGTCAAATGCCGCATTATATTTCGCTTCCTCATAATATTTCTTCAATAGGCGATTCCTCCATCAAAGTTCCATATCCTGTCCACGCTTCCGGGCAGGGTGTTCGTGTTCCTGTGTTTGCTTTCCTCTGATGAGGATAGAATTGATAAAAGCCCGAACCTTTTCGGATGCGATTTCCAGTGCATCCAGAAAGGGTTGGGCTTTCTGTTTGAGTTCCATATATTTTTCGTTTACCACTTCATACCGCTGCTTCCAGATGGAAACCGTCTTTTCTGCGGAAGCCAGTTTTTCTTTCAGACGCTTGTTGTCAGCATTGGCGATAATGCCATTGACCGCATAGCGTTTGAGTGTGTCGCATTCATCCGGTGTCAGCGTGATATTGTTTCCGAATGTGGCTTTTTTGCCCATTGCTTCAATGTCCTGCACTGTCAGCGCAATGGTCTTTGCCGCCTTGGTTTCCTTTTGCAAAGATTCCAGTTTCTTTTTCTGTTTTGCTGTGGCAGCTTTGGCATCCTCCAAACTCTGCTCTGCCTGTGCTACCTGCCCGGCCACAGTTTCCAGCCGCTGCTGTTCTGCCTGCACCTTGAACTGGGTCACAGTCAGATGTTCCTCGGTGCTTCCACGTTCTCCACGCTCCAGATCGGTATATCCGGCAACTCGCATGAAATGAAAAAAGTCATCCTGCAACACACTGTAGGATGACCTCAAAATCTTTTTTCCTCTTGCGTTCAACATTGGATTACCGTCCTCGTCAAGCACCGGCTTGGACTCCCATTTCTTACTGCGGCTGACCTGTGTGATGACCTCCTTAACGGTTCCCCGGAGGTCTTCATCCTTGCATCGCTTCGACCAAAGTATCTGCTTTTCCACCACCGGGATATAAACCACATGAAGGTGGTAGTGGTACACATCTTCGCCCAAAGCTTCGGACATTGCTCGGTTGCGCTCATCGGCGTGCATCACAGCGGAGAGGATATACTGCTCACCACCTACGATCTCCGCAGCAGCTTTGTAGGCATCGGCATAAAACTGTTTCGCAAATTCATAGCCGCCATGATTGTAGAAATAAGCGGAATTCACATCAAATACCAACTCACCGTATTTGACGGCATCCGGTTTCAGACCTCTGGTGGAGATCACGCCGTCTTGTTCCATCTGCTCAAACATTTTTACATAATCGTCCGTGGGTGCTTTGAAATGGACGTTCAGAGAAGTGCGTTCCGGCACGATGTCCTGATTGCTGTAGCTGTCCTTTTCACGCTCATTGTGTTCCTGTACCTTTGCCACATCTGCCGGGTTTCCCAAGTCCTGATTTCTGGCTACGGTACGGTCTATTCCATCGTTTCTTGCCATTGGCGTTTCCTTTCTTTGAGATTTGCAGACAGCGGAGAACTACGGAGAGGCACTTTTTCAAAGTGTAATAACCCACTATGACACTTTCATCCATACTGGCTGCAAAGTGCCGTGGGCTCTCCGAGGGCTCTCCCGAGGGGGAATGCGGTCACTGCGGTGACCTCTGCTGACCAAGGCGAAAATGTCTGCGCCTTTTCCCATGGTCAGCCCCGTCTGCACGAAGCTGTTCTGTGTCAACTTCCTCTTGCAGCCGATGTCCACAGACACTTTTTCAAAAGCCTGTGGACATAGAAACAGCCCGAACGAGAGGATGTGTGCTGTTTCTATAACGAGCGTTTCACGCTCTTTTGCTGCGTACATACGTACCAGCAATGGGATTTACTCGACCTGCCGCCATTCCTCCGGAATGTCCTCCGGTACGTACGTACACGGCGAATCTCCGTAAAACCCATTTATATGAGGTCTTGCCACAGCTTCCACACCCATAAATCCCCACACCCGCCGTCCGGCAGAGTTGGTGATGTTGTTGCAATGTTCCAGATTGAATCTCCCGGCATTGGCAATCATGGCGTCGCTGAAGCTGCGGGCTTTCAGCGGTGCAAGGGAATTTTCTTCGCACCACATCCGGTAGATTTCATAGAAATCCTTGGAGCTGATGGACGCATCCGCTTTACGCTGGATGTATCCCTCGGAATCCATGAAATCAAAGATATTGTTGTTGTCACGCTTGACCGCTTCCCGGTTTTCCCGGATACGGTCACTCTCCGTAAACTTAAAGTTGTTGGCAACAAGCCGCTGTAAGCCTTCAAATGCCCACAGGAAGATACCCTCGGCTTCAGCTTTCATCTTCTCTGCAAGGTCAGGATCATCGGCTCTGTCCATGGGCTTTTCTTTGGTGGTCAGCACAAGTTGTCTGCGGTAAAAACCGTCGCTGCGGTCATACAGAGCTTGCAGATCGCCGTTGCTGAATGCCAGCAACCGGGCAAACATCCAGCCCTGATAACTCTGCTTTCCCTTGCGTTCCAGATCCATCTTGCCCTGTGCAGTCACAATGGATTTTACATAGTTGGTCTGACGCAGAGCTTCCATCCGCATATCATCATCCACGCACAGCAGGATGTGTTCCAGATCAGCACGGGCGAAGCGGTTTTCGGAAATTTTTCCGATGCTGCCGTCTTTCATATTCGTGCCGAATATAGCGGACAGCACCGCACCGATTTGGGATTTGCCCTCGCCGCCGTTGCCCTTAATCACCATCATGCGCTGCCCCTTGTTGGAAGGAATCAGGCAGTAGCCGATGAATTCCTGCAAGGTAGGAATGTCCTCCGCATGGAGCAGACCATCCAGAAAGTTCAGCCAGATCACCGGCGCAGGAGCATCGGGCTTGTAGGCAATCGGCAGACGGCTTCTTACGATAGCCGGTTTGCCCTCGGTGAAAGTTCCGTTCAGCATGAGCGTGCCGTTGGCAACATGGATGCGATCCTGTTCCGGCGGGAAGTCAGGCTCTTGCGCTTCCAGTTTCAGCACTTCCAGAATGTTGGTTATCTTCCTGGGAATGTTATTCACGGCACAGAATTTCAGCTTTTCGTAAATCTCACCACGGAGCGGAAGATCGTCCGTCACCCGGCCATCTGGCGTAAAAAAAGCTCCGTTTGCGAAGATGATTCTGCGCTCTTGCAGAAATTCTTCACAAAACAGAGCTTCGTTGATGTTCTGCCCGTCAAACCACATGGGCAAGTTCATATCAGGCGTTTTCCGGTTCTTCGCCATGGTGCGCCACCTCCTTTTTCTTTCGTGCGGTATACTCTTGCAGAAAAGCAATTTTGTCGTCCTGCATCAGCTTGTCCACCAATGCCACCCGTTCTTCCAGATCACCCACCGTCAGCACATCTGCCATATATTCGATATAGCAGTGCATCTGGCAGGCTTCCACAAAACGGTCATCCAGAGCATCTTCCGGTGTCTTGGGTGCGTATCGTACTTTCCAATCTTCCAGCAGATGCAGATAA
>OGFN01001113.1_pt1 | contig 10930 bp, 7 predicted proteins | sample 1570921 | NCBI WGS metagenome assembly OGFN01 (sample SAMEA2581940, study PRJEB24529) | metagenome | biome: Human gut stool | place: China | collected 2011
ATGGCCAACCGGGCGCGGGAAGCCGCCAGAAAAGCCCGCGAAGCAATCCGCCGTAAGACGGGCCTTGAATCCGGCCAGATGCCGGATAAGCTGCGCGACTGCAACGACACCGATCCCACGCTCACCGAACTTTATATCGTCGAGGGTGATTCCGCAGGCGGCTCGGCCACACAGGGCCGCGATTCCCGCTTCCAGGCAAACCTCCCCCTCTGGGGGAAGATGCTGAACGTAGAAAAGGCCCGGGCCGACAAGGTATACGGCAACGACAAGCTGCAGCCGGTCATTACCGCGCTCGGCGCCGGCATCGGCGACGAATTCAATCTCGACAAACTGCGCTATCACAAGGTCATCATCATGGCTGATGCTGATGTTGACGGCAGCCACATCCGCACGCTCCTGCTCACATTCTTCTTCCGCTTCATGCGGCCCCTGATCGAGCACGGCTACGTCTATTCCGCCGTCCCGCCGCTTTACAAGCTCTCGCGCGGCAAGACGCAGCGCGTGGCGTATTCCGACCCAGAGCGTGACCAGATCTCCGCCGAAATGCGTGCGGACAACCCGAACGCGAAGATCGATATTGCCCGGTACAAGGGCCTTGGCGAAATGAACCCGCACGAGCTGTGGGAGACGACCATGGACCCCACCACGCGCACGCTCCGCCGCATCACGCTCGAAGACGCCGTGCAGGCCGACCAGATCTTCACCGTCCTCATGGGAGAGGCCGTCGAGCCGCGCAAGGAGTTCATCGAGGAAAACGCGAAATACGTCGTGAATCTGGATATCTGACCTGTCTGGAAGAAATCGCAGGGGACGGACGGCTCTGTCCGCCCGGAAGAAATGCCCTGTTTGTAAATGAGCAGTTCTGAACACGCAACTTCCCTGGGGCGGACAGAGTCGTCCGCCCCTACAAAGGAGAAAGCATAAATGGCACATAAAAAAGACTACAAGCCCGAGGATATCATGTTCCCCGAACAGCGAATCGTGCAGTCGGAGCTTGTGCATGAGATGAAAAGCTCGTACATCGACTACGCGATGTCCGTCATTGTCGGCCGTGCGCTGCCCGATGTACGCGACGGTCTGAAGCCCGTCCACCGGCGCATTCTCTACGCCATGTACGAGGACGGTCTGACCTCCGACAAGCCGTTCAAGAAGTCGGCAACGTGCGTCGGCGACGTGCTGGGCCGGTATCATCCGCACGGCGATGCGTCGGTCTATGACGCGATGGTCCGTCTGGCGCAGGATTTCTCCATGCGCTATCCGCTTGTCGACGGCCACGGCAACTTCGGTTCCGTTGACGGCGATCCCCCTGCGGCCTATCGTTACACCGAGGCGCGTATGTCGAAGCTTTGCAACGAGATGCTGCGCGATATCGACAAGGAAACCGTTCTGTGGGACCCGAACTTTGACGAATCGAGAAAGGAACCGCGCGTTCTTCCCTCGCGCTTCCCGAATCTGCTGGTCAACGGCTCGTCCGGCATCGCCGTCGGCATGGCGACGAATATCCCGCCGCACAACCTGACCGAGGTCATCAACGCCTGTATCTGCATTCTGGAAAACCCGGAGGCGGAGCTGGCAGACCTCATGGACTATATCAAGGGTCCGGATTTCCCGACAAAGGGCATTATCATGGGCCGCAGCGGCATCCGCGCCGCGTATGCCACGGGCCGCGGCAAGATCACCGTCCGCGCCCGGACGGAGTTTGAGGAATTCGGCCAGAACCGCGAGCGCATCATCGTCACCGAGCTTCCCTATCAGGTCAACAAGCGCCAGCTCATCGCCAACATGGCCGAGCAGGTGCGCGACAAGCGCCTTGAGGGCATTTCCGACATCCGCGACGAGACGGACCGCAACGGTATGCGCGTCGTCATTGAACTCAAAAAGGACGCGAACCCGCAGGTTGTTCTGAACCGGCTGTTCGCCCAGACGCAGATGCAGACGACGTTCGGCGTGACGATGCTTGCGCTGGTCAACAACCAGCAGCAGCCGAAGATTCTGTCCCTGCGCCATATGCTCGATGAATATCTCGCCTTCCAGGAGGAGATCATCACAAAGCGGACGCAGTACGACCTCAAAAAAGCGCTCGACCGGCAGCACGTGCTGCAGGGCCTGCTGATCGCCGAGGACAACATCGACGAGGTCATCAAGACCATCCGCGAAAGCTATGACAACGCGAAAGAGCGCCTGATGGAGCGCTTCAGCCTGTCCGAAATTCAGGCGCAGGTCGTGCTGGACATGCAGCTCAAGCGCCTGCAGGGTCTGGAGCGCGAAAAGCTTGAGGCGGAATACGCAGAGCTTGAAAAGCGCATCGAATATTACCGCGAGCTGCTGTCGAACGAGGAAATGCTCAAAGGCGTCCTGAAGGACGAGCTGACTGCCATCCGCGACAAATACGGCGACGACCGCCTGACTGAAATCCAGGACGTCGAGGACGAGATCGACATTGAAGACCTGATCGAAGAAGAACAGTGCGTCTTCACGCTCTCCCACGCGGGCTACTGCAAGCGCGTTCCCGCCTCGACCTACCGCAGCCAGAAGCGCGGCGGCAGAGGCGTCACGGGCATGACGACGAAGGAGGAGGACTTCGTAGAGGGTGTGTTCACCGCCTCCACACATGATTATATCCTCTTCTTCACGAACCTCGGCAAGGTGCACCGCCGCAAGGGCTATCAGATCCCGGAGGCAGGCCGCACGGCCAAGGGCACGAATCTGGTCAACATTCTCCCGTTTGAGCCGGGCGAGAAGGTCACGGCGGGTATCACCGTGCATGAGTTCGACGAGGATTATCTCGTCTTCGTCACCAGAAACGGCACCGTCAAGCGGCTGGAGCTGGCAAGCCTCAATACCGCGCGCAAGGCCGGTATCCGCGCGCTGACGCTCTCGGAGGGCGATGAATTGATCGCCGTCATGAAGACCGACGGCAAGCAGGATATCCTGCTTGCAAGCGCGAACGGCATGGTCATCTGCTTCAACGAAAACGACGTGCGCGTCATGGGCCGCGACGCGGCCGGTGTGCGCGGCATGATGCTGGACGCGGGCGACTATGTGGTCGGCGCGGGCATCGCCGCGAAGGCAAAGCAGCTGCTTTCCGTCACGGAATACGGCTACGGCAAACGCACGGAGATCGAAGCCTATCTGCGCCTCGGCGAGGACGGCCAGCGCCGTCCGCAGAACCGCGGCGGCAAGGGCCTCAAGGGCTATAACATCACGGCCAAGACCGGCAGAATCGCGGGCGTGGCGATCGTGGACGATGCGGATGATATCATGCTGATCGAAAACGGCGGCGTGCTCATCCGCATGGCGGCGGCGGATATCAACATCTATGGCCGCGACACGCAGGGCGTCATTCTCATGCGCCTTGAAGCCGGCAGCCGCGTCATTTCCGTCGACCGCGTCGACCGCGAGCCGGAAGAGCCTGCGGAGAACCAGAATCCGGAACCGGAAATCAGCACACCTGATGGAAACGATTTCGTATGAAAACAGTGACCATCTACACCGACGGGGCCTGCTCCGGCAATCCCGGCCCCGGCGGCTGGTGTGCGATTCTGGAATACAACGGACACGAGAAGCTGATCTCCGGCGGCGAAGCGCGCACCACGAACAACCGTATGGAGCTCACCGCCGTCATCCAGGCGCTGCTTGTCCTGCGCGAGCCGTGCGTCGTGGAGCTGTATTCCGATTCCAAGTATGTCATTGACGCGCTGGAAAAGGGCTGGGCATGGGGCTGGCGGAAAAAGGGCTGGGTCAAGTCCGATAAAAAGCCCGCCCTGAACCCCGACCTCTGGGAAATGCTCCTCGGACTCGTGAGCCAGCATGAGATGCACTACCACTGGGTAAAGGGGCACGAGGAAAACGAAAAAAACAACCGCTGCGACGAGCAGGCGGTTCTGGAAAGCCGGAAATTTAAGGTTTCATAGACCAACACTGCCCCTTGTCATGCCTACGGAAGCGCATGACAAGGGGCTTGTTTTGCCGGCACCATAGATTCCCGGCGAACCCAGCGAAGCGGTTCGGCGAGCCTCCGGCGGCCCATTCTTTTCCGTCTTGCCGGAAAAGAATGGGAAGAAAAGGGGCGCTGGTTACGGTTTGGTGCGTGCTGCGGGCACAGTTCAGGCAAGCCCTTATGTTCAGTCGCTGCGAACACACGTAGTCACCCTACGGGCACTATGGTACACGCCGCCTGTTATGGTACACCAAGATTGATAGCAGCTGCCTTTGAACAGCTGCGGTAAATCAGCTCTGCATTCGAGACTTGCAAGGAAGTACGAATTCGCCGCAGATTCCCGTAAAAAGCGGTGCGTCCTGCGGGCGGACAGAGTCGTCCGCCACTACGGAGCAGATGCACAGAAGGAGGATAGCACACAAAAACAGCGCCCGGATATCCGGGCGCTGATGGTTTTATTTTGCGTATTCGACTGCTTTTGTTTCGCGGATGACGTTAACCTTGATCTGGCCGGGGTATTCGAGTTCGGACTCGATCTTCTTGGCAAGATCGTGGGCCAGAAGGATCATGTTGTCCTCCGTGACCTCGTCGGGCTTGACCATTACGCGGACCTCGCGGCCGGCCTGAATGGCGTAGGCCTTTTCGACGCCGGGGAAGGAGTTCGTCAGCTCTTCGAGCTTTTCGAGCCTGCGGATATAGTTCTCGACGTTCTCACGGCGTGCACCGGGGCGTGCAGCGGAGATCGCGTCGGCTGCCTGCACGAGACAGGCAATGACGGTCTGCGGCTCAACGTCGCCATGGTGCGCCTCGATGGCGTTGATGACGACGGGGTTCTCCTTGTACTTTCTGGCAAGCTCGACGCCCAGCTGGACGTGGCTGCCTTCCATCTCGTGGTCGACGGATTTGCCGAGGTCGTGGAGCAGGCCTGCGCGCTTTGCCAGCGTCACGTCGACGCCCAGCTCGGACGCCATCAGGCCCGCAATGTGCGCGACCTCAATGGAGTGGTTCAGAACGTTCTGGCCGTAGGACGTGCGGTATTTCTGGCGGCCCAGGAGCTTGATCAGTTCGGGGTGCAGATTGTGCACGCCCGTTTCGAACGTGGCGCGTTCGCCCTCGACCTTGATGGTGTGGTCGACCTCGCGGCGGGCCTTTTCGACCATGTCCTCAATGCGGGTCGGATGGATGCGGCCGTCGGCGATGAGCTTTTCAAGCGCAAGCCGCGCGACCTCGCGGCGGACGGGATCGAACGAGGAGACGGTGATGGCCTCCGGGGTATCGTCGATGATGAGGTCAACGCCGGTGATGGTTTCGAGCGTGCGGATGTTGCGGCCCTCGCGGCCGATGATGCGGCCCTTCATTTCATCGTTGGGCAGCGGTACGACGGAGACGGTCGTTTCGGCGGCATGGTCTGCCGCGCAGCGCTGGATGGCGGTGGCGATGATCTCGCGGGCCGTCTGATCGGCCTCCTCCTTCATCTGCGTCTCGATCTCCTTGATCTTCATCGCGGTCTCGTGGCGCACGTCGTCTTCCACGCCCTTGAGGATGTAGGCCTTGGCCTCGTCCTGCGTCAGGCCGGAGATCTTTTCCAGAACCTCCATCTGGCTGCGCTTGAGAGAGTCGACCTCTTCCTGCTTCTTGTCGATGGCCGCGATCTTCTTGGCCAGCTCGTCCTCTTTCTTCTCGTGAAGATTGATCTTCTTGTCAAGGGCTTCTTCCTTCTGCTGCAGACGGCGCTCCTGCTTGGAGACTTCCGCGCGGCGCTCCTTGACCTCCTGTTCGTATTCGCTGCGTGATTTATGGATCTCTTCCTTCGCTTCGAGCAGCATTTCGCGCTTTTTGCTTTCTCCGCCCTTGATGGCTTCGTTGATGATGCGCCGGGCTTCCTCTTCGGCGGAACCGATCTGCTTTTCCGCAACCTTTTTGCGGTACAGAACGCCGGCCGCGAAGAAGACCGCGCAGAGCACGACTGCTGCGATGCTAAGGATGAGGCATAGCGTATTAAATTCCATAAACTGCGAATCACACCTCCTGTTTTCAGTATTGGGTACGCCGGCACTCCGGCGACTTGAATCATAAAGCGCAATGAGCTTCCCCAAGTCCCATTACAGCCATACAAATCCTACCCTACATTGTACCGGTTTGCCGCGTGTCTGTCAAGGCGCAATTCGGAAAAATGCACGAAACGGGATACATCAATTTGGGCGCTTTTAGCAAGAACCGCTGATGCAGCAGGTTGACAAGCGACAAAAAGTGTGATTCTATAAAGGAAAAGCGGAGATCAGGCCGCGGCGAAGACCTGCGGCAGCCGCCGCGTGATGGCGACGCACAAAAAGCTTCCAAGTGCGATCTTCAAAAGGTCGCCCGGCAGATAGATCAGCATACCGTTCTTGATGACCTGCCAGAATGTCAGCCCCTTGCCCAGATACGCGTTCGCGATCAGCGCCATATACGGCACGCCGATAGCATACAGAACAGCCAGCCCTGCCAGCATGGCAAGCGCCGTCCCCCAGAAGGTCAGGGGCCGCTTCGCCAGCTTCCCGATCACAAACGCCGACGGGATCAGCCCCAGCAGGAACCCGAACGTCGGCTGCAAAACATACGAAAATCCGCCGCCCAGCGCGAAGATCGGCACGCCCACCAGTCCGATCAGCACATACACGGCCTGCGACAGCGCGCCGTAGCCAGCGCCGAGCAGAATGCCGGCCATGGCTGTGAACAGGAATTGCAGCGAGATCGCCGCCAGCGCGAAGGGAATCTTGAAAAAGGCGCCGATTGCCGTCAGCGCGGCGAACAGGGCGGTCAGAACCAGCATCAAGGTCTTTCTGTGCTGCATAAGAAGTTCTCCTTTTGTAAACCAAATTTAGAAGCAGGTTTACAATACACGAAACCGAACGAAAAATCAAGGGGATATTTATCATGTTGAAAGAAGAAGTTCTCTCCATGCTGTTGAACGCGCAGGAGCCCGTCTCCGGCGAGGGCATCTGCAAGACCCTCGGCGTGACCCGCGCCGCCGTCTGGAAGACCATCGACCAGCTGCGGCAGGAGGGCTATGGGATAGACGCCGCGCCGAAGCGCGGCTATACGCTCGCATCCGTTCCAGACCGGCTCGATACGGCCCTTGTGCGCGCACACCTGTCCGGCCATCCGTGGCAGACGCTGGTGACAGCCGTGCCCAGCGTGGATTCCACGAACAACGCCTGCAAGCGCCTCGCCGCCGAGGGAGCGCCGGACGGCACGGCCATCCTGACCGGCTGCCAGACTGCCGGGCGGGGCCGCCGGGGCCGCACCTTCGTTTCCCCGCCGGGCGGTCTGTATTTCAGCGTGATCCTGCGCCCGCACGCAAAGCCGGAAGCCCTCATGCACCTCACGGCCATGGCTGCGGTCGCCGCCGCACGGGCGGTCTTCGCGGTCAGCGGCGTGTATCCCGATATCAAATGGACGAACGATCTTGTGCTCGGCGGGAAAAAGCTCTGCGGCATCCTCACCGAGATCGGCATCGAGGCCGAATCGCGCGAGGTCGACTACGCCGTCGTCGGCATCGGCATCAACTGCGCCCGCGTCGACCTGCCGCCGGAGGTCAGCGCCATGTCGGCCAGTCTGGAGGCCTTTACCGGCCAGAAGCCCGACCGCGCCCGCCTCGCCGCCGCCCTCGTCCGGTCGCTTTGCGAACTGGAGCAGGCCCTGTTCACCGAAAAAGACGCCTGGCTGCGGGAATTTGCCGCCCACTGCATCACCATCGGACAGGACGTCAAGCTCGTCCGGGGCGACGACGTGACCTACGCCCACGCCGACGGCATCGACGAAGAGGCGGCCCTTCTCGTTACCTACCCCGACGGGACAAAAGCCGCCGTCGCCTCCGGAGAAGTCTCCGTGCGCGGTATGTACGGGTATGCGTAGCGTCAGTTGACAAGGGCACACACGGTTTTTCACGGGGCAAAACGACGTCTGGCGTCGTTATCCTCGTTGGCGTGGCGTATGTCAAGGACGATAACGCGGCAGACGGCGGCCCAGTCCGGCCCGCAAGCGTGCGTGCCCTTGTCAACTGACGCTAAGGGCAGCACCGCACGATCAAAAAAGACCCCCGGCCAGCTCTGGCCGGGGGAAGATGGGGTTGTGGGATTTGGCGGCGGCCTGGGCCGCTGCCAGGGATATGAAGTGCGCTCGCATTGGATAAGCTGTATCTATAAAATAGCACCCGCAGAGGGAAAAGTCTGCCGAACGCTGTCGCGGCGGAATTTTTTTCCGCACGCGGCCACACTTCTTGCAATCGGGTATATTTACTGATAAAATAGCACCCGTATTGGAGGGATATCTATGGAATTTGACGCTGGGCGGTATGATATCGCCGTGATCGGCGCGGGACACGCCGGGATCGAGGCAGGGCTGGCCTGTGCGCGGATGGGGCTGGAGACGGTCGTGTTCACGATCAATCTGGATGCCGTCGGCAATATGCCCTGCAACCCCGCCATCGGCGGCACGGGCAAGGGCCATCTGGTGCGGGAGCTTGACGCGCTGGGCGGGGAAATGGCAAAGGCCGCCGACCGCTCGTGCATCCAGTACCGGATGCTGAACCTCGGCAAGGGCCCCGCTGTCCACTCCCTCCGCGCGCAGGCCGACCGGCGGCGCTATCAGGAGGATATGAAGCGCACGCTTGAGCGGCAGGAGCATCTTGATCTCAAGCAGGCCATGGTCACGCAGCTTCGCCTGACGGACGGCCATGTGTCCGCTGTCGTCACGCGCCTCGGCGCGGTCTATTCCGTCAAGGCCTGCGTCATCGCCTCCGGCACGTATCTGGACGCGCGTGTCATCACCGGCGACTGCGCCTATTCCTCCGGCCCGGACGGGATGCAGGCAGGCATCGGCCTTGCGGAGCAGCTGGCTGCGCTCGGCCTTCGGATGCGCCGGTTCAAGACCGGCACGCCGCCGCGCGTGAACCGCCGTTCAATCGACGTGACGCAGATGGAGCTACAGCCCGGCGATCAGCACCCGGTTCCCTTCTCGTTTTCGACCGAGACGCCGCCGGAAAATAAGGCGGTCTGCTATCTGACCTATACGAACGAAAAAACGCACGAGATCATCAAGGCCAACCATGACCGGTCGCCGCTCTTTAACGGCATGATCGAATCCGTCGGCCCGCGCTACTGCCCGTCCATTGAGACGAAGATCGACCGCTTCCCGGACAAGTCCCGCCACCAGCTGTTTGTCGAGCCGTGCGGGCTGTATACGGACGAATTATACATTCAGGGCCTTTCCTCCTCGCTTCCGGAGGATGTGCAGCTCGAAATGCTCCACACCATCAGGGGGTTGGAGCACGCGGAGATGATGCGCCCGGCCTACGCCATTGAATATGCCTGCATCGACCCGACCGAGCTTCTGCCGACGCTTGAAAGCAAAAAGATCCCCGGCCTTTACGGCGCGGGCCAGTTCAACGGTTCGTCCGGCTATGAGGAGGCCGCCGTGCAGGGCTTCGTCGCGGGCGTGAACGCGGCGCTGAAGATAAAAGGCGAAGAGCCGATGGTCTTAAAGCGCTCCGACGGCTATATCGGCACGCTCATCGACGATCTGGTCACGAAGGGCACGAACGAGCCGTACCGCATCATGACCTCGCGCTCAGAATACCGGCTCCTGCACCGGCAGGACAACGCCGACGAACGCTTGATGCACATCGGGCACCGCATCGGCCTTGTGTCGGACGCGCAATATGCTGCCGTGCAGGAAAAATACCGCACGGTCGCGCAGGAGATCAAACGGCTGGAGGCCACGGGCGCGGCAGAAAGCGAGGCGCTGAACGAGATGCTCCGCGCGCACGACACCGCGCCGGTCGAAGGCTCGGCGCGGCTTGCCGATCTGGTGCGCCGGCCGCAGCTGAGTTATGATGATCTGGCCCCCTTCGATCCGGAGCGGCCCGAGCTGCCGCCCGTCATCCGCGAGGCCGTTGAGATCCGCATGAAATACGCGGGCTATATCGCCCGCCAGCAGAAGCAGGTCGAGGAATTTGCCCGCGAGGAGGGCAGACTCCTGCCGGAGTCGATCGATTATCTGTCCATTCAGGGCCTGCGCGTCGAGGCGCGGCAGAAGCTGAGCGAAATCCGCCCCCTGTCCGTCGGACAGGCCAGCCGCATTTCGGGCGTATCGCCCGCGGATATCGCGGTGCTGCTCATCTGGCTGGAGCAGAATAAGCCGTCAAAGGAGTAAGCGATGTATTTTGATTCTCACGCCCATCTGGGCGAGGACTGTTTTGCACAGGACTTTGTGAACATTGTGGAAAAAATGCGCGCAGCGGACGTCACCGGCATGATGGAGATCGGCTGCGACGGCCCGTCATCCCATCACGCGGTCGAGCTGGCCCATCAGTACGACTGGATCTGGGCTGCCGTCGGCAGCCACCCGGACGACGCGGAGCAGGTGGACGAAGCGCGGATCGGGGAATACCGCGCGCTGTGCAAGGACCCGCGCGTGAAGGCCATCGGAGAGATCGGTCTGGATTATCACTACGAAGACCCTCCGAGAGACGTGCAGCAGCGGGCGTTCCGGATGCAGATGAAGCTTGCGCAGGAGCTGTCGCTTCCCGTCGTGATCCATGAGCGCGAGGCGCATGAGGACGGACTGCGCATCATCAGCGATTTCCCGGACGTGACCGGCGTGTTCCACTGCTTTTCCGGCAGCTATGAGATGGCGAAGGAGCTGGTAAAGCGCGGCTGGTACATCGGCTTTACGGGCGTTGTGACGTTCAAAAACGCGCGCAAAGCGGTCGAGGTCGCGGAAAAGATCCCGCTGGACCGCATCCTCATCGAAACGGACTGTCCCTATATGGCCCCAGAGCCGTTCAGAGGCCGCCGCAACGACCCGAGCCTCGTGCCGTTCGTGGCAAAAAAAATCGCGGCGCTTCGCGGGATTTCCGCAGAAGATGTTGCTGCCGCAACGGCAGAAAACGCAAGACGGCTGTTCCGGATCTGACCGAAGCGCCAGTGCTTTAAAAACATAGTGCGC
>OGFN01001115.1_pt1 | contig 10926 bp, 10 predicted proteins | sample 1570921 | NCBI WGS metagenome assembly OGFN01 (sample SAMEA2581940, study PRJEB24529) | metagenome | biome: Human gut stool | place: China | collected 2011
TTTGATAATCAGTTTTTGATGGTAATGTTGATGATTGCCCCGGCCGTGCCGATGATTGCACCAGATTCCGGGTCGAGGTTATGAAAATATGCGGTACACTCGTATGTACCGGCGGGCAGGGTAACGTCCAGCGTCGCGCGTTCAATCTTCGAGCCAACTGGAATTGCGTTGCTCTCGTAAATCTGTTCGCCGGTATCGTTGCGGACTATCTGGACTTTTTGCGGGTAGTTGTTGATCGATTCGTTTACGATCATGACATTGCCCTCCGCCGTGCCGTTTTCAAAGTACGGCGCGGTGTTCATGGAAATGCTGATCATGCCCTCGGCTACTTTCTCATTCAGCTTCTCCGCGATTTCTTCCGGACTGAGATTATCCCAACCGCCCTCAACGGCAGACGAGTCATAAACGATTCCGGATTTGCTGTCTGCAAGTGCTGTATCTGCGGGTTTATGCAGCAGCTTGACTGCGAGAAAAATGCCCGCGCCGACCAGCAGGACGAGGAAAATGACTGCATAGACGGTAATGTCCTTCGAGCGTGTTTCGCGAGGGGCGTCAACGTATTCTTCTTTGGCTTTCATAGAGAAAACTCCTTTTGTAGTTTAGTGCCGTCAGGGAGGCACCCTCAGACGGCGCAGCAGCGGTTCTAGTGTGGACGCTGCAAGGAACAGGAAATCGGTCATAGGCAGAACGCTGCCGGATTACAGGTTCCGCTTGATGATCCGCGTGATAATGCCGACGGCAATGCCGTGTTCTTCATCCAGCCGTGTGACCGCAAAGCTGACATCGTCCTTTTTGCCGGGCATTCTGGAATCATAGCAGGTGTGCGCAATAGCGTTGACGCCGTTGTTCAGGCGGATATACACCACGCCGCCGCGAAGGTCCGTGACCTTGCCGGCATACTTGCTCTGTACCTGACACTTTTTGAGATTATCCACGCTGGTTTCAGAGAACGTGCTGCGGATATCCGCACGGATGGAAAGATGCTCGGCATCCTCGCCGCTGATCTCCTGCACGCGGACCAGAACCCGGTCGCCGACACTGTAAAGGTCGCGAACGTCGGACACCCACTGCCAGGAGAGGTCACGCGCAAAGATGGCACATTCAATGCCAAAGGCTTCGACGCGCAGCACCTTCTCCGCGACGGCAATCACGCGTGCCTCGACCAGACGGCCGGGATAGATGTAGGGGTTTCCGGAAACGTCTTTGCCGAGATAGAACGTCTGTCGTTTTCGGAGCATGGCTTCCCGGCGGCTGGCAACGGCGCTGTGCGTGGTTGAGTCAATGCCCTTGACGATGAAATCAATCTCCGCGCCGAGCATCGTGCCGAGGATACGGTTCAGCCGGTTCATGTAGTCGGCATACGCTCTGCCGGACGGCATCCGGTCCTCCAGCACAAGCATCTCGCGGATCGGGATGGCGATGCGGAAGCCACGAAAACTGACTGTCGCCAGCGTCTTTCCGCCTGCGGTCTGCTCAATACCGTCCAGCGTGCCGGTCAGGATCCGCCGCGTCCGGTAGGCGTTGCGGATCTCATGCCAGAGCTCGTCGGTGGTTTCGGCTTCACTTTTAATCCGCGTTCTGGCGGTGATCGTCAGAACCGCGCCATTGTGCGGCATCGGCGGAGAATCGGCGCGCGGAGGTTCAGGTGGCAGTTCCTCTGAGGGGATGGTCAGCACCGGTTCTTCCTCGGAGGGCATTGGTTCTGCTTCGTCAGACGGAGCAGACTGCGGTTCTTCCTGCGCGGTAGCTTCGTTCAATGCCTGAAGAAATTCCGTGTATTCCTCCGACGGCGCATCATCCTCCGGCGCGCCCTCATCGGGTGGGCTTTCTGTGGGGATGGGCTCCTCCTGCGGCTCGGTGAGCGGCGCATCGGGAGACTCCTGCGGTTCAGTAGAAAGCAGGTCGTCCTGTTCGCCGCTGTCCGGAACAGGCAATTCCTTTTTTCTGGGCATGGGTCATTCCTCCTTTTTTGCTGTTTTGGGTTTGGATAAAATGGATTCCTTGCTGGTGGTTATGATCTTCTGCTTTTTTGCAGGAGAATCCTTTTTGGGCGCTGGGGCTGTGCGCGGAACAGGGGTGGCAGGTGTTGGAGACGCTTCGCTTCTCCAGTGCGGAATATGTGCCGCCGCTTTGTCCGGACGCAGCTTCTTCGCTTCGTAGTGCTTGGAGTAGTCAAATTTATCGACCTCCAGAATATTGCGCCCGCGGATAATGACGAGCGCCTTATCCACGTCCAGTCGTAAAACCTCGTCCATCGTGAGCAGCCGCCTGCGGCCGACACCGCTCGTTTCGCGGTATTCCGGGGTATAGTTGGAAATACGCCATGTACCGAGCTGCTTGGCCTGACTGGTCACGGCGACGCTTGCTTCGCCTGAGCGTGAGGAAATGAACTCCGCCGTCAGTGCGTCCGTACAGCCAAGGAACAACTGCACGTCGCAGTTTCCGAGAATTTCCTGCCATTGGTTGTTGGGATAGCGGTTTTGCAGACCGGCGAGATTCTGGAACACGCAGGACATACTGATGTTCCGGGAACGGATCACGGAGATTTTTCGGCTGAGATCGGGGATAATGCCGCAGGCGCAAAGCTCCTCGCCGAGCACATGAACAGGAACCGGCAGACAGCCGCCCGGACAGTTCTGGTCGGCGTAGCGAACGAGTTTGATAAAAATGAACGACAGAAACAGCGAGGACAGGAAATCAAAGGTACTGTCCTGATCGCTCGTGATGCAGTAATAAGCGCACGGCTGCTTGCCCGGTAGTTCCAGATCGATCTCATCATGGCTGGTGATGGCGCGAATGTCCGCATTTTGAAACACCTGCAGCCGGGAGCCGAGACCGATAATGACGCCGCCGCGCACGCTCTCCGACGATTGGCGGAAGATGCTGTACGGCGCTCTGGCCGGATGCCCCAGCGGGAGCGCGTCAAACAGCTCGTTCAGCTCCTTTTCCGAGCAGCTTACAAGCAGCTGATACGCCTCGCCAATGTTTCGTCGTTCCGGTGGATAGCTGCGCTCGACAAACAGGACGAGCGCCTTGAGAAGATTCATCTCAGCGCTGTCCCAGAAATGGTCACCCCGGTCGCTGCCCGTATCGCGGATGATAACATCGCAGAAAAGCTGCGCCATCAGCTCCTGTCCGTCGATCTCGGACAGGCAGTTCCACGAATCCGACGACGCGGGCGTGACCAGATTGAACACCCGCACGGTGTAGCCCTGATCGCGCAGATACGCGCTGGTTTTCTCGTATAATTCCGACTTCGGATCACAGATGACCAATGAGCTTTTCCGCGCCGCGCACTGCAGGATCATGTTGACGCAGAACGCGCGCGTCTTTTTCGAGCCGCTTGCGCCATAGACGGCAAGATTGCCGTTGAAGCGTGTTTTCTCCGGGATACAGACCACGCGGCCATCCACTTCGCCGAGGATCGTGCCGTGATGCTTGCGCAGGTCTGGAACGAAGTCGAGTACCTGGCCGGCTTCCTTTGGATTGAGAAAACCGGCGGTTCCGTAGGTGCCTTTGTGGGAATAGGTCAGGTTTCTGGTTTTGTCGTATTGCCCATCGCCGCCGGCGCCCATGTGCATGATCGCCACAACGAGAAGTACGATTGCTGCCAGAAAGATTCCCATGCCATATAGACCGTATGGAAAGCGAAACACGAACCGCAGGCAGATATCGAACGAAGCATCCGGCATCGGCGGCGAAGTGCCGCTGTACGGCGTGCCGCCTGCGGCTGTCCATGCCTGATAGTTGTAGATGAACTGTGCGAGATAGCCGCCTGCATAGAAAAGCGCGGCCAGCGCAACAGGCAGAAAACAGACCAGCGTGATCTTCTGTTTCTTATTGATGGAGCATCATCCTTTCGTAAGCGGCAAAGTCGATGCTTGTGATATTGACCTGCGCACCGAACACCGCCCGCAGTGCTTCCGCCTGATAGTCAAAGCAGAGAAGGCTGCCGGTCTGATTGTGCAGCATCAGCGCACAGCGGAACCGGTGCAGCCTTGGCAGGTCGCAGAGATACGAAAACAGGACGGGCGACCCGTCCTGCTCCAGCGCGTCATGTTCGATTGGCAGTGCAGGAGACGGCGGCAGGAGGTTTTCGGAAAGAATTTCGTTCAACTGCTCCTGCGCATCTGGTTGACATAACTGAAATGCACCAACCTCACCAAAGTGGTCGAGCGTCAGAAAATAGAAATGCGGATAACTGCCATCCAGAAGGAAATGGTTCTGCGCCATCTCATTCAGGATCGCAGGTATCTGCATGGGTGAGCTGCCGAACACAATGCCGTTCACAGAAGATTGCGAACGGCGGCAAAATTCGGTCTGCAAAACAGCTTTTAATCGGATCTCGGCATTGTATGCCCACCGTGGGAAAGTCGAAGCCATGTTGTAGACTGGGAAGATGGCTTGTTTTGTGAACAGCACGCCTGTCATGCGGGAATTGCGGATCTTGGTGCAAAGACTGCCGAGAGACTTGAACTCGCGGGAGGAATAGTAAACCGGAAATACAGATGGATTTGAGCGCCAGTCTTTTATGGACGGCTTTTCCCACGGCAGCGACGGAATTTGCGCGTTGTGCAGGATCAGAAGCACCTCTGCCATCCGGTGCAGCCGCAGCCGGCGCTCTGGTTCGGACTTCAAGGAATTTGTTTCGGACGTGCCTGTAAGATAGGGCGCGAGGTCAACCGGATATTTTTGAAGCAGCAGCCGTTTGGCGCTTGCGGTCAGCCTGAGTCCGCGCAGACCGTTCTTGGTATACGAACGGAGCAGCCCGTCCTTTTTGAGCTTGCCGATCACGCTTTCGATGTAGCTGCTGCCGCCCGGAAAGTGACAGGAAAAGGCAGGCGGGAACTCGCCGGAGACGGCGATAATTTGCAGTATGAGAAGTGGAAGTGTGCCCTCAGCGGGAAGCAGCGTCGGATTCATAAAAAGTGACCTCTTTTACCGTATCGGCTCTTAACTTCGGTAATTTTTGCGTCGCCGGTCAAGCAGAAATGCCTGATGCTTCAAGGGGAAACACCATGTGCGGCGGTATCTGAAAAAGGACGGCGAAAAATGCTTAAAAATCCGACATGGTTTCCAGCGCATTTTGATGCTCTTCCAGCCAGCCCGGAAACATATCTTGATCCATCACATAGAGCTTTGTGACATCTTCCTCGCCTAACTCCGTGGTGTTATAGACGTTGCACAAAAGCCCATTGTCATCCATCATAAGATAGCGGCAGGCAAAACAGCAAAAAGTATTTTAATTAGCTGCGGCGCGCGCCTTGCCCCCTTCGACATTCAGGAGCTTCGGGAGATCACCTCCTATGACGAGCTGGAGCTGGACACGCTGGGCGACCGGAAAACGGCGCTGTTTCTCATCATGAGCGACACCGACAGCACCTTCAACTTCCTTATCTCCATGATTTACAGCCAGTTGTTCAACCTGCTGTGCGAAAAGGCCGACGACGTGTACGGCGGCAGGCTGCCCGTCCATGTGCGCTGCCTCATCGACGAGTGCGCCAACATCGGGCAGATTCCCAAGCTGGAGAAGCTGATGGCCACCATCCGCAGCCGCGAGATCTCCGCCTGCCTTGTTTTGCAGGCACAGAGCCAGCTCAAGGCGCTCTACAAGGACAACTGCGACACCATCATCGGCAACTGCGACAGCTCCGTGTTCCTCGGTGGCAAGGAGCCGACCACATTAAAGGAGCTGTCCGCCGCGCTGGGCAAGGAAACCATTGATACCGTGCGCCCAGATAGGGCGTTGAGCAAAGTAGTGTAAGGCACTACCCCGTAAGATAACACGGGAAACAACCTGCCTGACCGAAAGGCGAAAGCTGAAACGGGAACACAGCACGGCAGGAAAGCAGTAAGTCACCTAAAGATAACTTGGTGCGACTGAACTGCAATGTTAAGTGGATATGAGGCTTAAGTTGGGTTTACTGAACGCAAGTTTCTAATTTCTGTTATCGGTCAGACGGAGGAAAGTATCTGTAACCTCTGGCACACTGGCGATTGGTTATAGGTGTCAATCAATCGGTTATCAAAAAAACGGTGTGCAATTTGTAGGAGAACCTACGGCAAGGAAACGAGAGCGGAGACCGACAATCCACATTTGCCTATGCTCAACGCTAACTGGGGATGCCCTAAACAGGAACGCCAACCGAAGGAGGTGAAAATTCGGCTATGGCTGTAGAGCCTGAAAATCCTGCATGGGCACGGAACGCCCGTAGTAGTCCGAGAGGGGTAATGACCCTCACATGGCGAAGGGGCGTAGTTATTGTGTACTAAAAGAAAAGTTGATTAGGGAGGAAAACCTCAAAATGCAACCAACAACCGAAATTTTAGCAAGAATCAGTAGAAACTCACTCGCAAATAAAGATGAAATTTTCACCAGACTGTACCGCTATATGCTGAGGTCAGACCTGTATTTTCTGGCATATAAAAATCTGTATGCCAACAGCGGTGCCGCAACTAAGGGTGCAAACGATGACACGGCAGATGGATTCAGCGAAACCAAAATCGCAAATATCATCCAAAGGCTCGCTGATGAAACCTATCAGCCCACACCCGTCAGAAGAACCTATATCAAGAAGAAGAACAATCCCAAGAAAAAGCGGCCTCTGGGAATCCCGACATTCACAGATAAGCTGGTACAGGAAGTTCTGCGGATGGTTCTCGAAGCGGTGTATGAGCCTGTTTTCTTGCCAGTTTCCCATGGATTCAGACCCAAAAGGAGCTGCCATACTGCACTGAAATCCTTAAAAATGGAGTTCAATGGTATGCGTTGGTTCGTGGAGGGTGACATCAAAGGGTGCTTTGACAATATCGACCACAGCGTTCTTGTAGGCTTGATTCATAGCAAAATCAAGGATGCCCGGTTGATAAAGCTGATTTACAAATTTCTAAAGGCTGGATATTTGGAGGATTGGAAATATCACAAAACCTACAGTGGTACTCCACAGGGCGGTATCATTTCTCCGCTCCTTGCCAACATCTATCTGCATGAGTTGGACAAATTTGTAATGAAGCTGAAAAGCGAATTTGATACCCATGGGCAAGAACCTGTCAGGACAGAATATCGCCTCCTAAGCAATGACCTCCAGAAACTTTCCTATCACATCGGCAGACGCACCGGGGCAGAAAGAGAACAACTGCTTTCCGAATACAACGAAAAGCGGAAGCTCATGCTGAAAATGCCCTGTACAGCTCAGACAAAAAAGTGCATCAAGTATATCCGCTATGCGGATGACTTTATTCTCGGTGTGAAAGGAAGTCAAGAGGACTGCCAGTGGATAAAGAGTAAACTTTCTGAGTTTATCCGTGAAACCTTAAAGATGGAACTCAGCGAAGAAAAAACACTCATAACTCACAGCAGCGAAAGGGCAAGATTTTTGGGGTACGATGTTCGTGTTCGCAGAAGCAGCATTATCAAGCATGGTGGGCCGGGCAAAAAGACAAAACGCACCCTCAACAATTCCTGTGAACTGTCTATCCCATTCGATGATAAGATTCACAGCTTCATTTTCGCCAAGGAAATTGCGATACAGAAACCGGATGGGAAACTCATGCCTGTCCGCCGTAAATCTCTTTTGCGACTCACAGATTTGGAAATCGTTTCTGCCTACAATGCGGAATTACGGGGAATCTGCAACTACTATGGAATTGCCAGCAATTTTTATAAACTGTGCTACTTTTCCTATCTCATGGAATACAGTTGCCTCAAAACCCTCGCAAGTAAGCATAAATGCACCATATCCAAGGTGGTTGAGAAGTTCAAAGACCACAACGGAGAATGGGGAATCCCCTACGAAATCACAACGGGGCAAAAACGATGCTATTTTGCAAAATACTCCGATTGCAAGGATAAGGCCAATCCGACGGACATCGTATGCAATGCTGCGGTGGAGTACGGATATTCCCGAACAGCCTTGGAGCAGAGATTGAAAGCAAAGGTCTGTGAGCTATGCGGTACGACCGAGAGCGATTGTTACGAAGTTCACCATGTCAACAAGCTCAAAAACCTTAAGGGCAAGCAGGCATGGGAGGTTGCAATGATTGCAAAACGGCGTAAAACGCTGGTTGTGTGCAAAAAATGCCATGTTGCAATCCACAACCAGTGAGTAACTACTGACCGAACGATAACAGAGCCGGATACATTGAGAGATGTAAGTCCGGTTCCTGGAGAGGGTGGTGCAAACCTACCATAGTAATATGGCAAGGCGGTGCCTCCCTACTCCACTTCAACACTTCCGAAAACCGAGGGCGGGACGTTTCTCATGGGCTGAACTATCAGAAGCTCGGCAAGGATATGCCATACTTGTTGGTGAAGAGTTCAGCTGCCTTGAATTTGACATGAACAGGGACACGATCAGCTGGATTTGGAGAAAAAATCGAATACAGGAGGTCGCTTATGGAACACTTACCGAAGAAAACCTGTCAAAACGGCATCAGCTATACGCTGGTCGGTGATTACTACATTCCAGACTTACAGCTGCCGGAAGAAAACCGCCCCATTGGGATATGGGGCGGTATGCACAAAGCCTATTTGGAGCAGTGCCATCCAGCCCAGTATAATGACCTGATTTTGACCGGCAAGCTCTGGACATACCTGGCTGATCTGAACGAACAGGCACAAAACCGGCTGCATTGTATCATTGCCCAGATGAAAGAAGTTGAGGGAATCACAGAGGAATTGAAAGCCCGTGACCAGCTGACGTGGGTTGGAGCCATGAACAGCATCCGGAACCGTGCGGAGGAAGTCATTCGGTCTGAGATGATTTTCGTTTGAGAAGGTGGAAAAACTGAGGCCATTCACTTTTATAGTGAACGGCCTTTTTGTTACCTGCGTCTTTTCTTTTTTGGCATATAATACGGCTGTGACTTAGCTTTTCCCCGCATATTGTTTGGGTTTTTAAGCAGTTTGGACAGGCTAAGTATCCGCAGAAAAGCAGAAAAATCCTCGGATGAAATTTTTTCAAAAGGAATCTGCATTTTATCACAGAACTCATGGATCATAGCTTCTGTGTCGGTTCCCATCTGTATGGCCTGTTCAAAATTCTCTTTAACCTCATCCAGTGTTGGCTGTGGGTCGGCTGTGGTCTTGTCTTTCAAATGGGCTTCCCGTATATCCCGGACAATGCTGTCCAGATCATCATGAAGTATATGGCTGTAAAAATCGTTCTCTTGTACCTGACCCAGTTCCAGCGTCCGCATATACAGATCATTTTCTCCAGATGCGTGTTCTTTAAGAATGCTCTGCCGGGTAGCTTCCAGAATCAGATTCATCTGGTTCACCCGCATATCAGCGATCTGGTCAATAAAGATTTCCATATCAACCATCAGCCGCAAAAAATTTGGATGAGTCGCCAGTTCACAAAGCAGGCGGTTGTTGATCTTTCCGCTGCTCAAAAGTTCCACCATAGCGTCACTCAGATGTAGAGCTTGAAGCTCCGTGTTTGGGTGATTTTTATTTTCCGACACGCCCATCAGATAATCAGTGGACACTCCGTAAAACTTTGCCAGTGTCGCAATCGCAAATGGGCTGATGTCTTTGTAGTCATCGCTCTCATATTTCCCCAGTGCCGACTTAGACAGGCCGGTCTGTTCTGCCAGCTGTTCCAGCGTCAGGTGCTTATCCACCACCCGCAGGTCTTTGAGCCGTTCCGGGATCGACAGTTTTGTGTACATCAAAGCACCTCCTTGCCAACGGTTTTTGTTTTCCATTATAGCACATTTCCGAGAGCGTGGAAATATGCGGTTTTCATGTGTTTTTCCTGCGTCTTGGACATACGGGAGCAGCCCTCTTTTTTCGGTAAACTGGTTCTTGTCAGGAGACATAGAACCTTGAAAAATGAATGACCGACTGCAAGGGGGATGACCTCCGGGGAAGTGACGCCACGATAAGAGCGCACCAAAGAGGACAATACGCTGGGAGAGAATCCGGGCAGGAATATTTTGCAGACAGACCGGCAGACAGAAAAATAAACGATGCGGGACATACCGCATCAAATGAATGGAGGTAGATCATTATGAAACTGAATATGAAGGAAAAGAAAATTCTTTACGCTTACGCCTGCCCCAGCCATCACAACACAGTGACAAGGCTGAAATGGCTGACAGCATTGACTGTTGACCCGGAGACGAAAAGCCAGATGCTTCATCTTGCTCGTAAAATTGAGACAGAGACAGAGGAAAGGTGGTACGAAGCCTTTTACCATCATCTGCGTGTGGAGATGGACGAATACCGCCGGATTAGACGCAGTCTGCGTGCGCTGAAAGCAAACACCGATTATGAGGAGGAACTGTATGAGGAAGCTGTCTAAATATGAAAAAGAAACCATCATCAACTGGAATGAGGGCGAGACGATTGCCAGTATCTACACCTTCAATGCCAGCTTGAAACGCAGACTGGAGGATTTCAGCCGGAAGTACCCTCTGCTGTGCCGCTTGGAACGCAGTACGCCGGAAGGTAGCGTGACCTATGTACTGGACAAGTCCCGACTTTCGATCCGGCTGGTGCCGCCGTACAGCGAAGAACGACTGGCAGCTGCAAGGGAGTACGCAAAAGAGCATGGCTTTCAGGTCATACAGACAGAAGAAAAGATCGCTTAAAATGAGGGCAATTTACGAAAAAATATCGGGTCTGCACCCGCTGTTTTGATCGGCAATTTCCGCAGGCGTATTCTGTATCCACTTCTCGCCTATGGGCGTAAATGTACGGATACGGAGCCGGTGAAACTGGCAAAAACCGCTTCTGCGGTGAAGGCCAGCTTCGCCGGTGCGGGAGTACAGAGGGCAGCCAGCCCTTTGTGCCGGGGGGCAGGGGCGGCAGCGCACTGCTGGGGTCAAGGGGCAACGCCCATTGGCGGGTTGAGGGCAGACAGCCTCATCGGGTCAAGGGTGAAACGCCTTGCCCAGGGAAAGTTGATGCCTGCGTCAACT
>OGFN01001120.1_pt1 | contig 10891 bp, 7 predicted proteins | sample 1570921 | NCBI WGS metagenome assembly OGFN01 (sample SAMEA2581940, study PRJEB24529) | metagenome | biome: Human gut stool | place: China | collected 2011
CGCCGACCCTCTGCTTGTAAGGCAGATGCTCTGAACCAGCTGAGCTAAACGCCCGTACACTTCCGTTTCAAAAGCGATGCAAAGGTACAGCTTATTTTGACATTACCAAAACTTTTGCATAATATTTTTCGATATTTTTTTAGTCATTTAGCGACACACTCTGTTTTTCAAGCATTTAGTACGTTCACTTTTTTGCCTCATTTTTCCGGATAACCTTTGCCGGATTGCCAACGGCTATGCTATCGGATGGAATATCTTTCGTCACCACACTACCCGCACCGATGATACAACGGTCGCCGATGGTGACGCCTGGACACAAAATGGCACCGCCGCCAATCCAGCAATCCTCTCCTATCGTCACCGGATAGGCATATTCCTTTTCCGTACGACGCTCGATATAATCCATCGGATGATGGGGAGTGTATATCTGTACGCATGGACCGACCAACGTATGGGCACCAATCGTGATATATCCCCCGTCCAGGAAAGTGCAATTGGCATTGACAAAGACATGCTCACCCAGCCGGATCCCATCCCCGTGGTCGCAATGGAAGGGCGGGCAGATGATGGACGTGGCGGGAATGCCCGGTACCAGCTCCTCCAGCAAGCTCCGGTAATCCTCATCGTAAGTACTCATCACACGCATTTTTGCCAGCAAGCGCTTGGCATGCTCGAACTTCACCTGTATCTCCGGAACGGACATATCCGCCAACTGGGAGCTACGCATTTTTTCCACTTCATTCATATTATTTCTTCTTTTGATTCATACAGAGACTCAGCCCCGAACAAAAATACGGAAATAAACGCAGTATACCAAAAGAGCGGAAAACCTTTCGGCTTTCCGCTCCTGCAATCGTTTACAGAGCAAACAATTTATTTGTACTCCTGCCAGCTCTTAATCTGGATATCTTCCAGCTTCATTTCGCAGAATGCCTCGATAAAGGCACTTGCCAGGCGGGCATTGGTAATCAACGGAATGTTGTGGTCGATGGCACCGCGACGAATCTTGTAGCCATTGGTCAGCTCGCGTTTCGTATGGTTCTTCGGAATGTTGACAATCAGGTCGAAGGCATGGTCGGCAATCATCGTCATCACGTTGTTTTCCGCATCCGGGCGTTCATCCGGCCAGTAAACGGCTTCCGTCGTCACGCCATGGGCGTTGAGGAAAGCGGCTGTACCTGCCGTAGCATAAATCTTATAGCCTTTGGCAAAGAGCATGCGGCTGGCATCCAGCAAATCCACCTTGGACTTCATGGCACCGGAGGAGAACATCACGCCCTTCTCGGGACGGGGGATTCTGAATCCGGTAGCAATCATGGCATTCAGCAACGCTTCGGAGAAATCGTCGCCAATACAGCCTACCTCGCCCGTAGACGACATGTCCACACCCAATACCGGGTCTGCCTTGTGCAGACGGGAGAAGGAGAACTGGCTTGCCTTCACACCGATACGGTCGATGTCGAATGCCGACTTGTCCGGTTGTGTATAGGGAGCGTCCAGCATGATACGGGTAGCAGTCTCGATGAAGTTACGCTTCAGCACCTTGGATACGAACGGGAAGCTGCGCGATGCACGGAGGTTACACTCGATAACCTTCACCTCGTTGTTGCGTGCCAGGAACTGGATATTGAAAGGACCGGAAATATTGAGTTCCTTCGCAATCTGGCGGCTGATTTTCTTGATGCGGCGTGCCGTTGCAAAGTAAATCTTCTGTGCCGGGAATACCAGCGTAGCGTCACCGGAGTGTACACCGGCAAACTCCACGTGCTCGGAGATGGCGTATTCCACCACTTCACCGTTTTGGGCAACAGCGTCGAACTCGATTTCCTTGGTGTTCTGCAAGAACTGGGATACCACCACCGGATATTCCTTAGATACCTCAGCAGCCATCTTCAAGAAGTTTTCCAGTTCTTCTTCATCGTAGCATACATTCATCGCAGCACCGGAGAGTACGTAAGACGGACGCACCAGTACCGGATAGCCCACCTTCTCTACAAAGCCTTTCACGTCTTCCAGGCTGGTGAGTTCCTGCCAAGCCGGCTGGTCGATGCCCAGCTGGTCGAGCATGGCAGAGAACTTGTTACGGTTTTCGGCACGGTCGATGGAGATGGGGGAAGTACCCAACACGGGAACTGACTGGCGGTGAAGTTTCATTGCCAGGTTGTTAGGAATCTGTCCACCCACGGACACGATGACACCGCGCGGCTGCTCCAGGTCGATAACGTCGAGCACACGCTCGAAGGAGAGCTCGTCGAAGTAGAGACGGTCACACATGTCGTAGTCCGTAGAAACGGTTTCGGGGTTATAGTTAATCATGATGGACTTGTAGCCCAGCTTGCGGGCAGTCTGGATGGCATTCACCGAGCACCAGTCGAACTCTACAGACGAACCGATGCGGTAAGCGCCCGAACCAAGCACAACCACTGATTTTTCATTCTTATAATAGTTCACATCATAACCTTGAACGGCATACGTCATGTAGAGGTAGTTCGTCAGTTCCGGATGTTCGGAAGCCACCGTATTGATGCGCTTCACGGCGGGCAGGATGCCCAGCTCCTTACGACGGGCGCGTACGGTAAGGTTTTCCTTCTCCATATTGCCTTGCGGATTCAGCACGAAGCGGGCAATCTGGAAGTCGGAGAAGCCAAGCACTTTGGCTTCGCGCAGCACGTCGGCGGGGATGTCTTCCACCTTATTATATTGGGAAAGTTTCTGCTTGTAGTCTACGATGTTCTTCAGCTTGCCCAAGAACCAGGGGTCAATCTTGGTCAGCTCAAAGATGCGGTCGATGGCATATCCCTTTTCCAGAGCCTCGGCAATGGCAAAGACGCGCAGGTCGGTGGGATGTGACAGTTCGTAATCCAAGTCATCGAACTCCACTCCCTCATTGCCCACGAATCCGTGCATTCCCTGACCAATCATACGCAAGCCCTTCTGGATAATTTCTTCAAAGGAACGTCCGATAGACATGATTTCGCCTACCGACTTCATGCTGGAGCCAATTTCGCGGCTGACACCTACGAACTTCGTCAAGTCCCAACGCGGAATCTTGCAAATCAGGTAATCAAGTTGCGGAGCAGCATATGCAGAATTGGGAGTTCCCATCTCGCCGATTTGGTCGAGCGTATAGCCCAACGCAATCTTGGCAGCCACGAATGCCAGCGGATAACCGGTAGCTTTGGAAGCCAATGCGGAAGAACGGGACAGACGGGCGTTCACCTCGATGACACGATAGTCGTTTGTCTCGGCATTGAAGGCATACTGGATGTTACATTCGCCCACGATGCCCAGGTGGCGGATACATTTGGTGGAGAGCTCCTGCAACATTTTCACCTGCTCGTCGGTCAATGAGCAAGTGGGAGCCACTACGATGGACTCACCCGTATGAATGCCCAGCGGGTCGAAGTTTTCCATGCTTGCCACCGTGAAGCAGTGGTCGTTGGCATCGCGGATTACCTCGAATTCAATTTCCTTCCAACCCTTCAGAGACTCTTCTACCAGAATCTGCTTGGAGAAAGTGAAAGAGCTTTCGGCCAATTTAATGAAGGCTTCCTCGTCCGGACAAATACCGCTTCCCAGTCCACCCAGAGCATAAGCCGAGCGCACCATCACGGGGTAGCCAATCTCGCGGGCTGCCTTCAGTGCGTCCTCCATGCTCTCCACAGCGTGGCTCTTCGGAGTCTTCATCGGAATCTCGTCCAGCTTCTTCACAAAGAGGTCACGGTCTTCGGTGTACATAATCGCCTCAACGGAAGTACCCAGCACGCGCACGCCATATTTCTGAAGAATTCCGTTCTGATAGAGTTCCGTACCGCAGTTCAGCGCCGTCTGTCCGCCGAATGCCAGCAAAATGCCGTCGGGACGTTCTTTCTTGATGATTTCTTCCACGAAATAAGGAGTTACCGGCAAGAAATAAACTTGATCGGCGATACCTTCCGATGTCTGGATAGTAGCAATGTTCGGGTTTACCAAAACAGAACCGATACCTTCTTCGCGCAACGCCTTCAGCGCCTGCGAACCGGAATAGTCAAACTCTCCGGCCTGACCAATCTTGAGCGCACCAGAACCCAAGACAAGCACTTTCTTTAAATTCTTTTCCATATTCTCTTGTTGTCTATTAAGTTACGAGTTACAAGCTACGAACTACGAGTTGTAGCTATTTCACAAAAAAAATGCGTCACCCAATAAAGGATTAACGCATTACCAAAGAACTAAAAATATCTTTCTCGAAAAAAGAGAAACTGACGGCTCCCGAATGAAATTCATTCGAACGGAGGTTATATTTGCTTCTCATTTCCTGCGATTGCATAGTCTCTTTAAAATTTGTGCAAAGTAACGACTTATTTACGAAAAGAGCAAATTGTGGCATATTTTTTTGCATAAAAGAAACGTCATCCTCCATAATAGAAGAGCGGCCGTCGCCCACAACCGAAATCTTTTTCCGAAAAATGCGATTCCATATAAAAAAGAAAGACTATATCTCAGTAAAGGCATTTGCGGATAAATATGAAGATTCTCCCCACCAAAACTTGCTTTTCTCGCCACGGAAACTTACCTTTGTGCCTATACAAAAATAGAACAAGGATTCTGTTTCTACAAACAAAGCCTTTATTCTTAAAAATAAAATTTCTATTCCTTGGAATAAAGGCTTTATTCTAAGATTTCTCCGCCACCAAAAGAACTTTGCTCCGCAGGGAAAAGGACTTTGCAACGAAGGAAAGAAAAGAAAGGAGAACGCAACAATGACCACACGCTACCAAATGAAAGAAATGCCCGACTTGCAAGGCACGGGCGAACCAATCACCTACCCCAAGATGGTGATGACCGGACAGACCGGCACGCGCGAACTGGCGGAATACATCGCCATGACCTCGGGATTCTCGAAAGGCGTAACCGAAGGAATTATCTGCGAGCTGGGCGAAGCCCTGGCCCACGAAATGGGAATGGGACGCTCGGTGAAGATAGAAGGATTGGGCGTATTCACCCCCGCACTGTCCATCTACCCCGACAAGGAACGCGAACAGCCCCAAGAAAGCACCACGAAGCGAAACGCGCGGAGCATCTACGTAAGTGGCGTGAACTTCCGCACGGACAAGGCCTTGATTAGAGAAACCAACCATTGGTGCGAACTGGAACGTGCCTCCTGGAAACCCGCACGCTCGTCGAAGAAATACACCCCCGAACAACGTCTGGCTCTGGCGCATCAGTATCTGGACAAGCATGCCTTCCTTACTGTCAGCATCTACCGGCAACTGACCGGACTCGTCCGCTCCACCGCCACCGTGGAACTGCGCAAATGGGCACATACTCCCGGCAGCGGAATCGATACAAGCGGCATCGGAAGCCATAAGGTATACGTGAAAAGGAAAGAAAGCGTCATCCCTTGAGGTTTCGATAATTATAGGTATCTTTGCCGGTCTTAATGGCTTTTATACAATGAAGAAACTAAAAAATACATAATATGGCAAAAGAAAAAATCATCCTTACGGGCGACCGCCCCACAGGACGCCTGCACATAGGACACTATGTAGGCTCATTGAGAAGAAGAGTGGAACTGCAAAACTCCGGCTTGTACGACAAGATTTTCATCTTCATCGCCGACGCACAAGCGCTGACGGACAATATGGAGAATCCGGAAAAGGTGCGCCAGAACGTCATCGAGGTGGCACTGGACTACCTGGCTTGCGGACTGGACCCGACGAAGAGTACCATCTTCATCCAATCCCAGATACCGGAACTCTGCGAACTGACCTTCTACTATATGGACCTGGTGACCGTGAGCCGCCTGCAACGCAACCCGACGGTAAAGACCGAAATCCAGATGCGTAATTTCGAGACAAGCATCCCCGTAGGTTTCTTCACCTACCCCATCAGCCAGGCAGCGGACATTACCGCCTTCCGCGCCACTACCGTGCCCGTGGGCGAAGACCAGGAGCCGATGATTGAACAAGCTCGTGAAATCGTACGCCGTTTCAACTATATATATGGTGAAACCCTCGTGGAACCGGAAATCCTGTTGCCCGACAATGCAGCCTGCCTGCGCCTGCCGGGAACGGACGGCAAAGCCAAGATGAGCAAGAGCCTCGGCAACTGTATCTATCTTTCGGACTCTGCCGACGAGGTGCAGAAGAAGGTGAAGAGCATGTATACCGACCCCGACCACCTGCGTGTGCAAGACCCCGGAAAATTGGAAGGCAACACCGTATTCACTTACCTGGATGCCTTTTGCCGTCCGGAACACTTCGGCCTTTATCTGCCCGAATATCCGAATCTGGACGAACTGAAAGCCCACTACCAACGTGGCGGTCTGGGCGACATGAAAGTGAAGAAGTTCCTCAACGAAATTATGCAGGAGACACTGGAGCCTATCCGCAACCGCCGCAAGGAGTTTGAAAAAGACATCCCCGCCATCTACGACATGCTGAAGAAAGGTTGCGAAACTGCCAGGGAAACCGCTGCCGCAACCTTGGACGATGTACGCAAGGCTATGAAGATAAACTACTTTGATGATGCGGAACTGATTGCAGAGCAAGTAAAGAAATTCGGCGGAGAATAAGGGATAGGAGATACGAGTTACAGAAGTTACGAGTTACAAGGAGCTACCTGTTACAAGTTACTGGTTACAAAAAATGAGGGGCATGCGTCATAATAACGCATGCCCCTTCTCATTTCTATAACTCGTAACTCCTTGTAGCTTGTAGCTCGTAGCTTTCTAATTGGCAGATTTCACCAATACCACACGGTTCAGAATCGGCTGTCCGAACTTATCGACACCACCACCGGCATCCACCTTCAGGCGGTCAGCAGGAATTCCGTATTGTTTTACCAATACATCGACCACGGCTTGTGCACGCTTCAAACTCAACTCTTTGTTGAATGCCGGCGTACCGGTTGCAGAGTCTGCATATCCGTTTACAGTGTAAGTGGCGTTCGGGAACTGTTTCATCTGGTCTGCCAGATAAGACAAGTTCATTGCTTCACGTGGAGAAACTTCGGCAGAACCGATATTGAAGAATACGGTACGCGGTGCTATATCCGGATCGGGAACAATCACTTCGGTTTCCGTAACTTCGGCCACCGGCTGGTTCTGTGCAGCCACCAATGCATTCTGCAGCTGCTGGTTGGCAGCTCCCATCTCTGCAAGCTGTGCCTGCATGGCATCCAGCTCTACCTGAGAAATCAACTGAGGCATCGGGCGACGGAATCCACGGGCGGGGAAACGGTATGTCAACCCTACCGTTGCACTCAGCACGCCATCATATCCATGATCGCCGCCAACTTCGCCATCGAACTTATCTTCAACACCCATTGCGCTCAGCTCCAGGTTAATATCTATCGCATTCGAAATACGGAAGCGATTGATGATACCCGCGTTTACAGACAGAGCTTCGCGGTGAGGCTTTGTGTAGTTGTGAGTGAAGCCAGCACCTACATAAGGAATGATTTCATACACACGGTGCTGGTTGTATCCTCCAAACAGCGCATTCAGATTGAACATCACATCTCCGTGCAGATTCATATAGTCGAAACGCTGTTTGTAGTAGCCGTCATCCATCTGAGTGCCTTTCACGTAGTCAGCACCTGCATCATACGTATATCCTCTTGCCTGAAGGCCGCTATATTGCAGACGTACTCCCAGTCCCGGGGTGAACCATTTGCCGATGGCAAAATTCAGCGTCGGACTGATACGCTTGCCAAAACTTCCTGCCTTATCATTATCTCCAAAAGTTGCTTCGGCACCACCGCCTATAGAGAAAAACCAATTACTCCAGAACGGATTAGTGATTACCTGATATTTATCCTGAACCTGGATAACACCAAATTCTTCCACAACTTCAGTCTTTTGCTGCGCCATGGCAACAGAAGACACACCAGCTAAAGCCAGTAACATTAGAATCTTTTTCATATACCTTAAAATAGTTAAGTGGTTAATTAAACTCTTTATCATTCAAACTGTCTAATTAACGCCAACAGAACTAAAAGGTTCTGAATATTTGTACTTTTTTTGCCTTGATGCAAAAGAAAGTACTCTTCCTTATTTGGAGAAAAGCTTTTCTATGTCGTCTTCTTTAATGGTCGCCAGCACCGTCTTTCCGTCCGGAGTATAATTCGGGGATGGGCATGCAAACAGATTGTCCACGAGATTGGACATTTCCTCGTTGCTCAGCACTTGTCCGTAGACGATGGCCGCAGCACGTGCCAAGGTCGATGCAAGAATTGTCTGCACCTCTTCCTTAACGTCATTCCCTTTTTCCATAGCAGTATGTACCATATTCCGGACCAATTCCACCGGGTTCAACCCCTCTATGCCCGAAGGTATGCCGTTGATGGCATAGCTACCGCCACCCAGCGGGCTCAAATCGAAGCCTACTGCCGACAAATCTTCCAATATACCGTCCAGCACGGCAGCTTCCGAAGCCGGCAACTGGATAATCTCCGGAAACAATACCCCCTGCGATACGCCTTGTTTCTGTCGAATCTGGCTCATATAGCGGTCGAACAATACCCGGACATGCGCCCGATGCTGGTCTATCAGCATCAGACCCGATTTAACGGAAGTCAGAATAAAACGCCCCTTGAACTGGAAGTGTTGCGCTCCTTTCTCTACCGTTGCCTCATTGCCATAGAAAGAGGCGCTTGCCCCGGAAGGAACCGTTTCCTGGAAATAAGGAACCCTCTCCTCCTCTCTTGGAGCCGTACCGGTAACCGCATCCTCTGCAAAAGGCTCTTCCTCCATCGGCTCGTTCATCCTGCTGGCTTTTTCCAAACCGGAATAAAGCCCCTCCCACTCCACTTTGGGGCGCGAATAATTGCCACCGCCTCCATAGGAAGAAGCGGAAGACGTCTTGAAGGGATTGAAATCCGTGTTATAGTGTACCTTCGGAGGCTCTATCGGACGAGCCTGCTCGAATGCAGGAATATCCGGCATGTCCTCGGTATCAAAATCGATAGTAGGTATAGCGCTAAACTTGCCTAAGGATTCCTTGACCGCAGCCGACAGAATCTGCCAGATAGCCTGCTCATTCTCGAACTTAATCTCCGTCTTCGTCGGATGGATGTTCACATCGATATTGGCAGGGTCTACCTCGAAATAAATAAAGTAGGAGATCTGCTCACCGGCAGGAATCAGCTGCTCATAAGCGTCCATCACCGCTTTGTGGAAATAGGGGTGACGCATATAGCGCCCGTTCACAAAAAAGTATTGGTGCGCTCCTTTCTTGCGCGACGTTTCCGGCTTGGCTACAAAACCGGAAATCTTTATCATGGTCGTATTGACGTCGACGGACAGCAACTGCTGATTCAGCTTCTTTCCGAAGACTGCCATGATGCGTTGCCGCAAAGGCATTACCGGAAGATTGAACAATTCCGTATCATTACTATACAGATAGAAGGCTACCTCAGGATGCACCAGCGCTATACGCTCGAATTCCGTAAGGATATTGCTCAACTCCGTAGAGTTGGCTTTCAGGAATTTACGCCGGGCAGGAATATTGAAGAATAGGTTCTTGATGGAAAAATTGCTTCCCTTAGGGCAGGAAACGGCTTCCTGGCCCTCGACTTTAGAGCCGGCAATCAACAGTCGCGTCCCCAGTTCCTCGCTGGCTGGGCGTGTTTTCAACTCCACTTCAGCTACCGCAGCAATGGAAGCCAACGCTTCTCCACGGAAGCCCATGGTGCGTAGGGCAAACAAATCGGCAGCTTCGCGTATCTTTGAAGTTGCATGGCGTTCAAAAGAAAGACGCGCATCCGTTTCGGACATCCCCTTTCCGTCATCAATCACCTGGATGCAGGTCTTGCCCGCATCGGTAATCAGCACATGTATTTCCTCTGCTTCGGCATCAATTGCATTTTCCACCAATTCCTTCACAACAGATGCCGGACGCTGAATCACCTCTCCGGCAGCAATCTGATTGGCAACCGAATCGGGCAGCAAATGAATGATATCGCTCATGATAATGTTTAATGATTAGAGATTAATGATTAATCATTATTAAATGATTCCGTTACTGATGGCATACCACAGATAAATCAACACAGCCATGACAACAAGGATTATGCCCAAATGCATCGGCTTACGTCCGCTCTCCTTGCGCCGCTTCAGGTGAGTTGTTCCTTCTATGAATTTGCCCCGTATATCCTCGGGCGAGAATTCCTTTTCCGGCAGCATACCCAGGTCACGCTTGGCGTTTTCTTCCATCTTCGCCAACTTCTCTTTCCGCTCATCCACATAGATATAGCTATGATTGAAGCCACGAGGCTTCCGCATTGCAAACATTCCCATGACGCTACTTATTATTTCGTTTAATATGCATATTCCTTGGCGAAGTTACAGGTTTCCGGTCACTTTTCTTCAATACTTCACCTGCTTTTTTAGCCCTCCACTCGAAGATGTCCTCCTTGTTGAGCGGACGGATGTAGTCGAACCAGACAAAAGAAGGCAGCTTGCTCTTATCTGGTGGAATCTGGTCCAGAGGATAGGCTGTACCGGTAGTCTTTCCAACAAAGACTCCGCGCTCCATCCTTCTCTCCTTCAAGTACATTTTCAAAAGTCCGCCTTCCGAATAGTTCATCATAATCAGCGAACTGTCCTTCTCCTCTACCGGATAATACACCACCAGTACATTGCCGTTCACCTCCACCAGACGCATGTCTCCATCTATGAAGAAAGCTTTCATCTCCTTACCGGAAACTTGGTTATAGTGAATACTGTCCTTTTTCTCTACCGTCAGGGCCTGATTGATGATATGTGCCCAGTCGATGGTACTATCGTTCATGTAAATTTTAATTTCCTCGCCCAACAACTGTTGTTCCCCGTGCCACAAGATAGGGTCGGTGTACATCGTCATGCAAGAGTCCTTGGAATTATACACCAACGAATCGCATACGGCCT